>Ga0206842_1067_pt1 | contig 22097 bp, 14 predicted proteins | sample Alteio_BWOrgCont_23_FD_152861 | JGI IMG/M metagenome (GOLD analysis project Ga0206842, IMG submission 152861) | Enriched cells from forest soil in Barre Woods Harvard Forest LTER site, Petersham, Massachusetts, United States -... | ecosystem: Environmental > Terrestrial > Soil > Temperate forest >...
GACTGGTGTAAACGGCAATGTGCGAGATGCCGGTGATGGGGGGCCGCGCCTGGGCAGCGGCAACAAGAGGAAGCGAGAGCGAAAGCATCAAACCGAGAAGATGGTTCATTCAAGACCTCGGGCAGAAGACCGCGGGTGAGCCATACCAAGATAACCGATTCAGCACCATAGAAATAGTGTGCCGCGAAAAGGGGGCGAACCGGTGTAGGAATGGCTGCGTGGAGTCTGGCCGCCAAGGTACTATGGTGGCCAGACCCATGAAGAAGAAGCGAAGGCCATCCAGAGAAAAGCTGTCTCCGAATATGCTGCGCGCGGCGCTGGTGCTCTATCTTGTGGCGAGCTTGGGATATTGGCTTGCGGCCTCCCTGGACATGTGGCAGATTCGGGTGCACTGGGACCAGCGGGTCGAGGCGCCATTCCGCTTCGACCCCGACACCCGCATCGTTGAGAGCGTGCAGCCGGAAGCCAAGGCTGCTGGAGTGAACAAGGGCGACAGAATCGACGGCCTGAACGGCGGCGGATATACAGGGCTGGCGCAGTGGAGCGAGATTCTGTCCGATGGCCATCCCGGCGACACGCTCGATGTGGAATTCACGCGACCTGATGGTTCACAGAAAACCGGAACCATCACCATGGATCATGCGCCCTATGCCTTCGGCAGCACATCACCAGTATTGGTGTACTGGGAGGAGCTTTTGGTTGCGGGCCTGCTGCCGCTGCTCTGCCTGGGTATGGGCTACTGGGTAGTTCTGGCGCGGCCGCTGGATCGCAATGCATGGCTGCTGCTCGTCCTGCTGACATTTCCCAGCACTTTGTCTGTTAACAGCGGACTGGCGACGGGCGTTTCTCTTTTCCTGCGCGGTTTCTGGTACCAGGTGATTCAGCTCGCCGCCTCGCCAGCCCTGCTGCTCTTCGGCGTTTACTTTCCTGAACGCTCCCGCATCGACGCGCGCGCGCCGTGGCTGAAATGGATCATCTTGGGTCCTCTCGCCGCATGCATCGTCATCCTTCTTGTCGCAGCCCGTGCGGACTATTACTCGGGCGGCGACGGTCCACTGCTTACCGTAGTCGGCAACGATGCGGCCAGGGTCCTTAATTTTCTGAACCTGCTCTGCGTCATCTTCTACCTGGTTCTTACGGTGGACAAGCTGCGCTCCGCCTCCACCGAAGACGCCCGCCGGCGTCTGCGCGTGCTGACCGCCGGAACTGGCGTGGGTGTGGGCGTGTTGCTGATCGTCTTCGTCCTCTTGCCGCACTTCGGCATTAATGAGCAGGACCGACAGCACTATTGGGTTCGCTATCTCGGGGCTGTACTCTTTATGATCGCGCCGCTCACGCTTGCGTACGTGGTGCTGGTGCAGCGCGCGATGGACGTACGCGTTATCCTGCGCATGGGAACGCGCTACCTGATGGCCAAGGCCTTCATTGTAGTGCTGCAGTTCGTGCTGATAGCGATCGGGATATGGCGGTTACTGTTGCCAGTGCTTCACAAGAAGGAGCCGGAAGCATCCGATTTTGCAGGTGTTCTGATCTTTTTTGGCCTGGTGTTGGCCCTGCGGCTGGGCGTTCAGAAGCGCGTGCAGGCATGGCTGGACCGCAAATTCTTCCGTGAGGCCTACGATGCGGAAGTGGTGCTCAATGAGCTTTCCGACGAGGTTCGCCGCTTTACCGAGACCGCTCCTCTGCTCGAAACGGTGGCCCGACGCGTGGCCGAAACCCTGCACATCAACCAGGTGGCGATGCTGTTACGACGCGGCGAGATCTTCCAGTTGCAGCAGTCGATTGGAGTGACTGTCGACGGCACGCTTACGCTGCCGGCGCAGGCCTCTGCTGTGCGTTATCTGACCTCCACGAACGAGCCGGCACGTCTCTATCGGGACGATCCCGACGCCTGGTATCTGATGGCGGGAACCGGCGAGCGTCACGTGCTCGACATGGTAAATGCGGAATTGTTACTGCCCCTGCCGGGACGGAATCGCCTGATGGGAATGATGGCGCTCGGCCCCAAACGCTCCGAGGCCGCCTACACGCCCGCTGATCTGCACCTGCTGCACACGGTTGCGACGCAGACAGGGTTGGCGATTGAAGTCGCCGAGCTGGCGCACTCGCTGGCCACCGAAGCGGCACAGCGCGAGCGCGTGAATCGGGAGATTGAGATCGCCCGCGAGGTACAGGAACGGCTATTTCCGCAGGAGATGCCAATCCTGCCCGGAGCCACCCTCGCCGGCGCGTGCCGGCCTGCGCTGGGAGTGGGCGGCGATTACTACGATGTCTTCGATCTGGGCGAGGGGCGCACTGGACTGGCGATTGGCGACGTAAGCGGCAAGGGAATTTCCGCGGCACTGCTCATGGCCAGCCTGCGAGCTTCTCTGCGTGGCGTGACGCTCGACAATCCGAGGGACTTTGCCAACCTCATGGACAAGGTCAACCGCCTGGTCTTTGAGGCCTCGGCATCGAACCGTTACGCCACTTTTTTCTTCGCGGCTTTCGATCCCATAACGCGCCGTCTAGAGTGCGTGAACGCAGGGCACAATCCGCCGATATTGCTGCGGACGGGGCTGGACAGCAAAACGGAAACACTTCGTTTGGAAGCTGATGGACCGGTGGTGGGCCTGTTGCCGGCCGCTCCCTATACGGAGCAGGCGATGACGTTAATGCCCGGCGATCTGCTGCTGCTTTACACCGACGGCATCAGTGAGGCGATGACCCACGATGATGAGGAATGGGGCGAAGAGAGGCTGATCAACGCCGCGGAACGGGTGAAAGACAAACCAGCCCGCGAAATTCTACGCGCCCTCTTTGACGCAGCGGACGCATTTACGGCGGGCGCTCCCCAGCACGACGATATGACCCTGCTGGTGTTAAAACTGGAGGGATGATGATTCAGGTAAGCCGCAAAACGCTGGCATGGATGCTGAGCATCGCGCTCGCCGTGTCGGGATTTTTCGTGCCGGGATTTTCCGCCCACGCGCTGGGTCAGCACATCACGAAGGTCGCGCCGCGAGCTGCGGACACGCTGGTTATGCTGCCCGATGGATCGACCGTCCACGTGGAACTCGCGCGGACTGAAGCCGAGCGCCAGTTCGGCCTTATGGAGCGCACCTCACTGCCACAGGGGCGCGGCATGCTCTTCATTCACGATGAGCCCGGGCGATACCCTTACTGGATGTACGACTGCAAGATCGGTCTAGACATTATCTGGATGGACCAGAGTCACCGTATCGTCGAGATGTCTCCCAACACGCCGCCATGCAAGGGAGCGTCTGATACGTGCCCGAACTACGGCGGCCGCGAGACCTCAGTTTATGTACTCGAGCTACCGGTGGGCTCGATCAAGGCGCATCAACTGGCAGTTGGCCAGGTGGTGAACTTCAGCGTGTAGGGCTGAGAGAGCGATCGCGAGACCTATTCCGCCCAGGGTTTTGTGAACATCAGTCGTTCGCTCTTCGTTAATTCGGCGGGCACTTCTTCCTGCAGAACGTCTTGTGCTGCGCATAGTCGTCAGCAAAGTATCGGCTGACAGCCGTCGGGTCGCGACGGATAAGAACCCCGGTCAATACTTCCATCACGATCTCTTTGTTGCTGATTGCGTCCGCCATGTTGTCACTTTCCTCTCGCCCTAGTTCCCTGCGGCAACTGCAATTGTCTGGGGGGACAAGTTCCATCCGCCCAAAGTCAGCTCGGGTTTGGTGCTCCGGGCTGCCGTCTCTGGATACCTAATATCGATCTCGCGCGTCTCGCCTGGCAGCAGTGAGACGTAGTTATCACTATAGTAAGCAGGCAAAATGCGCGAGCCGTCTTTGTTGTTGATCAGCGTCAGCTTGTTTTCGAGAGCCGCTGTGGCACCGTTATTCTTCAGTTGCACAATAATGTACCCTTCTCCACTTCCCTTTCCAGAAAATGTAGCCGTTGCTGTTACGTTTTCTGGAGGCAGATTGTTGAGGGCACGATAATCTTCGCTCTTATCCGCAAGCCAGTAGAAATTGCGCGACAGGGTTTCGCCGGCAGCAGACTTTAGCTCCAGCTTCACCAGTACCACTCCATTTGCAAGCAGTGGGGCGAGGTCCAGATTGAAGGCATTCGTTGACGAGTCGGGAGCGGAGCTCTGCGGCGCTTCGTGGTGCAGCAGCGATTTGTTGTCGAGCGAGAAGACATCCGCCGTGATGGTCACGTTCGCGAGCGGCATGTTCGTGGTATTGATCAACTCCACGTCGTGGGTTGCGAGATCGAGCTGGATGTGCACCGGCTCGCAGGCTTTCATCGTGCCGTAGAAGGAGGCCTGCGTGTCGTAGTCCGAGCTCAGGATCTGCCACATGGTGCTGGGCCATGCCGGCTGCGTCATCCACAACATGCGGCCGCTGTTCGGCGCCCACAGGTGCGCGTTCATGCCTTCGAAGATGGCACGATGATTCACGTAGTTCAGCATCTGCGCCTTGCGCTCGAAGTCCTCGAGACTGGTGGGCGCCCCGAACTCGGTCTGTATTTCATCCATGAAGGGCTTTGTCTTGCCGTTTCCGCTGGCATGCCAGTCGTGATAGGCCCATACATCGTCGATCGGCCACTGGTCGGCTTTTGGAACCCACGCGCGGAAGGACTCCAGCGTGGACATCGACGGCGTGCCCGTCTCGACCGAGAAGCCGTGATTCAGAACCGTGTAGTAGAGCTTCGGGTCCTGATAGCTGTAGGGTCCGCTACCCTGCAGATTGACCTGGTTCGAGCTGGGGAAGTAGTAGCGCGTGCCATCCAGCGTGGCGATTAGATGGATGAGCCCTTCGTTAAGGATGGGCTGCGGTACGCCCTCGTTGCGGCCGCACCACACCAGGATGGAGGGGTGGTTGCGGTAACGCGAGATCACGTCGGCCGCGTTCTTGAGAAGTAGGTCAGGGTCCTGCGCTTCGATGTTGTAGTTCTGTGTCGATTCCCAGAAGTCGTTCCACACCAACATGCCGTATTCGTCGGCGAGGTCGTAGAAGGCGTCCTCTGTACTCTGGCCAACCCAGTTGCGGATGATATCGAGATGAGCATCGCGGTTCAGGCGGAAGAAGGGCTCAAGGCGCTCGCGCGAGACGCGTTTGCGGGCGTCATCCATGCCCCAGTTGCCTCCGCGGCAGACGATACGCACACCGTTGACCCTGACTACGAGATACGGCGCGGCTTTATTGTCGTCGAGCAGATGAATGGCGGGCGATTTGTCACCGCCGGGCGCGAGCGACGCAACCCACGAGCGCCAGTTCTCGCGCCAGTCCTCGGGAAGTGTCGGCGGAGGTGGGTCGGCGGCTGGAATTTCGCGCATGCCGTTGTGGCTCACATCGACGACTGGTTTTTCACCAGCCTGATCTTTGGCCGGCGCGTACTCCACGCGGCGCAGACGCCCGGCACTGTCGAGCAGGCTGAGTTCGTATGTGATTTCACGAATGCCGAAGCGCAGTTGCTTCGTGTCGGAGACGTCGCGGCCAATAGCAACGGAGAGTGTCAGGTGATAAAGCTCCGGCTTGCCGTAGCCATTGGGCCACCACAGGCGCGGATTTTGCACTGTGAGCTGCGCAAACTCTCCTGGTGCTAGCTTCACCGTGTTCTCGCCAGGAGCGAGGGTTACGTCTTTGTTGACGGTCATACCTTCGAAGCTGGCGGTGAGGGTAGCTTTCGTCGGAGTGTCCGACTCGTTCGTCAGCGGCACCTCGATTTCAACGTTGGCGCGCGTGGTATCGGGCAAAGGCAGGGTCGTCACTACTTGGGGATCGCCGATCTTCAGCGAATTTGTAGCCGTGAGTGTTACAGGTTGCCAGATGCCGGTGTCGCGGTCGCGGATGGCAGGGATCCAGTCCCATCCTTCGGTGGCGACAAAGGTCGGCCCATCGAGGCACATCAGGCCGCCGTTCTCTCCCGGACCGCCTTTGATTGACTGTTCCTGGGGAATACCCGGATGCGGCGGAGGAGAGACGCGTATGGCCAGGACATTCGTCTGCCCTGGCTTGAGGATGCCGGTCACGTCGAAATTACCGCGAATGAACGCGCCGGTGATGGTTCCGAGCGACTGCCCGTTCAGCCACACTGCGGCTTTGTAATTGATGCCGTGGAAGGTGAGCGTGAGGCGCTTGCCGCCTAGGTTGGAAGGCGCTTTGAATTCTGTGCGGTACCAGTAGTCCTGCTTGTTCAGCGATTCAGGAATCGCGAGGTTGTTGAGGCCATAATCGGGATCGGGATAGACGCCGCGATCGACGAGCGTGGTGAGCACTGTGCCCGGTACCGTGGCTATATACCAGTTCTTCACGTTGAAATTCTTGGTAGAAATTTCCGCACCATCCGCCTGCACCTTGGGGGCCTCGCTCAGTGTCCAGCCGTCAACCGTCCACTGGTTGTCGTCGTCTGGTACAAGCGATTCATGTGCGGGCGGCAGAGGTCTGGCGACAGGCGCTGAAAACGGAGCCTTGCTGCGTGGCATCTGGGAGGCATCCTGCGGCGCGCGATATCCGGCCTGTCCGCGGGTCTGCACCGGCCAGGACTTCGAGCCTTCTTCATACTCGATTGCAGACGAATCGCTACCCTTGCTGTAAATCTGTGCAATCACTTCGTTCGCCAGCACTTCGCGCAGCAGCGTAAACCCTGCAATTTTTCCACCAAAATGGCCCCAGCCGGGCGCAGGCGGCGGTGCAGGAGCCGTCGCAGGACGAATCGCAGGAGCCATGGCGAGCACGCCACTCACGCTGCCCAGTACCAGCTTGCCGCTCGCTACCTGCGCGCCGTCGCTGAAGAGCCGGAACTGCTCACCGTCAAAGGTCGCCGCAATCAGGTGCCACTTTGCGGGTCCCATTATCGCCGACGCTTCCAAGCTGTTGTTCTTGCCGCCGAAGAGAATGAGTTTGCCCGGTGCGATGGCCAGATAGCGCGAATACTCGTCTTCCGGTTTGCCGAGACCTGCGATTAGCGTAGGCTTGGCGACGGCTTCGTCCGCGTTCACCCATGCGAAGAGCGTCCACGGCGAATCGGCCAGGAGCACCGTGTCGCTCTCGGTGAGTTTCTTGGTTATACCTTCACCGTCGGGTAGAAACACGCCATTGTAGGGTCCATACACAGGCGGTTCGTTGGTGACGGTGGTGTAAGGAACGGAGACTTGTGCTTGAGAACGCGGGGTGCAGAAAAGCAGGCCGACGGCGAGTAAAACGATTGATTTCTTCATGATTCCTGAAATTGGGTCTGTAAATAATGTACACGTGCCGCAGCCCTCATCAGTCAGGCTGCCTGGGGCAAAGTGGCAGCGGAAGAGCGCGCCCTTTCCTCACTGCTAAACTAAAAGCTGCATGATCCTCCCGTTTGTCCGCGAATTACTTGCGGATTTGGAGAACACACCCTCATTTGAACAGGCACGGAGGCATCTCGCCCTTGCCCGTGGTCGTCGTCGTGTCTCTGGGCTCACCTCGACCGCCCGGGCCCTCTACATTCCCCTGTTTGCACGCGCGGCCAACTCACCCGTGGTGGTGGTTGTGCCCGACAACAAGGCCGCCGATGCGCTGCAGATCGCACTGCGAGCCGGCTGCGACTTGACGGGAGCCATCCAGCCCAACCGTGTGCTCAAGTTGCCCGCGCACGATGTGCTGCCTTTCGAAAATCTCTCGCCGCATCCGGAAATCCAGGAACAGCGCGCCGCGACGCTCTGGAAGATGGCGACCGGCGCGGCCTCCATCGTGATCGCGCCGGTTGAAGCTGCGGCGATGAAACTATTTCCTCGGCCCTTTTACGGCGGCCTGGCGCAATATCTGCGCCGCGGTGAAGAGGTCGATGTCGAAACCCTCCTCGCGCATCTGGCCAGCGTGGGATACACCCCCATGGATATCGTCGAGATGCCGGGACAGTACACGCGGCGCGGAGGCATCCTCGATATCTATTCGCCCGAGGCCGACCGTCCGGTGCGCTTCGAGTTCTTCGGGGACGAGATTGAGACTATCCGCAAATTCGATCCGGAAACGCAGCGCTCGTCGGCGCCTCTGGACGAAGCCCTGCTGCTCCCGTTGACCGAGACCCCTATTACCGAACGCCTGCTGGCCGGCGTGCACGCACGCCTGAGCGGAGCTCACATCAATGCTGAAGATGAGCCTGAGATGGTGGCACAAGCCATTGCCGCCGGAGGAGTCAGCGTCTTCCCTGGTTGGGAATTCTTTGCCGGGGTTTCGAGCGCCGATGCCACACTGCTTGATCTGATTCCGCGCTGTCTGCTCTTCGTCGAAGAACCAGCGATGATCAAGAACCAGATCGATCGCTGGTGGAATAAGGTCGAACAGCGGCATGAGCGCTCGAGCATCGGCTCGCTCATCCGCCCGCAAGACATTTATTTGCGGCCTGAAGTGCTGGAGGCGCAATTGTTGTCGCACCCCGGCATCGATATCGATCAGCTGGGCGTGGTGGATGTGCTCGAAGACGACACGACGCTCGGCGAAATTGCATTCCAAGCTCGGCCTACGCTGCGTTTTCATGGCTCGATTCCCGCCTTCCTCGAACAGGTTCGCTCGCTGATGGAGCAGGAGACGCGCATGCTGCTCGTTGCTCCCAATCAGGGCGAAGTGGAGCGGCTGGCCAACCTGCTGCGCGAGTATCAGCTGCCTTACCGGCTCGGCAGCCGCATTCAACACGCGGGCAGCGAGAACATCTACGACGAATCGAGCTACCTGGCGGGTAATTACCGTACTCCGATCCTGGTGCGCAGCTCTCTGTCGGCCGGAGTGAGCCTGCCGGATGCGAACCTGGTCCTCTTCGGCGCGAATGATTTCTCGGACGAAGCGGATGTAACCGCGCGGCCAGCTCCCAAGAAATCCAAGACGGCTGCTTTCGTCTCCGATTTTCGCGATCTCACCGTCGGCGATTACGTCGTGCATGTCGAGCACGGCATCGCCCAGTACACGGGGCTCCGGGAGATCGTGCAGGACAGCGTCACGCTCGAATTTATGGTGTTGGAGTTTGCCGAACAAGCGCGGCTTTATGTGCCGCTCACGCGCCTCGATCTAATCCAGAAATACCGCTCGACCGACGCCGGACCCGCGCCCATCCTTAATCGTCTCGGCTCGGCGCAGTGGGCAAAAACCAAGGCTCGCGTGCGCAAGGCCATGCAGGATATGGCCGATGAACTGCTGAAGCTCTACGCTCAGCGCAAGGCTGCGCAGGGGCACGCCTTCTCGCCGGACAATGAATTCCAGCGCGAGTTTGAAGACGCCTTCGATTACAACGAGACGGAAGATCAGATCTCGGCTATCAATGACATCAAACGCGACATGGAATCGACCATGCCCATGGACCGCCTGCTGTGTGGCGACGTGGGCTACGGCAAGACCGAAGTCGCCATGCGCGCCGCCTTCAAAGCCGTGCAGGAAGGCAAGCAGGTCGCCGTGCTCACGCCGACGACGGTGCTGAGCTTCCAGCACTTCGAGACCTTCAAGCAGCGCTTCAGCCAGTTCCCCATTACCGTCGAAATGATCTCACGCTTCCGAACACAGCGGGAGCAGAAGAGCATCCTGGAGCGGGTGGAGGCGGGCAAGGTTGATATCCTGATTGGCACGCATCGCCTACTGTCGAAAGATCTGAAGTTTTACGACCTGGGCCTGCTGGTCGTCGACGAAGAGCAGCGCTTCGGCGTGCGCCACAAGGAGCGGCTGAAGCAGATGCGACGCGAGATCGATGTGCTCGCCATGTCGGCCACGCCTATTCCGCGCACGCTGCACATGTCGCTAGTGGGGCTACGCGATATGAGCGTAATTGAAACGCCGCCCAAAGACCGCATGGCGATTCAGACGGTGGTCGCTAAGTTCGATGAAAAGCTGATTCGGTCGGCAGTCGAGGTAGAGCTGGAACGCGGCGGTCAGATCTACTTCGTCCACAATCGCGTAGAGACGATCTACGAGCTTGCTGCGAAGATCCAGGAACTGGTGCCCGCCGCACGCATCACCGTGGGCCATGGACAGATGAGCGAGGGTGATCTCGAAAAAGTGATGCTCAGCTTCATGCACCACGAGCACGACGTGCTGGTGGCCACAACGATTATTGAGAACGGTCTCGACATTCCGCTGGCCAACACGATCATTATCAATCGCGCCGATCGCCATGGGCTCTCCGAGCTTTATCAGCTGCGCGGACGCGTGGGCCGTTCGAATCGCAGAGCCTACGCGTATCTGCTGATTCCGCCCGAGCAGGAACTGACCGAAGTTGCCCGTCGACGTCTGGCTGCGCTCAAGGAATTCTCCGATCTCGGCGCGGGCTTCAAGATCGCGGCGCTCGACCTGGAACTACGCGGTGCGGGCAATATGCTGGGAGGCGAGCAGAGCGGCCACATTGAGGCTATTGGCTTTGAGATGTACACCAGCATGCTGGAAGAAGCTGTCGGAAAACTGAAGGGCGAAGAACGCGTCGAGGTTCCCACCACCCAGCTCAGCCTGGGAATCGCGCTACGTATCGACGAGAATTACATCGCAGAAGAGAACCAGCGCCTTCGCATGTACAAAGTCATTGCCGGCATTCAGAACGAAGCCGCACTTGCCGATGTGCGCGCCGAACTCGAAGACCGCTACGGCCCCCTGCCGGAGAGCGTGCGCCACCTGCTTAACGCTTCGCTACTGCGTATCGAGTGCGAGCGGATCGGCGTCGCGCAAATCGACCGCAAGCGTGATCAGCTGCACATTCGTTTTACCGAGAGCGCTGGCATCGATCCCGGCCGCCTGATGAAGCTCGTCGCCAAGAATGCCAAGCGTGGCGCGCAGTTCACGCCGCAGGGCATGCTGCGATATCCTCTAACGTCTGCTAAACCGGATGGGGTGCTGGCAGAAATACGAGCACTGCTCGATCAACTCGCGCTTACCGAACTTGCCGTACAATAAGCATCTGCATCAGTTACAAATAGAAAAGAGGCAGAATGAATCGCCGATTTCTCACCGCAGCACTCAGCTCCGCTATCGTCGTTTCAGGAGGCAGGATGACGGCAACCGTGTATGCCCAGGCCGCCAACCAGGATGCCTCTGCTACCTTCCACAACCTGGCAGCCCAATACTTCGAGCAGGTTTACTTCACATTTTCGCCGACCCTCGGCACCGCGGCGGGGCTGCACCAGTACAACTCGCGTCTCGAGGACTACGGCCGTGCAGGCATCGATCAGCAAATCGCCGCCCTAAAAAGTTTTGAGACGAAATTCGACGCCGTTCCAGAAGCGGGGCTTGACCAGAGCACGCAGGGCGATCTGGCTATGATGCGTAACGAGGTTCGCGGCACGCTGCTCGAACTCGAAACCATCCGTCCATGGGAAAAGAATCCGGACAACTACTCGAGCGGCATCGCGAACAGCGCCTTCGTGCTCATGGAGCGCAAATTCGCGCCGCCGGACGAGCGCCTGCGCTCCCTGATCGCACGCGAGAAGCAGATGCCCGCCGTCTTCGTTGCTGCACGCCAGAATCTCAAGAACCCGCCGCCCATCTACACCGAGATCGCGCTTGAACAACTGCCCGAGATCATCAGCTTCTTTGAGAAAGATGTTCCTGAGGCCTTTACCGACGCCAAGAACCCTGCAACCATCGCCGAGTTCCATACGACGAATGCCGCGGTCATCGCGTCGTTACGTGACTACGAGAAGTGGGTCAAGACCGACCTGCTGCCGCGCTCGAACGGCGACTTCCGTATCGGCGCCGATACGTTTGCGAAGAAACTGCTCTACGACGAGATGGTGGATACTCCGCTCGACAAACTGCTGACCGTCGCCTATACCGACCTGTACAGGAACCAGGCAGAGTTTGAGCGCGTGGCGAAAGAGGTCGATCCATCGAAGACTCCGAAGGAGGTGCTCGCAGAACTTGCCAGTATCCATCCTGCTCCAGACCAACTACTTCCGACCTTTCAAAATACTTTTGATAGCCTGGTCCATTTCATCCGCGGAAAGCAGATCATCACCATTCCTTCCGATGTGCAGCCCGTTCTTGAGGAGACGCCACCCTTTATGCGGGCGACTACGCAGGCTTCGATGGATTCGCCCGGTCCTTTTGAGACGAAATCAACTACGGCCTATTTCAATGTCACGCTGCCTGAGAAAAACTGGACTCCCGAACACATCGCCGAACACATGGCGGCCTTTAACGTCGGCACCATCATCAGCACATCGGTGCATGAGGCATATCCGGGCCACTACGTGCAGTTCCTCTGGGTGAATCACGGGGACTTGAGCCAGGTGCGCAAGATCGTAACATCGAATACCAATGTCGAAGGTTGGGCGCACTACTGCGAGCAGATGATGCTCGACCAGGGCTATGGGCAGCCCGGGGCAGGCGCGAAGGACGAACGCGAAGCCAGGCTGATTCGCCTGGGTCAACTGCAGGACGCGCTGCTGCGCGATGCCCGCTTCATCGTTGGCATTAAGATGCACACCGGACAGATGACATTCGATCAGGCCGTCGACTTCTTCGTTTCCGAGGGATATCAGTCGCGCTCCGTCGGTACGGTCGAAACCAAGCGCGGAACTGCCGACCCGACGTATCTCTACTACACCCTGGGCAAGTTGCAGATCATGAAGCTCCGCGCGGATCTACAGAAGAAGGAAGGCGCCGACTTCTCCCTCCAGAAGTTTCACGACGACTTGATGCGGCAGGGCGGCGCGCCGATCAAGATCGTACGCCGCGCATTGCTGGGAGACGACTCGCCCGTACTGTAGACGCATCCAAATTACGGGAGCCTATGCTCTCCGTAATTTTGCTCTAATGGAATCCTCTGTCAGACTGAAGACAAGAACATAGTTGCCGCCGATTCCAGACCTAAGGACCCACATGAATCTTAGAGTACGCAAGGCAGTCTTTCCCGCAGCTGGCTTTGGAACCCGCTTTCTTCCAGCTACGAAGGCTATCCCCAAGGAAATGCTCGCGCTGGTTGACAAGCCGATCATCCAGTATGGCGTCGAGGAGGCACTCGCCTCCGGCTGCGATCAGATCATTATCGTCACCGCCCGTGGCAAGTCTGCGATCGAAGATCACTTCGATATCAGCTATGAGCTCGAAGCTTCTCTGGAAAAGCGGGGCAAGACCGACCTGCTGTCCATCGCTCGCAATGTCTCAAACATGGCAGACCTCTCCTATGTGCGGCAAAAAGAAGCCAAGGGCCTTGGCCACGCTGTTCTCATGGCCAAGGAACTGGTTGGCGATGAACCCTTCGCCGTTATACTGCCCGATGATGTGATCGATGCGTCCGTGCCCTGCCTGAAACAGATGATCGATGCGTTTGACCGCGTGCAAGGCTCTATTCTCGCCACTCAGATCGTCGAGGGTCCCGGGATTTCAGCCTATGGCGTGCTCGATGGCTCACCGTTGCCGAATGACCCACGCGTCATCGAGGCCCGCGGCATGGTGGAGAAACCCAAGTTCGAGGATGCCCCTTCAAAAAATGCCATCATCGGCCGCTATATCCTCACGCCAAGGATTTTCGGGCTGCTCGAGAACCTTACCCCAGGAGCAGGCGGGGAACTTCAGCTCACGGATGGCATCAAGGGCCTCCTTAAAACAGAGAAGGTTTACGGTTACAATTTCGAAGGAACTCGTCACGATGCGGGTGACAAATTGGGTATGCTCAAAGCCACCGTTGATTTTGCTCTGAAACGGGACGACCTTGGCACGCCGTTTCGCGACTATCTGAAGTCACTTTCGTTATAGACAGAAGGAGCGCACTCCTTTATTTCCACTTGATATTGCAGCCCAGGCTAGGGCGCTGCTCGGGGCTAATGGGCTGGCTTGTAATCAATGCATCGAGGGCAGCGCGCAAGTCTTTGCCCGTTACCGGAAGCTCGTTGCCCGGTCGGCTGTCGTCGAACCGCCCGCGATAGACCAGGTTTAGTTTGTCATCGAAGAGAAAGAAATCCGGTGTGCAGGCTGCGCCATAGGCGCGAGCTACTTCCTGGCTTTCGTCGTAAAGGTACGGGAAATTGAATCCGAGTTCGCGCGCCTGCTCAGCCAGGCTCTCTGGTGCATCGTCGGGGTAATTCTCCGCATCGTTGCTGCTAATCGCCACAATACCTACACCTTTGCCGGCATAATCCTGACCAAGCTGCGCCAACCCCTTCTCCAAATGCTTCACAAACGGGCAGTGGCGGCAGATGAACATCACCAGCAGGCCTTTGGGAGTGTCCAAGGCCTGCGTACTCACCTCATGCCCAGTAACTAGATCCTGCAAAACAAAATCCGGCGCGGAGGTGCCCAACGCCAGCATCGCGGATTCTGTACGAGCCATCTTCTTCCTCCTGGCGAATCGTTCGACGCTCCCCGACAGCTTATTATCAGCTTAGAACAGCATTCCCTTTCGCGGCAGCGGCAATCCAAAGTGCTCATACGCCAGCCGTGTGGCCACGCGTCCGCGCGGGGTGCGGTCCAGAAAGCCGCGCTGGATGAGAAACGGTTCATACACCTCTTCGAGCGCGTCTTCTTCCTCAGCCAGTGAAGCGGCCAGCGTGTTTAGGCCTACGGGACCGCCGTCGTACTTGTCGATGATCGTCATCAGCAGCCGGCGGTCAAGCTCGTCGAAACCATGCGCGTCCACTTCGAGCATCTTCAGCGCGTGCTCGGCTGTCGCGCGATCGATTACACCCGAACCGCGTACCTGGGCGTAGTCGCGCACGCGCCGCAAGAGCCGGTTGGCAATGCGCGGAGTGCCTCGCGAGCGCATGGCGATTTCTGCTGCCCCGTCCCGGTCGATGGGGACGCCGAGCACTTCGGCCGAGCGTTCCACCACAAAGCGCAGATCATCGTCGGAATAGAATTCGAGTCGCAACAAAATCCCGAAGCGCGAGCGCAGGGGAGACGAGAGCAAGCCGGGACGCGTCGTTGCTCCCACAAACGTGAACGGCTTGATGTCCATCACGTGCGTACGCGCTGATGGACCCTGGCCGATGATGATATCGAGCTTGTAATCCTCGAGCGCGGTGTAGAGCTTCTCTTCAAGCACTGGCTGGAGCCGGTGAATCTCATCGAGAAACAGCACCTGCCGCTCCCTGACATTGGTGAGGATCGCCGTCAGGTCGCCCTGAATCTGCAGAGCCGGTCCCGAGGTCTGCTGGAAGCCCACATTCAGCTCATTCGCGATGATGGTTGCAAGCGTCGTCTTTCCCAATCCCGGAGGCCCGAAGAGCAGCACGTGATCGAGCGCCTCGCCGCGTGACCTGGCGGCCTCCAGCGCGATGGCCAATTGCTCCCTGGCCTTCTCCTGGCCGATAAACTCCTGAAGGCGTCGCGGGCGCAGCTTCAGCTCAAATGAGCTTTCGTCGTCGGCGCGCGCCGCACTCACCAACCGTTCCGGATCGTCCCTGTTCACAGCCATTTCACTCGGAGTCTACCGGGTGAGGTGACCAGAAGCAACGCGGGATCATAGCCTACCCACGAAACGACTAGATTACCGGAACTTATACCTCGCCACCGTGTACCTTGTAACTGAGAGCCTTACGGAGTACCTTGCCGTGACTACTCTCTATTTGATGATGGTAAAAAACGCGTTCGCATAGGGCACGTCTTTCGCTGAGGTGCGAGTGTCTGGTCGTCATCTGCCAGATTTTGACTGCATCGGTCAATACCTCCATTATCGCGAGACCTCACGACGGGTGAGTGAACCGCCGGAACTGCCAGGTTCGCGCCTCCACCTGGCGCAAATCGCGCGGCTGCTATTGGCCTTTCTGGTGGTCGCAGGCGAGGCACAATCGAAACAGACGGTCCCGATAGTTGAGCCATTCGAGGGCTCGCTTCCGGGCACGGAGTTATCCGTCGTCAAGTTTTACAAGCCGGTCGACGTCAACGTTGATTTCAACAAGGAATTTTCCCAACCTCGCTCTGCGCCTTCAGGACTTTTGTTGCCCGCTGACTTCTCAAGGGATGAATACGCCTATTCCACCGGCGCAACTACGGTCGCGGACATACCCAAAAATGACTTACCTTCTGCGCCGATTCGGATCGATCTGACGCCTCTTCTGGTTCACCTTGCCCAGGCAGCCGAGAATCCGCACGCTGCACCGTCTGTTGATGGAGAAGAAGAGCATTACCAGTGGAAGGGATTGTTGTTGCAATCCCTCGGTTTATCGCGGTAGAAAACGTCTTTGGTCTGATGACGGACGAAACTTATCGCGACCTCACCGCCGACAAACCGTACTGGCACGACTACATCGCGCCACTGAAGTAGTGGAACATGCGTCGCTGGAGCGATGGCGACGACTTCCTCGTAGACGATATCGGCCATCCCATGCAGGGCGCAGTGTCGTCGTTTATTGAGATCCAGAACGACCCTCACGCGCGCAACCTTCGCATAAGCGCTTCCTTCGCGTACTGGAAGAGCCGCTTCGTGGGCATGATGTGGCCACGGTCTTCAGCACCCAACAGAAGATCGGCCCTTTGGGCGAGGCCGCGCTGGGCAGCGATGGCGGCGAGACCTACGTCCCAGGTTGCACGTATCCATGCCCCAGATACAAACCCGGCGTGACCAAGTACACCAACAACACCGGCTGGACTGACTTTATTGCTACGCCCGTCATTGTACAGGCTGGGTGCTTCTCGAAGATTCGATTGATCGCTATATCAACGATCCGGTGCAGGACAGATATCCCAATGCGGTCTTTCCGAAGATCCTGGGCGGCGGACTCAACCCGTGCCGAACTATGGCCAATGCCCTGCGTCTCAAGAAGCCCTGGTATCGCGATTTTCAACATACTGATGAAGTTGTGCCAGCGGTCCACTTTGTGCGCGAGGATGCGGAGGTGCTAAAAAGTCTGCCGAGCTTTGAAATCTTTCCGCACTTCAATGCCTTATCTCTGCCCGTCAATACCTCGCAATGCTAGTCCTGCCGCAGACTCACAACCGGTTCTGGTGTTGGTTTCTCCTATCGCATCTCGCGCTGGGTAGACTTCGATTCCAACCTGAGCTATGTGCCCAATGCCAGCCCGTTCCCCTCCGACCGGGCGGGAGGCAATCTCATCAGCGGCACCTTCGGCTTTCGCGCCGGCATCCAGACTCCACGCTATGCGCTGAAAGTAGCGCTTCGCCCCGGCTTCGTCAGCTATGATCGTGCCTACCTCACGAGTCCGACCGGAATCCACCTTGGTTCACTCACTGGTCCAGTAATTATCCCGCCAGTCAGCGCCACGCCAGAGATCGGTCGTATTACACATTTTGTCACCAGCCTTTCGATCAATGCGGACTACGCGCTCACGCGCCACTTCGCTTGCGCTCCGCATTTGGCAATACACCCGTGCGATACAAGACGGATTATTACGACCGTCCTCCTGGACGAGGGTCTCCACCTTATATTTCCTTCATTTCTCCAGACGTTTACGCCACGAATGAAAATTGGAATTACCAGGTGGGCCCTGTTCTCCGCTTCTGACTTTTATGTCCCGGTGCCTTTAACCTTTCGCATCTCACCGCGTCAGTAGCGGCAAACCGGCAATGCACAACCCAGCCTGCGCCAGCAGCAATCCGCCCGTGATCCACAAAAACCAGCGGCGGTAGCGCATTTCTAGCACGTCGGCGAAGACACCTCCCACAAACGCCAGCAGAAACGGCACGGCCCATAGCCACGGCTCGCTCGCCACGCTCGGCGTCATAAGCACCAGCAGCAACACCGCCACAATGAGCGGCGCGGTGTTGCCAAAGTAGCGCGAACGAGGCATCGTAAGATAGAGTCCAAAAGCCCCGGCGGCCGCAATCGTGAGCCCCGCGTTCGTTAGCGTCGCAAAGAAGGTTCGCGCCGGCTCGAGCGAGAAGGCGAGCTTCGCAGCCTCACTGCGAAACACGTAGCTGAAAGCATCCGGCCGGAACGCATACGACGCAAACAGAATCAGCATCGCGCCCAGCACCCACACAATCAACAGGGTGGGCAGGTATGCCCGCTTGCCCTCCGCCAGATACGCCATGAAGCAGACCGTCAGCAGCAGCGCCAGCACAAATGCCGAGACATGCGCCGCTGCTGTGAATCCCAGCACCACTGTTAGCAGGACGATGCGCGGGCGCCACCTCTTCCGCGGCCCCTGCATCGCATGGGACACGCCAATCGCCGTATAGACCGCCGCAAACAGGCCTAGCGCCGCCCAGATCTCATTGTTGGGGTATGTCGCCGACTCGATCACCGGAGGCGCGAAACAATACAACGCCAGGGCAATATATCCGCCCGTATTGCCATAGAGCCGCCGCGTCACCCACCACAGGCACGCTCCCAATGCGAGCGCGGCTAAGGTAAAAGGCAACCGCAGCAGCATGCTGATGTGGGTTACCTCGTGGCGCATCTCCCACGTTGAGGTCGACGGGTCCTGGCCTGCGAGGATTCGTTCCACCGTTAGCGGCAATCCGGCAGCGCGATATGCCAGCGTCCCGTCATGAATATTTCCGCAACTGGTAAAGTACCCGGCCAGCGGAGAAGGTTTCTCCCACATCTCGCGCCCGCATCGCGCGTACTGGTAGTCGCTCTCGGAGAGCGTCTTACGCGCGATCACCCACAAGCACTGCACCAGCAGAATCAACAGCAGCACGCCGGCAATCTGTTGCGGCCGGTCGAAGCGAAATTTGCGCAGGCGGTGTCGGGTAGGGGGCATCGTTCAGGCGGGTTGGTTTTGGGTGGTCCAACGTAAGTGTAACCGGAGGATGGTCGGGCACTGGCAGGCCCACGAGCTGAGCGCACCATGGTCCCAAAGGGAACCTTAAATTAAAGTTAGGGCGAAATCTTAGTTGCTTTCCAAGCGAGATTTGCCCCGAAATTTCGATATTTCTGTGCCGCCCAGGCGCCTTCTTTCGCCTTATTTCGTCCCGTTTTTTCTGTCGCTATTGAAGGCGTCCCGCAAACCGCTGAATCCATTGGCCAAACCTCCGTTGCCCGTGACTAACTAAAGCAGTATCATAGATTTAGGTCACATCGCAGCTTCAGGCAGTCTAAAGTTCTCGAGTCCTAAAATCGAGAATTCAGTGCCTGTCCTGCGTGATGACCCCAAATCCTATGGCAGACGATCAGAACCCTCAGCTTCCTCTCGGCGACAACGGCAGTGATGGCAAGGGCGACCCAACGGGCGCCGCCAGCATTGTCCCCATCAACATTGAAGAAGAGATGCGCCGGTCGTATCTCGAGTACTCGATGTCGGTCATCATCGGGCGCGCCCTGCCCGATGTGCGCGATGGCTTCAAGCCCGTGCATCGCCGCGTGCTCTACACCATGCACGAGATGGGGCTGCAGCACAACAAGAAGTACACCAAGAGCGCCAAGATCGTTGGCCAGGCGATGGGTGTCTTTCACCCCCATGGCGACGCGCCCATTTACGACACATTGGTGCGCATGGCGCAGCCCTTCAGCCTGCGTTATCCCATGGTCGATGGCCAGGGAAATTTCGGCTCCGTCGATGGTGATCCGCCGGCAGCCATGCGTTATACCGAAGCCCGTATGACGCGCGTTGCCGGCGAGATGCTGGCCGATATCGAGCAGGAGACGGTCGACTTTACGCCGAACTACGACGAGTCGACTCTCGAACCCCTTTGCCTGCCAACGCGCATTCCGAATCTCATCGTCAATGGGTCGAGCGGTATCGCGGTCGGCATGGCGACCAACATTCCGCCCCACAACTTGACGGAAGTCGTCAACGCCGCCATCGAGATGGTGAACAACCCCCACGCCGGCCTGATCGAAGTGCTCAAGCATGTGCAGGGTCCGGACTTCCCCACCGGCGGCTTCATCTACGGGCGCAGCGGTATCGCCCAGGCCTACGCCACCGGGCGCGGCAAGTTCCTGATGCGCGCCAAGGCCGCCATTGAAAACATGGCGCAGGGACGCCAGTCGATCATCGTCAGCGAGATTCCCTACCAGGTCAACAAGTCCAAACTCATCGAACGCATCGCCGACCTGGTCAATGACAAGGTCATCGACGATATCTCCGACGTGCGCGATGAGAGCGACCGCGACGGCATGCGCATCGTTATCGAGCTCAAACGCGGGGCCGAAGCGCAGATCGTCCTTAACCAGCTCCATAAGCACACGCAGATGCAGGAGAGCTTCTCGATGATCTTCCTGGCTGTGGTCAATGGCCAGCCGCGCGAGTTGCCCCTGCACGAGGCCATCCGCCACTTCATTGACCACCGCGTGGATGTGGTGCGACGCCGTACCGCCTTCCTGTTGCGCAAGGCTCGCGAACGCGAACACATTCTGCTCGGCTATCAGATCGCGCTCGACCATCTCGACAGCGTTATCAAGATCATCCGTGGATCTTCTTCACGCGCAGACGCGAGGGAGAATCTTTTCCAGTTCTTCTCCGGCAAGACGATCACGGTACGCGACCAGGCGCTCGCCGGTGGGGAAGTCCGGACCCTGCACATGCTTGAGCACTTCGATCAGGCCGGCGTGGGGGTTGTTCACCATCTCGACCAGGCGCTCGCCGGCGTCAAGCTCGATCCCGCGAAGTACGCGATTGACCCGACGACGCTCATCTCACCCACACTCACGCTGAGCTATCGCCAGATCGACGCCATTCTTGAATTGCAGCTGTACCGCCTCACCCAGCTCTCCATTGACGAGCTGCTCAAGGAACTGACCCTGGTCCGCGACAACATCGCTGAGTACGAGGCGATTCTTGCTTCGGAAAGGAAGCTGCGCTCGGTCATTGTCAAGGAGCTCGAGGCCGTCCGCAAGGACTACGGCGACGAGCGCCGTACGCAGATTCTCGACGAGACCGCCGAGCTGCAACTTGAAGATCTCATCGCCGACGAGCAGGTCGCGGTCACCGTTTCGCACTCCAGCTACCTCAAGCGCACGCCCATCTCCACGTATCGCCAGCAGCGCCGCGGAGGCACAGGCCGCCTGGGGATGAAGACGCGCGAGGAAGACTTCGTCTCGCAGCTCATCATCGACTCGACGCATGCCTACCTGCTCTGTTTCACCAACACCGGCCGCGTTTACTGGCTTAAGGTATACGAGATTCCCGACGTCGGCGCGGCAGGCAAAGGCAAGTCCATGGCCAGCCTATTGAACCTGCAGCCGGGAGAGACCGTCCGCAACATTCTGCCCGTGCGTAATCTCGAGGAAGAGGGCAAGTTCATCTTCTTCGCCACGCGCAAGGGCACCGTGAAAAAGACGCCGCTCAAGGACTTCTCCAATGTCATGGCGCGCGGGATCATCGCCATCGGCATCGATACTGATGATGAACTCGTCGGCGTACGCCTCACCGATGGCAACCAGGTGGTCTTCATCGCCACGCACGAAGGCATGGCCATCCGCTTTGACGAGAACGACGTCCGTTCCATGGGCCGCCCGGCTTACGGCGTGCGCGGCATCGACCTCGGCAAGAAGGACTATGTCGTCGGCGTCGCCGTCACCCCGAAGGAGCGCAGGAAAAATGGGGCGGGAACCGACTGCGACTGCCTGATTCTTTCCGTTACCGAAAACGGCTTCGGCAAGCGGACCGATGTCGACGAGTACCGACTGCAGACACGCGGCGGCAAGGGCGTAATCAACGTCAAGACCACGACGCGCAACGGCAAAGTCAGCTCCATTCAGCTGGTTGATGAAACCTCAGAGCTGGTGGTCATCAGCCAGTACGGCAAGATCATCCGCATCGACACCAAGACCGTCCGCGCCGCCGGCCGCTCCACGCAGGGCGTCAAGCTGCTCTACCTCGAAGACGAGGATAAGGTAGCCGCCGCCGTCGTCATCCCACCGGAGGAAGCAAAGAGCGAGCCGGAAAATGGCACGCTGCTGCAGTAGGGGGCTATCAAGGGACACAAAAGGGCATCCTCTTCGTGATGCCCTTTCTGCGTACTGACGGGCACGCACTGCGATTGCCACACTGCCACAAGAGAACGTTCACAACTTTCGCCTATGTAATCCTGTAGTATTCAAACCCGTAGCCTCCATCACCATTGCCAGGAGATCTCATGCCCATAGCCGTTGAAACTGTAAACCTGGAAGACGCACGCCGCATTATCGCAGCTGCTGAAAAGAAGGCCGCCGAAATCGGCCAGCCCATGAACATCGCTGTCGCCGACTCCGGAGGAAACCTAGTTTCCCACGTCCGTATGGATGGCGCGTGGATCGGCTCGGTTGACATCTCCATCAAGAAGGCCTTTACCTCGCGCGCCTTCGACATCGCC
>Ga0206842_1069_pt1 | contig 21442 bp, 16 predicted proteins | sample Alteio_BWOrgCont_23_FD_152861 | JGI IMG/M metagenome (GOLD analysis project Ga0206842, IMG submission 152861) | Enriched cells from forest soil in Barre Woods Harvard Forest LTER site, Petersham, Massachusetts, United States -... | ecosystem: Environmental > Terrestrial > Soil > Temperate forest >...
TCTGCATGTCGAGTCTTCGGCCGATGAAAACGTAGTTCGGTAGTTCGCGGTCAAGTAAGCAATCTCGTTTGAACCCCGAATACGACGATCAGTAATCTCAATGGAGTGAATTGTCGTCTTCTCACGCGCCACCTGCGCCGAGACCGCCGCACGTCCAAGCAGAGGTCGCGCGTCAGGCGGCCACAATTCGATGTCATCAGCGCACAACGCGATTAGCTGTGGTTGTCTCCACCAACTTCGCAATCGATCCAGTTTGAATGGATCTGCTCAATCTCTCGGAGATCATCTTTGGTGAGTTCGTTCATACATCGAGAATGGATAGCAGATGCGCTTATCCCCCTGCAAGACCGCACGTTCGTTGTCGGAATTCCTTTAGGCCCGGCGGAATGGCTCACGCAGATAGTTCCTCTTTCACCACCAGCTAACTGAGCCGGTACTCGAGCGGCCAACGAATCGGCTCTCGGCGAGACCGGCTCCAATCCATTTGACCGAAATCCCAACCTGCACTACAACCTACCAAAATCGATGGGCCTGTGGCCCGATTCGAATTCCAACGGAAGACCGGAGGAGTCCATGAAACTCCGTCGCAAGGAATTCTGTCCCATCCACCGATCCATTTCTTGCTGTGGCCGTGAGTTGGTCCAGAAGGGAAGCAGAGTCAGACGCCTGGGAGTGCAACGGATCGAAGACCCGCACCACCCCAGGGGATATCGCGAACTCCGCTCCAAAGCAGAGATGCGGAAGTTGCTCAACCGCAAGATTGTCGAACAGAACCGGCAATGCGCTATCTGTGAGGTGACGTTCACGAACTATAGCGACATCGTGTCCGACCACGTTGACCCGAGAGGAATGGGAGGGGCGCGAAGAGACGACCATCCGGAGAACATCCAGGCAGTGCACTTCTGGTGTAACGGCGAGAAGGGATCCACGCGGGAGTATTAGAGATTGTCGTTCGGCCTTTCGTCTGCCATTTGACTGAGTTTTGAACCTGGGATACAAACCAAGCTTCGGCACGCATATTGCACACCCGGGAAGGAGGCTTTCCATGTCTCAGGTTACGAGTGCAGCTATCAATGGAGAAGCAGCTCAGCAGGAGGATCTCTCCGGTCCGCCGGCTGCCAACCGCCATCGCCTGCCGGACGAGCGGGCCGGCATCACACACCATTTCTCGATAGCCGGGCATGAGGGTTACCTGACCGTCGGGCTCTATCCGAACGGGCAGCCGGGTGAGATCTTCATCCGGATGGCAAAGGAGGGCTCGACGATCGCGGGACTGATGGAGTGTTTTGGCACCGTCGTCTCGGTGAGCCTGCAGCATGGAGTGCCGCTCAAGGTGCTCTGCGACAAGCTTTCGCATACGCGTTTCGAGCCTTCGGGCTGGACGAGAAATGAAGAGCTTGGTTACGCGAAGAGCATCATGGATTACCTCTTTCGGTGGATGGAATTGCGCTTCCTGTCAGGGAAGCAGTTGGCGTTGTTCGTTGCGCAAGCAGCAGCTGACAAGAATGCTGTCGACGAGTCAATCCAGGCCTCCACCAGCGTCTCCCAGTTCCGCCAGGACAGCTACGAAGCAGGGGATGCACCGCTGTGCAGCACCTGCGGCTCGCTTATGGTCCCAAATGGGAGCTGCTACAGGTGCGGCAACTGTGGCGGAACGAGCGGCTGCTCGTGACGGTAGAGCGCGTACTTGTCCGCTAAACCAGGTAACCATGGAAGCAGCAGAACACACCATTATTTCTCAACTGCCTGCGAGTCCGTCGATGAATGCACTGCCTGGCTTCTCTCGATACCATGGTTTGAAGCATCGAGAAAAATGCTAACGCAGCAGCTGCGCGAGATGGAAAAGGACGACCTCATCCTCAGGACCGATCTCAGCAGCAGGTTGCGGCACGTTGAGTCTGACTCGTGTCTGTCGAAGAATCAGGGTTATCCGGCGTAGAGTGGATGTGGATTCCCAAACTGCGGAATCCAGTGCGGGGGAGCGGAGCTCTCATGAGGAAACTTTTCATATTTTCACTTCTGATAGTTTGTTGTTCGATTGTTGCTTGGTGCCAGGACTGCCGGGTTGATGGCGCTGCATCGTTCACAGACGTCACGAGCGCCGTTTTGAGATTCACAACACAGCACATGTATACGGGGTGGGACGCGAAGATTTGGAACAGATCAGGCGATATGGCAGCAGTGGCAATCGTGAAGACGATACCCGACGCCCAGATGACTTCTCCGAACACCTTGAGGGATATGCTCTTTATCCTGCACGAAGCATGGGCTTGCCCGTCCCGCTGCATTAAGTCGTCGAGTGATCAACAGCCAAGCGTCACAGTGTTATTGCTGGAACACCTACACGCCAAGACTAGCGGGCCGATTCAGTCCGAAATCGACAAAACCAGGACTTTCATTTTGGAGCAGACGCGAACTACCAACTGAGGAAAAGCCCAGCCCTGCAGGTCAAACCCGTCAACAATACGGCGTTGGTTCCTTCGAACCTTGCGGGCTATCCACTGACCGCAATGTGAGCCATTTGCTGATGGTGTTTAGAGGATTGGTTACCGCTCCGGAGCGCACCACTGCTCGTCAGCGTCGCCATAACCTGAAGCGGTATACTCGAACGAATGCTATGGTCAGGGTCTAGGAACTTGTTGAAATTCACTGCGACGCGGCGTATTGACTGGGGATTTTCTTTTCTGTCGAGTTGAAATCTGTCTGAATTGTGTATTTAGCCAGTGTTCATCGGGGTTTGCAGATATCGGAGAAAAGCTCCCGACGCCCGCAACCACAGTTCAGGCACACTTCTCCCTAATTCTTCCCGGTGACTGAGCCATCAGTCGGGGCAGGCGCAGCAAGTTGTGCGCGGCGCAGCTGAAGACGAACTGCCAGTCCACCTTCTCCAGCCCGCGCAGCTTCACCTGACGCAGTGGCCCGGTCTGCTTCAGCCACCCGAAGCTCTTTTCGATCAGCCAGCGACGGCTCAGGCTGACGGCATAGCCGGGCTGACGCGTTGTTCTCCGATCCAGGTTGCTGCTGCGGCCCTTATCGTTCTTCGTCACATGCGGAGTTACACGCAGTTCCCGCACCGTGCGCACAAAATCCTCCGTGTCATAGGCCTTATCGGCGCCCACGGTGATCCGCCGCCCGCGCCCCTGCTGCTTCTTCTCGATCATCAGCAGAGCCGCATCCCGTTCCGCGTATCCATCGGCGTGCGTCACCATGGCCGCGGCGATCAGCCCGTTGCGGTTCTCCACCAGCGCATGGCCCAGATAACTCAGCTTCGACTCCTTGCCGTAGCTCTTCTTATATAACCGGGCATCGGGATCGGTGCTGGACTCATGGGTCTTGTTACTCCGCTTCTGGCCATGGAAGTTCGTCCCATCGCCCGGCCCGTCGCCATCCTTTGGACGAAAACTCTTCTGCGAAGCCCATGCCTGAATCAGCGTGCCGTCCACGGTGAAGTGCTCGTCCGACATAAACTTCTTCGCCTGCCGGTTCACTTCGCCGAAGAAACGCTGCGCCACCTCTGACGTCAGCAGCCGCTCCCGGTTCTTCGAAAACACCGCATGGTTCCAAACCCCATCGTCCATGCCCAGTCCCACGAACCAGCGAAACAGCAGGTTGTAATCGATCTGCTCCACCAGCAGTCGCTCGGAACGAATAGAAAAGAACACCTGCAGCAGAAGCGCTCGCAGAATGTACTCCGGCGCTATCGACGGCCGCCCACCTTCCGCGTACAGCGCATCCAGTTCGCGGCTCAGTGACCCCAGCACCCCATCGGTCAGCTTCCGAACTTCTCGCAACGGATGATCCCCCGGCACTCGCTGCTCCAGCGAAACATAGCTGAACATCCCGTCCTGAATACGCTCGTCTCCTCGCATGCACATAAGACGCACAGCACATGGGCTATGCCGCAGAGGTAGTACCTATTTCAACAAGTTCCTAGGGAGCATCTGTTGCATGCTCCCACCAGCCAAATCAGAGCAGCTAACCTTGAGTCAGTGAAGCGAACGACCATTTTCGGCATAAGCTTTTGGGCGCTGTTTCTCGCATCTGCTGCCCTTAGCGCTCGCTATCGATGGTTGGACACCGCGTGGCTCTTTGCGTGTATCCTCTTCGGGATCATCGCCTCTGTTTTCTCCATCGTTGAGATGTTTCGCAATCATCGCGTTTCGGGCGAATACATCTACTACCGGGGAGTGCCTCGCTGGATGCGACGGTTTCTGGTGGATGATGAACAGTATTCGAAGGACCTCGAAAGGCGCAACATTGCGGACGCGAAGAGAGCTCGTTCAAGTCCGCGTTAAAATATTCGGGCGGGTGAAGCGCGGATGCACTTGGGTTCAGATGAAGCTCGGCGAGTCGGACATCTTTCGGGTGCGTTGATACTGCCTTGAAAGTCCGAATTTGGGTCTTCGCGTCGACTATGTTGTGTATCAGTTAGCCACGTCATTCCTGCCGCAGAGCAATCATCGGATCGACTCGCGCCGAGCGCCGGGCCGGTATATACGATGCAAGCACCGCGACGGCCAGCAGCACAAGAGCAACTGCGGCGAAGCTTCCTGCGTCGATGGTCTTGATGCCATACAGCGTACTGCGCATCAGGTGCCCCAGCACGACAACACCCATCAGACCAATACCCACGCCAGCCAACGCCAGTTTCATGCCGTCGCCCAGAATCAGGAGGACGACGTCCCGTTGCTGTGCGCCAAGAGCCATGCGCAGCCCAATCTCGTGGCTTCGCTGGGCAACGGCAAACGCCAGCACGCCGTAGATACCGAGGGCGGCAAGCAAGAGGGCAAGCACCGCGAACATGCCAAAGAGGACCATCCCAAAGCGGTCTCCCTTAAGCTCGATGTTAACCGCCTGCTGCATCGTTTCTATGTGGGCCAGAGAATATCCCGGAAGTGCTTGGGCAACCGCATCGCGAATGTTCTGCGAAATAACGCCGGGATCAAGAGCCGTTCGCACCGCAAGTCCGACATACGGCCACGGACTCTGCCAATAAGGCGCAAAGATTTGCGGTGCAGTTTTGTCGGTGAGATGTTCTCCATTACGAATGTCGTGAAACACACCGACAATCTGCCACGCCGTGGCCGTCCCCGGTTTCTGGTTGGGCACAATTTTCTGCAGAAGCAGGCTCTGATGCAATGGATCAACACCCTGCAGGTAGCGCTCGACAAAACTCTGGCTCACCATCACTACCTGAGGGCTGTCTGCGCGGTCGTCGTCGTTCAGAAACCGGCCGTGAAGGAGTCGAACGCCGAAGGTGTCGAAATAACTCGGCGTAACGAGCTCATAATCGGCGACGGGCCGATTGGTCTCCGCCACCGGACGGCCGACAATGTTGAAGGGAAACGAGCCATTTCCCTCCAGCGGCATGCTCGTTGCCAGTGCCGCATTCTGCACTCCTGGCAGCGAACCCACCTTCGCAAGAAGCCTGCGGGCATTGGCATTGATGAGGTCTGGATTCATGGCGGAGTTCGAGGCTGAACTTGTGGACGCACTCTTCGGCACGACCAGCCTCCCCATCAGGATGTGGTCAGTGCGAACGCCCAGATCAATCTGGGTGAGATTCCAGAAGCTATGCAGTGCCATGCCTGCCCCGGCCAACAGGGTGAGAGCCAGCGCAAACTCGGCTATCACCAGCAGTCTCTGCGTCCGCATGCGCCCTCGGCCGGTCATAGACCGCGATCCTTGCTTCAGTGTTTCGCTCAGGTTGAGTCTGGCCGCCTGCCATGCGGGAGCGCAGCCGAACAGTACGCCTGCCAGCAGCGTCACTCCGGTGGCAAAGTACAGAACCGGAAGATTCAGCTGTACCACCGCCTCTGAGCTTCCCAGATTAGGTGCGATTGCTATCGCGAGCTTCATCATCGCCCAGCCCAGGACGATTCCAATTGCGCCTCCCAGGATCGCCAACGTAAGACTCTCCGTAATCAGTTGCGCGAAAACCTGGCTGCGGGTCGCTCCCAGGGCAGCACGAACGGCGAGTTCCTGCTGCCTCGACGAACCTCTCGCCAGCAGCAAGTTTGCCAGATTGGCGCAGGCTATGAGCAATACGAAACTAACTGCTGCCAGTAATAACCACAGATTTCGTGCGAGCTTCTTGTCCATCCAGGTGTTCTTGAGGGGCTCAACACTGACCGTCCACGCCTCTTTGGACAGATCGCCGCTGCGTGTCGCAGCCAATCGACGGTCAATGACTGCCAGTTCCGCCTGTGCCTGCGCAATGGTGACACCTGGTTTAAGACGTCCGTAAATAGATCCCCAAACCTGGTTGTGGCCGCCGGGAGTTAAAGCCAGGGGAACAGCGAACTGCGTCACATGGCGATCTTCGGGACCCGGCTGTATCACTCCAACAACCGTGTAAGGCTGGTCTTCAATCTTGATTTGTTTACCTACGATTCGCGGATCCCCGTGGTACCGTCCCATCCAAAGCTCGTGGGTCAAGATCACGGAATGGTCATTGCCCGGCACACCTTCCTCTGGAAGAAGATCACGGCCCAGTATCATGTGCTCGTGAAAGTTCTGCGTGATGATACCGGGCGTAAATATCGCTCCGGCTACCTCTTCCTGCGCATTATCAGGGGTCGTCAGGTGTACCTGCCGCCACGGCCAAAAGTCGAGGCGCTGGAAAGATTTGCTCTCGCGCAGATATTGCAGATAATCATCAGCGCGTGACGGGCTCCGCTCACCTTTGACCTTCGTCCAGACGGCGACGAGTTGGTCGGCATCGGGATAAGGAAGAGGAGCGAGAAACGTGGCCCACACGATACTGAAAATCGCCACGTTCGGACCGATGCCAAGAGCGAGCGCCAGAATGGCGACGGCTGCGAATCCCTTATTGTTGGCAAGCATCCGCAAGCCATAGCGAAGGTCACGCCACCAGTTGCCCATGAGTTCTCCCGTGAGTTACATTACGCCGAGAGCGACTCCTCGCAAAACGCATGAAGTTCCGCCTGCTTGTTTTCCTCGCCTTCGAAGTTCTCTACGGCGCTTGCACGCATGCACAGGATGTTTCCGATTCCACGCCCGTCTTGCGCCGCGGCGTCAATCTCGTCCTGGTGCCGACGCTGATAAAGACCAGCAGCGGCGAACCGGTTTTCGGCCTCACTGCCAATGATTTCATCCTTACCGATGACAGCATCGAGCAGAAAATCTCGCTAGAAGAAAACACCGACAGTCAGCCGCTGGCACTAGTGATCGTCGTGCAGACTGGCGGTGCGGGTGGCCGCCGCCTGGATAGCTACCGCAGGCTCGGGCCGCTTCTCGATTCCATGGTCGGTGCTGTTCCTCACCGTGTGGCCGTCCTCGGATTCGACAGTGAGCCACACATCGAGGCAGAGTTCACTCCAGACCTGAACAACGTTGCGGGAGTGATGGCAAACCTGCAGCCAGGCGACGGTGGAGCAGCCATCCTGGATAGCCTTGGCTTCGCCGTCGACCTGCTGCGCAAACAGCCAACCAGCTTCGGCGAGCGATCCTCAGCATCAGCGAGACGCTCGATCACGGTAGCCAGAGCAAGCTCGAAGATGCGTTGCGCGCCATCGACGATACCAATACGACTATCTACAGCCTCGGCTTCTCTACGACGAAGGCCGACATGAAGCACGACGCGGATGAGTTCAACTCCGACCTCACGCCCGCTCCGACGCACGGCTGTTTGGCTAAGGATCAAAGCAACGGGTCAGACACGCATCCTGTTCAGGTTCAGGATGGCAAGGGTAACAATCGCGCGATGCAGACGTTCGATTGCCTGAGCCTGCTCGCGCCGCCTTTACTCGCTGCCAAAATGGCGGCCATGGCTGCATTGGATGGCATGCACCGCAATGTCCCAGAGAGCGTCGCCCGACTCACAGGCGGGGAATACTTCAAGTTTGAAAACACGCGCAGTCTGGAGCGTGGACTGATCACCCTCTCGAACCAAATCCCGAATAGCTACGTTCTCAGCTTCTCGCCACCGGCGGACAGCCCAGGTCTCCACGCGATTGACGTTCGCCTCAAGGAGCGTACAGGTCTGCATGTAGACGCGAGAAAGAGTTACTGGGCAGACAGCCCCAAGGCCCCGGACTAAGTTTAGTACTGTAACTGCCTTGAAGGTCCCGCTTTGGCAAGTTCGCAACCCTGAATCGAAGTCACCCGAAGCCCCGTTTTCATGCACTACGCCTTCAGATCACCCAACGCCGTGTTTACACCAAGTGAAACTTGGTCTCCTGCTAATCCTGTTTTTTAGAAGGGTAAGCGCGACTCCCGTGCTAATGCGAGGTCAAGGCTCGAATTCATTCATTTTCCTGAGGGGACCGAATCGAACCAGTAGCTCGTACGGGCCACAATATTGAAGTGAGATCGTTTTCCCGCCACTCGAATCGCGAGCGTGCGAAATCCAGGTTCAGGTGAAGTAGGACGGAAGCTCAGCATATAGGTGTTGTGAATGTCGTCAGCGACAGTTGACAATTGTTGTTCAAAACCCGGCTGATCACGGAACGTTAAGTGTTCGCCACCAGACAACGTTGCGATCTCCGCAGCAGTATTTTCGTGCAGCGCCTTCAAAACAAGGCATAGAGACGATGCCCGATCGCTTGAGTCATTCAGATGACCGTTACCCGGTGACAGCGGAGAGGCCGGCTTAGCAACATGATCCGGCCGGAATCTCGCCCGAGTCGAAAACGTGATGCTGTAAACAGCGGTACTGGCTTTCCCCAAAGTCCGCACAACTTCTTCCGACGAGGATTTGCTTCCGTCATCCAATGATTGGCTAAGCAGAAGAATGATTCGCCGAAAACTTCCTGGCTCCTGTTGGAACTGGTCAATTACGTAGTTGACGGCGTCCATAATTGCTGCGCCATCATCCCCAGGTCTTAGGTGGGTCAAGGCATATTTCAGCCCGTCGGATCGGAGTGGGAAATGCCAGATTTCTTCCGGATGACTATCAAACTCCACCAGCATGATCTCGTGAACGGAATTGCCGACAATAGAATCGAGTAGCAATGGCAGGTTGCGATAGTTCTTGAATTGAAGATGGCCCATCCCCCCGGTTTGCAGGAGGACTGTCAATGCAATTGGCTGATTTTCCATTTCTTCAACGGATGCTTCCTGCCCGATTCCGTTATCGAAAAGTTGAAAATGATCGGCATTCAGATGTTTGACGAACTCTTCTGAAGGTAATCGAACCAGCGTTGGGACCGTGACCAAAGTCGAAGTGGAGCTGATTATAGGGAGGGCTTCCTCTTTGGGAGGTGCGCTCTGACCCGAAGCTGCGCGGGCGACAAAGATAATCGTCGTCAGGATTGCTGCTCGCTTCACGATTCTCTCCGAGTTTGTTGAATAAAAAATGCAAGTGTTCTAGGCCGACCAGCCGCCTTATTTTACAGCGATAACCGACTCAACTTGGAGCTTGTCGGCGATTGATAAACCGCCATCTCATGACTTGCCGGTAAAGTCTGGTTTTGAGCAAGTTCGCCAGGACCGACCTCCATTCTCGATTGGTCGGAACTCCCACCGATGAGCAGACGTACCATGTGGGGCATGCAAAGATTCTGCCGATTGCCCGCTTTCGGCGTCCTGCTAATCGCGCTCGCCAGCTTATGCGTTGATCCGATTTCCGCGCAAACAGCCCCACCATCCGGAAAGCAGGAACATCCCAGTCCGTGGCTTGAACCGGCTCAGGAATCGGCAATCGATCAGCTCTTTTCCCGGCCTTCAAACTCTCCAGGTTATGCAGTGGCCCTCATCAAAGACGGGGAGTTCGTCTTCGCCAAGGGGTACGGTCTCGCGAACCTTGATGACAATATCTCGATAACGTCGGATACATCCTTTCATCTCGCGTCGTTGTCCAAGCAGTTCTCCGCTGCGGCTGTAGCCCTGCTGATTCTCAACCACAAGATCGCACTTTCCGATCCGGTCGGCAAGTACCTGCCGGAGGTCGCGAAGTACGGAAACGGATTGCGCATTGAACATTTGGTCTATATGACCAGCGGCCTTCACGAGTACACAGATGAACCGCGAAAGAATGGCGCGCCATGGATGACCTTTTACTATTTCACTCGCGATGAAGCCATTGCCGCGGCGTTACAGCCCGAACAGCTCGAATTCGCGCCGGGTACAAAGTGGGCCTACCGAAACATCAACTACATGCTCCTGACGAAGATCGTTGAGGTCGTCAGTCAGGAGTCCTTCGCCGCATTTATGAAGGATCGCGTCTTTGGTCCTCTCGGAATGGCGCACAGCGAGATCAACGATGACACCACCGAGATCATTCCGCATCGGGCAACAGGCTATGCTTTGCGTTCCGATCCGCGGGTTATGAAAGAATTTGCAGAGGTAGGTGTCACCATCAAGCCCGGTGAGGGATGGGTGCGGCTGGTCCGTGTCGCTCCGCACTTCGGCGGCAGCGGCGTCTTTACGACGCTCAATGACCTCTTGTTATGGGACAGAAACTGGTACACAGGAACTTTGGCTGGACCGCAGTTTACCGAGCTGATGAACAAGCGAATGAGATTCGAGCAAGACAAGGATAACGATGCGCTGGGACTTGTATGGCGCTCAACCTATGGCCATCCCTTCCTTGACTACTCGGGCGGCGATACAGACGCTTCTACCTACATGGCGCGCTTTCCGGAAGAGCACTTCACAATCATCTGTCTTTCGAACATGCCGCTCGGAGATGCAGAAGGGAAGGCGCACGCGCTGCTGGAGCTGCTCCACGACTGGGGCAAGCTGTAGAGATAGTTTGCCGAGTCACGGTCTATCTGGATGTTCTGCATCGTGCCCGAAAAGGTCCGCTCTGCGGTAAGTTGCCGGCGGGGCCGTTCCGGCTGCAACAAGTTCCGTAAAGCCCCGTCTCACGGGCACTCCACTGGTAAGGCCGAGACGCCATTAATCCGCCGGCGCATAGTATCCCGACCGGGCCACAATACCCTTGACACGCTCCGGGCCTAGGACATGCAGCCGCACAAACCTGGTCGCCGGATTTCGTCAGGCGGTCCCTTAATCGCAACGCAGCGCTGTCATTGGATCGACGCGAGAGGCGCGCCGCGCCGGGATTGCGCAGGCAATTCCTGCTACCAGGCCAAGGAGCAGGCTGCCCGCCAGCAGCACGAAGGGGTCGTGTGCGTTACCGTCAGCCCACTGCGCGACAATTTTGTTCAAGCCCAAAGTAAGCGCGAAACCGCATAGAACTCCGCCGCCGACGCTGACAACCGTAGACGCAAAGACTATCCGCAAGACATGACCACGTCCCGCGCCCAGCGCCATGCGAATGCCAAATTCGTTTGTTCGCTGAGCCACGGTATACGACACGACGCTGTAGAGTCCCACGGCAGCCAGGGCCAGGCCCAGCACCGCGAAGAGGCCAAAGATCCACGAAACCAGATGATCCTGTTGCCATTCCGGCTCTTCGGAGATCCAAACGCTTAGGTCCTCGACGTTGTTGTAGATCTGCTGTTCCGGATTTACTGCGCTCACCTGCTTCCCTACGGCGTGCATCAGCGTCAGGGGAGGCACGTCCGATCTCGCCAGAATCTGGGTGCCCTCGCTCATGCTGAGAGTGTAGGGAATGAAGACGGCCGGTTTGACGGGGTTTCTTAGCCCATCGTTGCGGGCGTCCGCGACGACGCCGACGATCATCAGCCATGCGTCCGCGACGTCGGGCGCGGACAAGACCTCGGGGGGACGGCTTTCGATGTCCGGCAGCTTGACCGAGTGTCCGACGGCGTCGCCGTTCGGGAAGTAGGATCGCGCGAGCGTCTGGTTGATCACCGCGACGTGGGCGCCGTTCTGATTCTCCATTTCGCTCCATAGCCGACCCTGCAATAGCGGAATGCGAAGGGCAGGAAAGTAGCCCGCATTGACAAGATTGATCGAACCCATCTGCTGGTCCATCGAAGGCTTGCCCAATAACTCAAATCGCAGGTTCGATCCGTTGCGCGGCGGGGTCGCATTGCTTGAGATCGCTGCCATGGTCACGCCGGGAGTCTCCGCAACGCTCGCCCGCAACTGCTCAAAGTAAGCTGCACGAGCGGCCCACATCGAAAATGCATTCTTGTGCAGTGGAACTCCCACCGACACGATATTGTGCGGGTCGTAGCCCAGCGGAGTGTGCATGAGCCGCGCAAAGCCCTCCATGGCCGAGCCGGCTCCGGCCAGTAGCAGCAGGGTGAGTGCGATCTGTCCTGCGATCAGCGCATCATGCGTTCTGCGCCCATGCACGCTTCCGGCCACGCGGCGAGTGCCCGACAACGCCATCCGGTTCAACTGCGGCCGCGAGAGCTGCAGCGCGGGCCACAGACCGAAGAGAACACCTGTTCCCAGCGCGACGCCGATGCTGAACAGGAGCACGGGGAGATTGATGCGGATCATTACCTCCGGCGCAAAGGCATACTTCGGCAGCACCATCTGCATGCCCACGAGGATGCCGTAGGCCAGAACTACGCCGAGCACAGCTCCGATGGCAGCCAGTAGCAGCGATTCTGTAAGCAACTGCCGCACGATGCGCCCCCGGTTCGCTCCGATCGCTGCCCGCACGGCGAGTTCGTGCTGCCGCGCGGTGCCACGGGCCAGCAACAAGATAGAGACGTTGCCGCAGCCGATTGCTAGCAGTAGCCCGACGGCGCCCAAGAGCAGATACAACGTTCCGCCTATGCGCTTGATGACCCAGTCGTTCAGCCCCTCCACCTGCACTTTGAAGTGCTCGGGAAACTGTTTGGGCATGGTTTGGGAGAACTGCTCAAGCAGCGGCTGCAACTCGGCGTTTGCGGCGTCGCGGGTTACGCCCGGCTTCAGCAGAATGTCGATGATGTACCGGCGACTCGGGGCCTGCATCAGCTTGAGAGGAAGAAAGACGTCGGCGCTGTACCAGGTGAATCGCGGCGCCGCCACGCCCACGATCACGTAATTCTTCTGGTCCAACTGCAATGTCTGTCCCAGCACGGCCCGATCTCCGAAGAAGTGCTTTTGCCAAAACTTGTACGAAAGCACAACTACCGGTTGCGGCTCTTGGCCATCAGGAGCGTCTGAGGGTAACAGTCCCCGTCCCACGATAGGCGGTACGCCGAGGTCATGGAAGGCGTTCGAGATGAGGCTGATTGCGTTGACGTTCTCGGGAAGATCATGCCCGGTGAGATTCATGGCGTCGTAGTCCATGGCGAGCACGCCTTCTACGATGTGCAGCTGCTGCAGTTGCTTAATCTGCGGGCCGTTCAGGTTGATCTCATCGCTGGACTTTGGTTTGCTGGAGACGGTCAGACGGACGATGCGGTCCGCCGCCGGATATGGATAGGGATTCATCAACGTGGCATAGATCACGCTGAAGACTGCCGTCGTTGCGCCGATGCCCAGCGCCAGTGAGACTACGGCCGTTATGGTGAGCCCTAGATTCCGGATGAGTTGGCGCGTTGCGTAACGGAGATCCTGAAGCAAGGTCTGCATGGCCCAATCCTCGCGGCGCAATCGGTGCAGTCCATGTTCGCATAGGTATAACGCTCTCGGACATCTCTTCGCTCAAGTGATTTCCACATCAGTTGACGAGACTCCGCCGAGTCACTCGCCGACCTTCAGCGCGGGATGCACCTATAAAGTTCAGATTGCCTCTCGCCACAGCAATATTGGGTTTCTGGCCCAACATCGCGCGCTTAGCCCGGTTTTTCGTTCCACTGCGCCTCAAACCCCAGAGACGACAATCTCGCGCTATCCCCCGGTCTGCAAGTTGTTGATTCTATGCTCCGACAATTTTCTAAACGTGCTTTATTGGCCGTTTTCTGACGCGACCCCCTATACTGCAACAATCCAAACGGACGTTTGTAAATTTTGTGTTTCGGAGGGCATTGAAGTGGCGAATGACCCGGCTGAGGCATACGAGAAGATTCTGACCGGCAATTTGCAACGCGCCCTCGATTTTCTCAAGTTTGCAGAAGCGAAGAACGCCGCTTTGCTTGCATTAGCCTCCGCGTGGATTGCCGCCATGCTGAATCTGGAATGCAGCGGACACACGCTTCCACGCGGCTTCGCAATCAGTATCCCGGTAGCGCTTCTTTGTGCTTTCTCGGCGGCCTTCCTGGCGATGGTCTCATTCCTGCCTCGCCTTCACTTGCCAGCATTCTTAGGAGGAAAACGGAGTGGCCCACACCCTCCCAGCCTCCTTTATTTCGGAGACATCAGCACTTTACCAATCAAGACCCTCGAACACGAGTTGCCCGCCCGCTATCTCTCCTCGGGGGCGGGCTATAGGGACGAGTACATTCATGACCTCATCGTGCAGCTCTCGGTAAATAGCGAAATCGCGATGCGCAAAATGCTTCTGTTCCGTTGGGGCATGAGACTCATTCTGACGGGCGGGATTGTTTTGTTTCTGCCTTCGCTCGGCTTGGCATTCGCAACCCTAAAGAGCCTATGGTAGACATCCCTGGCTTCAAAGCCGACGTAAACGAGGAGGTGTCTACCATCCTCGCAAGCGATTTCGGCATTAGTGTCACCTCGACTAATTACGTCCCTCATTCAGGAGACCCGGCAATCACTTTTCCTAACCTTGACGCGAGTTCTCAGGGAGTGAAGGTTATCGAGACCACGGTGCTGTATGTGGACATGCGCCGGTCTACGCAGCTCAGCTTGCGCCATCATCCCCATACTGTCGCCAAGCTCTATTCTGCTTTTGTGCGGGCGATGACGCGATGCTCGAATGTCTTCAACGGAGAGGTTCGAGGAATCATCGGCGACCGGGTGATGATGTTGTTCGACAGCGCCGACTGCTATACAAACGCGGCAGATACCGCGTATCTGATAAACAGCATTTGCAAGTATGTCATCAGCAAGCATTTCACTCATGACGAAGTGAGCTTTGGCATCGGAATAGACCACGGGCGAATGCTTGCAACGAAGACCGGCATCAGGCGTCACGGACATGAGCAGCAAAATTACCGCTCACTCGTATGGCTCGGGCGACCGGCAAATGTGGCCTCCAAACTCACTGACAATGCGAACAAGCCAGACGAGTCGACAGACCTAGTAAAACTTAAAGTCGCATACCTCTCAGGGCTAGGCAGTTTGAGATATGAAGAGGAGTGGCCTCACATATTCGCTCAGAAATTCACGCATAACCCGGCGAGGGGTCTGATGATTCACAGTGACCCTAACTTTCACTCATTTACGACATTCACAGTACGTTCAACCACGGATACGGCGACGCCGCCCATCCTGATGAGCAAGAGAGTCTATGACGGACTTAAAGCAGCTCGCCCTCTAGGTCTCGAAATTCAAAACAAATGGCTTGATAAAGTGACGCGGAAAATACCCGACGTGCCCAATGAAGTATACGGAGGCGATGTCATTTTCCAGGCCTTCAATCCGTTATAGAGACAAAATCACGCACGAGGATAGCCGCCGCTCATGTTGAGAAGGTTTTCCAGCTTGCGCTTTTCGAGCATTGACAGGTCAGCCATCAAATCCCGACGCGCTCAAACTCGCTGAAGCTGACCTCATCGCCACGCCGGTCGTACAGCTCCGTGGTTTTCACATTCGAGTGACCCGCCATGCGCTTGGCGATGTTGATGTCCCCGCCACGCTCCAGATAGTCAGTAATGCCGATGGCCCGGAAGGAATGATTGCCGATGGCTGTCTCCAGCCCGGCATCATTTGCACGCCGTCGTACCATGTACCAGGCATCGACGCGCGACATCCGACGACATCACCGTGGTTGCCGCCCTTGATGACGGTGTGGCGCGGCCCCCGGACGGCATGCGCCGGGTTCGAGGCCACAACCTGGCCCGTCACCATCCAGTCAAACAGCATGCGAATGCAGGCCAAGTGTTGCTTGACGGTGGGAGCCGAGCGCAGCTTTCCCAATTGCTCGATATAGCCCGCCACATGCACCGGCTGCACGTCCTCAATCCGGGTCATGCCTTTATCCTCACACCAGCTCAGGAACGCGCCAGCGGCCAGCCCATAAGCAGCACGGGTGTTTTTATTGCGGCTGTTAACCGTGAAGAATTCGAGGAAGCGCCAGGAGGCCCTTTCTCCTGCATTGACGCGGTAGATGTCGGCATCTTACCCCTCGATAGTCGACAACAGCATGACGCAAGCTCCCGCCGAGTGTCAAGGAAAGTTCATGGGCCGTTGTCAAGCAAGCCAAGATCGGGCAAAGCGACACAGACGATGCCAAATATTTGATAGGTATCGCGCGATTGACTTGAAGAATACATGTGGAGCACTATTCCCCTAGAGTTCTATAGGAGTAGGGCCGGTGATGAAGACCCGGAGCGACAATTTGCAAGGCAGCCTGGCTCTTCTGGTCCTTAAGAGCCTGGAGCAAGGTCCTATGCATGGCTGGGGAATAACGCTGCACATTGAGCGCATCTCCAACGAGATTCTGCGTGTTGAAGAAGGATCGCTCTATCCGGCGCTTCACCGCATGGAGCAGGAGAGACTTATCGCATCGGAGTGGGGAGTGAGCGAAAACAATCGCCGTGCCCGCTTCTATCGCCTTACAGCGTCCGGCCGCAAGCAGCTAGCAGCGGAGCAGGAAAACTGGCGGAAGATCACAGGTGCGGTCGCGCTTGTACTGGATTTCCAACCGGCGTAAGAACAGGAGACCGCCATGCCATGGATCGCCCGAGTGCGCGCACTGTTCCGAAGAGAAGACCTAAGCAAGGAGCTCGACCAGGAGCTTGAATTCCATCTAGCAATGCGCGAGGAACGGAATATTGAGCAGGGCATGCCTGTCGCAGAAGCGCAACGCGCCGCTCGGCTCCGCTTTGGGAATCCGGTCTTATGGCGTGAGCGGATGAGCGAAATTGACTTGATGCTTCTGCCGCAAACCGTGCTGCAGGACGTGCGGTACGGAATCCGCATGTTGCTGCGCAATGCCGGTTTTACGATTGTGGCGGTTGTAGCCCTGGCACTCGGGATCGGCGTGAATACCACAATCTTTACCGCCTACAAGGCCTTTTTCGCCTTGCCTCTGGACGCGCGCGATCCGGGCAAGATGGTTAACCTCGCGCTGATACTCCAGTCTGGCCTCACCGCCCCGCATTTCAGCTACTCCGACTATCAAGCATACCGGGACGGTCTTCACTTGTTCAGCGGCGTCATCGCCGAAGGCGGCGGCGAGCAACTGACCATGTCTGGCGCAGACGGCATTGCAAGACAACGGAATTCCGGGATGGGCTCACTGGTGGAGAAACTGAGACTTCTGCCGGCCAGCGCCAGTGTTGCGCAGTTTGCCAGCGCCTTATTCGTCTCCGAAAACTACTTCCCGGTCCTCGGAGTAACGGCGTTGCGCGGCCGTCTGTTCAAAGCCGAAGACACGCAGGCATTAGGCGCATTTCCCTCGGTCGTGATCAGCGAAGATTACTGGCAGAAGGAATTCGGCGGAGACCCGGCGCTCCTGGGAAAAACTATCCGCCTCAACGGGATCGCTTTCATCGTCATTGGCGTTACACCCCACAACTTTGTTGGGACCACCGGCTTTTCTGTACCGGATTTCTGGCTTCCCCTCAGCCTTGAGCCGCTGGTTCACGCGCACGATGACTTGTTGCATGACCGCGAAAATCAGTGCTGCCGGCTCTTTGCCCGGCTGGGTCCGGGGGTGAGCATCCCGCAGGCGCAGTCAGAGATGACTCTACTGGCCGGGCACCTCCGCACGCTGCATGACGCTCAGTCGGAACTCAGCAAGCCCGTCACCGCGCTGATATGGCCCGGCTCTCCACTGCCGGTCCCCCTCAAGCAGTTCGGTGGATTGCGATTTGCCATTTTGTTGATCATGGCTGCTGGCGGAATGGTGCTGGTGATCGCCTGCGCCAACGTTGCCAGCCTGCAACTGGCGCGCACGGCCTCCCGGCAGAATGAGCTATCCATGCGGCTTTCACTCGGCGCCAGCCGGTTCCGGCTTGTCCGGCAATTGTTAACGGAGAGCGCTTTGCTAGGTCTGCTTGCAGGCGTCTTTGCGCTGCTTTTATCGTGGGCCTTCCTGAAAGCACTGGCAGCCCTGCTTGCGGCGACCGTACCGGCCGAATACGGCACGCTGGTCTACAACATGACTCCTGACCTTGGAGTTTTCGCCTACGTGTTTGCCATTTCGCTGGTGGCCGGAATTCTGTTTGGGCTTGCCCCCGCGCTTGAAAGTTCCCGCTCCGCTCTCGCCTATGCACTCAAGGCGCACACCGGAGCTTCCCCGCGCCGCAGGCGCCGGCTGCGCGACTATCTCATTGCAGCGCAGGTTTCCGCGGCACTTACACTCATGATCGCCGGGAGCCTGCTGATTCGCAGCTCCCTTCATGTGCTCAAGGAGGATCCAGGCTACAACCTGGATCACGTCGTTAGTCTCCAGATCCAGTTTCCCCAGGGGACAAATTACACGCCAGAGCGCAAGCTCAGTCTCGTTCAAGAACTCCGCGACCGCCTTGCGGCGCTGCCCGGAGTGGCTGCAACCACCAGCGCTAATCCGCCCCTCTTTCCAAGTCGAACAGCAACAGTTTCGTTCAACGGAGGAGGATCTTCTGCCGGAAATGCTCAGACGGTGATCGGCTTCGACTATGTACAGTCAAACTACTTTCAGACCCTCAGTATTCCTCTGCTCTCCGGCCGCAGCTTTGAACCGCATGGCGGGGGGCATGAAGCTTCAGTGATCCTCAGCAAAGCTGCGGCCGAGCGGCTGTGGCCAGGAAAGAGCCCGATCGGGCTCAGCCTTCGTCTGGGAGCGGAAGGCCAGTCCCACAACAAGAGCGAGCTCTTGCCCAATCAGACCTTTGACGTAATTGGAATCGTCCGCGACGTACGAAGTGATGCAATTAATGGAAATGATGCCGTGTTGGTCTACTTGCCATTGACGGAAAAACGGCTTGCGGACTATCCGATCCTCATTCGAACGCACACCGATCCTGAGCAGTTGATCAGTGCGCTCGCACCAGTAATTTCGTCCACCGACCCAGACCTGGTCGCCCATGCATCTACTGTGTCGGAATTATTTCGAACAACACCAGCCTTTACTATCCCCAGCACTGCCGCTGCGATTGCTACCGTAGTCGGAGTGCTCGGACTTCTGCTGGCCTCGATGGGCATCTACGGCACGGTCAGCTATGTCGTCGTACTGCGAACGCGAGAAGTCGGCGTACGCATGGCGCTCGGAGCCGGAAAGAAAGACATCCTCAGCCTCATGTTGGGTGAAAGCATTCGTCCCGTGTTTGCAGGATTGCTCCTCGGCACATGTTTCGCCGTTGGGGCGTCGTATCTGCTGCGTCGAATACTGTATGGGCTAAACGCTGTTGATGCCATCTCATTTGCGGGAGTTTCAGCATTATTCATTGTTATCGCGCTCTTTGCCGCCTACGTGCCATCTCGGCGAGCCATGCGCGTTGATCCCGTAGTGGCGCTCAGAGACGAGTAGCACCGTAGTTGCCTTGCGGAAGTTTGATCTCTCTGGCGCACCTTAACTAGGCCATAAATGTCGGCTGTTGCGAAACCGCCATCTCATGAATTGCCGGTAAAGTCACGATCTCGGTAACTTGCCGACAGAAAGGACGTCGAGCAGCGAACTTGCCCGCCGCCGTTTTTCAGGCACTTCGCCGCTGCCTTGAGATCATCATTCGGCAGAATCACTTCCAGGTTGGCGACCAAACCCGAATTTATGCTCGTTCGTTATACTGCCGCCTATGAATAGGTGATACGAGCGGACGTCTGGATCGAGCAGCTTCACACCTCCACTGCTCTTATGAAAGTAGGGAACGATCATGCCTTCGAATAAAACCGTTTTCAGCAGCACACTTCTTTTCCTCTGCCTGGCCACCGCAACTGTCGCCGTTTTAGGGCAGACCAAACCAGAAATCGCCGGTGATTATCTGGGGATGCTCGGTCCCCTACACCTCCGCCTCCATCTGAAACTTGACGCATCGGGAACGCTCAGCGGAACGATGGACAGCCCGGATCAAGGCGCGAACGGGCTTGTCTGCGCAGACTTCAAGCTTCAGGGTGAAGTTCTTAGCTTTGCGGTGCCGATCGTGCATGGCACATGGAAAGGAACTGTCTCCGCCGACGCCAAAGCTCTGACGGGCACTTGGGATCAGGGCAATCCCATGCCGCTGGTGTTCATGCGCGATACGTTTGTGCCCGCTGAGAAGCCCTCTCGCGTTGATGGCATCTGGCTGGGTACCTTGCAGGCCGGCGGCGCGTCGCTTCGCATTCAGGTGCATGTAAAGAACGACAACAGCGGAAAGGAATACTGTTCGCTCGACAGCCTTGACCAGCAAGCGATGGGACTCGATTGCGCCGCCGTGATGTTCAGCGGTGATGACTTCGCCTTCGACGTGCCGATTGTGAAGGGTCACTTCGCAGGCAAGCTCTCCGCTGACGCAAACACGCTTACAGGTACCTGGAGCCAGAACAACCATGACTTGCCGTTGACGCTCACCCGGCAGAAGGAGGCGATCGCCGCAAAGCCCGTTTCACCGCCCACGTTTGATGCAGCAATGGCGCCAGTTCATGCGGCAGACCTGCAATCGGTCCTCGATCGCGACCTGGCTGCCGCGCTGAAATCCGGCGAGCTTGCGCCATCGACGGATACAGGGGTTTCGATCGCAGTCGTGGATCACGGATCTCGGCGATTCTTTACCTACGGTGTGGCCAAGCAAGATTCCATTTACGAGATTGGCTCGATCACCAAGACTTTTACCGGGCTGATCCTTTCTCAGATGGTGGAGCAGGGCAAGGTGAAGTTTGAAGAACCGGTGCGCGAACTGCTGCCGGCGGGCACGGTGCAGAAGCCGGCTGGAACCGAGATTACGTTGCTGGATCTCGCAACGCAACACTCGGGACTACCTCGGATGCCCGACAATTTCACGCCGGCAGACGAGAGCAATCCCTACGCTGATTATCACGCGGCAAATATGTATGCTTTCCTGGCGAAGCATGGCGTGGCAAAGTCTGACAAGCCGGCGTTCCTTTACAGCAATTACGGTTTCGGACTACTGGGTCAAGCGCTCTCGGTCCGCGCGGGAGAAGTCTATCCACAGCTTCTCAAAGATGAGGTGCTCGATCCGCTGGGGATGCACGATACCGCGATTGCGCTTTCGCCTACGCAACAGGCGCGCTTTCTGCCTGGTCATACAGGCGATCATCGCCCCGCACACGCATGGGATCAGGATGCCTTCGCGGGAGCAGGCGCCATCCGGTCCACAGCTGCCGACATGCTGATCTACCTCGAGGCCAACCTGCACCCCGAAGGAGTGAAGCCTGCGAACTCATCGTCAGCCGCGAAAACCATCTCGGGCGCACTCGGAGAGGACCACGAACTTCGTGCCGGCTCGTTTGGCGCCCAGCAGGTTGCGCTTGCCTGGCTCTACGATCCAGCAACGGGAAACTTCTGGCACAACGGCGGCACCGGAGGATACAGCGCTTATGCTTTCTTCAATCCAAAGGGCGACTACGCCGCAGTCGTCTTGGTGAACACCACCGTCGGGCCGCGAGGCAGTTC
>Ga0206842_1060_pt2 | contig 20673 bp, 15 predicted proteins | sample Alteio_BWOrgCont_23_FD_152861 | JGI IMG/M metagenome (GOLD analysis project Ga0206842, IMG submission 152861) | Enriched cells from forest soil in Barre Woods Harvard Forest LTER site, Petersham, Massachusetts, United States -... | ecosystem: Environmental > Terrestrial > Soil > Temperate forest >...
AATCGAGGTTGTAGCTTCGCGGTTACTGTACAAACTGTGTAAAAACGGGAGATTGGATCGTCCGAATAGGGTTTGCAAACTTAACGAGCGTTCTCGAGGGTTACCGGTTCTCATGAACCCGAGCCCATCTCGCGCGTCGAGGAATGGATTGGTAATGACAGTTCTGCGAATATTTACAAATGTCCTCGCTTCACTTGGCTGTAAAACCGCCTTGGCGGTCATCTGATCGAGAGCAGCGGGGTAGCAGACACAGTGCTCAATGACCCATTAACCCCATGAGTCCGCCGCAGCGGAGGACGGCAATCATGAGGGAAACGTCTACAAATTAGGCAAAAGGCACCGTCTACGGTGGTCGGCTGGATGCTTCGGCCAGGCGCGGACCGCAGGGTGCTTTGGGCGCCCGTGCAAATGCGTTATACCGCGAAGGCGAAGGCGAGATTCGCGATTCGCGACTGCTGAATGGAGGTGCGGCCCTCGGACTCGATTATCGGTCAAAGGTCGTTCTGCTCTCATTTGATGCGCAGTACCTGCGCAACGTCAATAAGGCGTTTCAATATGTTCTACTTTTGGATCCGGGGCTCGATCACCTCCCCTCGGCCATGCCGACGAATTTATCTACCCAGCCGGCATGGGTAAGTGCATCCACTTCAGAGGAGGTGATCTTGGGACTGGCGGACCTCAACCTTTCGTCTAAGTGGGTCGTAACTACAGGTTCCGGCTTTTCTCATTCATTCGTCAGTTATCCAGGATATTGCCCGGCTTTTTTGCTCGACTATTCGGGAACGGTTCTTTGCGAGCAATTCAACCAGGCCTCAGTTCCAGAGAACTATAGTACCGACGTTGGCGTTCGCGGGAAGGTTCATACTGGCGTTGTGTCCCACTCGCTTCTCGGCGGATGGAATCGAGTGCACGATACCGTGGGTTTTGGTGATTTTAACGACTATGGGCCGTCCCAGCCCTACAACTTGTACACGTCTTACCGTCCAAAATCGCCGAACTATTCGTTTCCCGTTGTATCCCTGGACAACGTTGTAGACGATGAAAGCACCAAGGGCTGGTATCTGGGTGATACAGCCGGTCTGATGCACGACAGGCTGCTGCTGACCGGCGGGTTTCGCAGGACTACCATGCGTAGCACGGAGACGTTCCGCGCCAATAGTTCTCCGCAAAGCCAATTCCACGAGAGTGCGTTCACGCCGTCTGCTGCTGGACTCTTCAAGTTAACCTCGCGCGTGTCGATCTACGGAAATTTCATTCAGGCACTTGAGCCAGGTTGGATTGCTCCTCCGGACACCAAGAACGCGGGACAAATCTTCCCTGCGATGGTTAGCAATCAGTTCGAAATTGGAGCGAAGACTCAACTTCGCGGATGGATTTCAACTCTTGCTCTGTATCGCATCAGCGAAGTAAATGGGGTCGTGAAAGGCGCCACCAATCCCCCAACCTTCTCGCAAGACGGTCGTCAGGTGAATAAGGGTGTCGAACTTAACCTTGCGGGAGACTTCTATCGCGGTTTCCACGCGATTCTGTCTGCCAGCTTCATTGACTCCAGGCAGCGCTCCACTGGCGATCCGGCGATTGAGGGAAAGAGCACCGCCATTGTTCCGGGCGCAACCGAGCGCGTGAACCTGAATTGGGATCTTCCTCATGCCCAAGGTCTCGCCCTCGACTGCAACCTGATGGAAACGGGATCGGCGCCTTTCGACGCCGCAAACAGCAGGAGGGTGCCCTCGTGGACAAGGCTGGACCTGGGCGCCCGCTACGCTCTCGGCCGAGAGAAGCCTCTTACAATCAGGGCGCAGGTCGAAAACGTCTCGAACAACCAGTTCTGGATTTCGGTCTTTTCCGGAGGACTCGCTCCGTCCGGGCCCCTCGTCGTGAATGTCTCGACATCGAAATCCTTCTGAGCGCGATAATGCGGATAGAGGCCGGCGCCGCGCCTGATTCTCCTACCAACTCTCCATCGCTGCATAGTGGCGTTTCGAGCTGATAAAGACGCGCTGAAACGCCATGGTAGGCAGGATTCCGTGTTCCCGGGCGGATGGACCTCCAACTGAGTTCATAGGGACCGCAAAAGCAACCTGAGGGACGGTATGCTTGCCGATTTGCAGATCCATCGTCGGCAGCACCTGAAACCTTTGTTTGCTTCCGCTTACAACTCGCGCGAGTGGCGAGGTATGCTCTCCTGCGACGTTCATGAAACGGGGAGGCGGTGTGTAGAGCACTGGCGCATTACTACCCGAGTCGAGTCTGAGGAGCATCGGAGTGTCCGCTGAACCGGCAACTCGTACGGCAACAACCAGGGGCCGGGTAAACGGCAGATCCCTGTCAGAACCAAGCGGAACGGCAAGATCGATGTGTTCACTCTTGAAGGTCAAAGCCAGTGAGTTGGTGTCATCCAGGCAAAGTATCTTTCGGCGGTTGTCGATCAGCAAATCAAAATGCTCCAGGAAGCTGTCGCCCAGAATCCCCCTTACGAGAGGATCGGCAGCGCGAAGGTCGTCGATGTCGCGGACGATTGCCAGGGAGTCTGTGACCGAACGCTCTCCGGCTTCGAGAAGTTCCAGGTGAACGAACTCGCCCCTCGAGAAAGTCGCGACCCCCCCGGAGCCGGTGGTTCCTTCGGTCTTCAGGCGGAGTTCTGATGCAAGTGATGTGTCCACTGTGCTGATTTGTGCCCCGGTGTCAACCACGAAGTCGTATGGCCCGGAGTGGTTGATCCGAACTGAGACGACGATTAGAGAGCTTTGAATGAGTCGAAGCGGTAAACTGGTCACATTTGCCGGGCAGGGTGACTTGCCTTGAGCTACTGGAAGGACCAGGAAGGCCAGACCGACTGAGCCTAAGTACCGGAAGAACGACATTTGTGCACCCCACAGCCGAGTTGGCTAGGGGCAATGTCGCCTATTGCTGCCACACCGTCGTGACAGAGTTCTCACCTTTTCCTGAAAAAGAGGCACGGATTCATGACGGGACACAAGTCTTCTGTTTTCAGCTTCGGAGACGTCCAAGTTCGCGAGGGCGAATTCCTGTTGATCATGGAGAGCGGGGTTGTGCCCGTCGAGCCCAAGGCATTTCGCGTATTGATTTACCTGCTTCAGAACCCTGGTCGAGTGGTGACCAAGGAAGAAATCCTGGAATCTGTCTGGAACGACTGCTCCGTTTCGGACAACTCGCTGACCAGAAGTGTTGCCACCCTGCGGCGATTGCTGCACGATGACACCCGTGAGCCACGCTATATTGCCACCGTACCCACGCTGGGCTATCGGTTTCTCTGCCCAGTGGAGGTGACCTACGAGGCGAGCATCGCTCGGCAGACAGATGAGCCCTTGGCCGCTTCCAATGGAATGAATCAGCAATCCGTGTCGCCGCCGCCTGAATCAATCGATCTGGCGGTGGCCGGGAACCCGGGGATTGCAGTCTCCGTTCGACCGCGAACTGGACTATCCAGGAGAGCGATCAGACTTGCGATAGTCGCTGCCATTGCGCTGGTTGCTGTTGTGATCGGCCTGGTAGTGACTCGACCAAGGCACGTGCCCGCAAACTACGCCTCGGAATCAAGACTGACGGCAAATCCACAGGATATTCCAGTTACCAGTTCTGCCATTTCGCCAGATGCCAGGTTTCTCGCCTTCGGAGATAGAACGGGCCTTTACATCCGTCAATTGGACGGTGGGGAAACTCACCGTCTGTCCCTACCGGAATCTCTTGGCCCCGCACTTGTCGAAGATTGGTTTCCTGACGGTGCGCATCTGCTGATCTCGTCCTGGGATGGAGGGCCGCGGGACCCGCAAAGCCTATGGAAGATATCGCTCACTGGGACGGCTGCAAGAAAACTGGTTGTGGACGGCGAATATGCAAGGGTCTCGCCAGACGGCTCCTGGATTGCGTTCTCGAAGGTTGCGGATGGCCGTACGGAAATATGGACAATTCGTGCGGACACCGGGGAGGCTCATGAAGTTCTGGCCGGCTCTGCGACCCAGGAGGAATATCTGAGCAGAGTGGCCTGGTCACCGGATAGCCAAAAATTTGGCTATGTCAGGACGACCATTCGCCAGGATGGAAACGTGGACCGAGTCATCGAAATACTGGAACTCGCAAGCCACAAAGTCAAGATCGTACTATCAAATCCGACAGTCATGCCGGCGCTGGCTTGGACCCAGGAGAACGTGCTCGTCTATTCACGGTATGACGAAGCCCCAAACCAGAAGGACCTTAACCTGTGGGAGGCGCGGATAGATTCTCAAACCGGCAAGATAGAGGCGGAAACCAGGATTACGAGTGGTCACGGGTTTATCGTGGAATTGACCGCGGCGTCTGGTGGCAACGTTCTTGCCCTTAGAAGAGTGGATCCCCACGATCACGTCTATTTAGCGGAACTGCGTGGTGGCCGGCAACTCGCTCCTCCCACCCGGCTTAGCAAAGAGAATTGGGGGGACGACGCGCAGTCATGGACCGCGGACAGCAAAGCTGTCTTGCTCACCTCTGATCGCGATGGGCATCAGCATATTTACAAGCAGGCTATCGATCAGCAGGCCCCCGACCTTTTGGTGGGCGGCGAGCACGAAGTCGGGCTCCCACGACTGAATCCGCAGGGGAGCGAAATGCTGTACCTTCAGTTTCCCATGCAGGCCGAATCTTCCCGGGATGTGCAGATCAGGCAAACACCGCTCTCGGGCGGCACATCCAGGTTAGTGCTTCACGCGCCCGCCATTTGGAATTACCAATGTGCGCGCCTTCCATCCACTGTCTGCATCTATTGTTCCGGTTCTGACAAAGACCTCCGCTTTTTCTCCTTTGATTCGAAGACAGGGACCAGGTCGGAACTTCCTTCCAACAAATTGAAAAATACATCGTGGTCAAATTGGAGCTTATCCGCAGATGGGAAGTATCTTGCCGGATTCAGTCCGATCCCGCACCAGGATGCCGTAATTCGAATCATTTCGCTGCTGGACGATTCGGAGAGACGCCTTCCCCTACCGGGATGGATCGGACTGAACGGCATGGATTGGGCAGCAGACGATAAGAGTTTTTGGGTCAGCGCCTGCACGCAACATAGCTCGCCATGGGGAGCCCCGAACACCTGCACAATCATCAATGCAGATCTCAACGGCAAGATCAATCCGCTTCTCGACGGCAGAGATATCCATTTCTACGCCGCCATCCCGTCTCCCAGCGGAGGTCGTTTGGCTCTTGCAGGTGGGAGTGCCGACAATTCGAATGTTTGGGTGATAAAAGCTCGTCATTGAGAAGCCGGAGATCAGATCCAAGTCCCCTTATCACAAATCGTTCATATATGAGCAAAGTCTTCCCTGGGCGACATCCGTCCCGAGTCACTCATTGAGCTCTTTCTCTTCTGACAGAAGAAATCTAGTCTAAGTTGACGTATAACCGGCTTCTCGGCGGATAGGTTCCGGGCCGGTTCCCGCCAAAACCACATGGCTCAGGCGACCGCTCGGCCAAGTGACTTCCACAAAGGCGGTGGTTGACTGTATCCAATGCTCTAGGACCTCCTTCACGGCTTTCGAACGGCGGCCAGGAAGGTCTGGTAAGCTGGGGTCGCTCTTCAAACGAACTCGGATCGAGGACAGACAATGCGTATTCGTGCTCTGATTCTTGCAGTTGCTGTGATAGTGAGTGGTGGTATGCGGATGCGGGCGCAGATGAGTGGGCCCCCGCCGTCGCCGCCGGTGGGTACAAAGGAAGACCCCGCGAAAGCGGTGGACGGCTTGCTCTCCATGATGGAGTTCCAGGTAGTGGGCGCGGCGAAGGCTATGCCAGCCGATAAATACAGTTTTGCGCCGACGCAAGGGATTTTTGCTACGGGACAGACGACGCAGTTCGATACCGTGCGCACCTTTGTGGCGCAGGTGACGCACCTGGCTCAGGCGAACTACTTCTTTTTCGGCTGGAGCGGCATTAAGCCTGACCGCGACTTGAAGGCAATCGGCTCCATTACGACGAAGGACGAAGCGGTGGCTGCACTGGAAGCATCGTTCTTCTACGCGCACAAGGCGATTGCAACCATCACGACAGAAAATGCATTTGTCGCCATCAAGCCGGTCGACGGGTTCAGCACGCGGGCTACGATTGCCGCTTTTGCAGCAGCCCACGGGAATGATCACTATGGTCAGATGGTGGAGTACCTAAGGATGAACGGCATTGTGCCGCCGGCAAGCGCCAAGCAGTAGCTGATTAGCGAGTCAGCGGGATGCGGCCCTGACCGGGTTGCTTTCTTTGTTTTTGGAGAGACTTACAGCGAACCAACGCATCCTGAATTACTGAGCCCTGATTGGGAATGCATTAGTACCGAGACGGCTTGCGTTTACCAACGGCTTTGGTTCAAGTGGACGAAAAACCGCCTACCGTCCGAGGCGCCGACAAGTTGACGCGAAGGCGACTATTAGGCAAGTGAGCGCACGTCCTGTCGTAGGTGAGCGATTTGGCGATAAACGTGTGAATCGAGACGCATCCCTCGCGACAAACGCGTATACCAATACCTATGCGATGTAGAAAACACAGAACTGGGGAATGGTCTCGATTACCCCTTGCCGTACACGTTGGCTTTGGACTCTAGTTCGACCCCCACGGCGTTGCTTATGGCCTCACCACAAACACCTTGTTGCTTGTCAGCGTCCCTTTCGTGGTCGTCACCGTAAGCGGTCCCGTAGTGGCGCCTGCGGGTATCACGACCTTCATGAAAGTGTTCTCCACGTCGCTGATCGCTGTCGCCGGCACGCCGTTGAACGACACTTGGCTCCCCGTCGTGAAGCCATCGCCGAGAAGATCCACCGTCATGCCTACTTGGCCATATGTGTTCAGATACGTCACAAAAGGAGGCAGGCCCATATCGAGGCGGAAGAACACCCCCCATCCGTTCCCTGACCCTCCCTCATAGGTATCTCCATAGAAGAACCCGTTGGTGTGCTGTATCAAGGAGGCGGGCAGTATGCCGCTCGCCGGACGAAAGCTGTGCAGCACCGTGAAGTTCTCGCCGCTGGTGCTGATGCGGAACAGTTCGCCCTCATTGTTCGCACCCCCACTCGAGCTAGTGCCGTAGAGGTAGCCATCCGAGCCTTGGAGCAGAGCTCCTACCTGTCTCGATCCACTCGTGTCCGTGAAGCTGTATAGCACCGTGACCTGATAGGAGGGTGTCATCTTAAAGATCACACCGTCGTTGTAGGCTCCTCCTGATGACGTAGCGCCATAGAAGTTACCGTCGTTGGCCTGGATCAAGGCTCCCGGCGTTCCACCATCCGCGCCGCTGAAGTTGTGCACGACTTCAAAGTTGCCTGTTGAGTCAATCCGGAAGATCGTCCCCCGGTTGGTGGTCCCCCCGCTTTGCGTTGTTCCATAAAACCTTAAATCCGTGGCCGACTGCACCAGCGTCGCTCCCGGGTTGAGCCCATCCGACAGAGATAGAACGTGCAGACGTGTGTACTTTCCTGCGCTGTCGATCTTATAGATCGTCCCAGGAATGGAAGTATCGTACTGCTGTCCATATGTCGTGCCGTAGTAGTCACCATCAGTGCTCAGCACCGGCGGAGCGTAAGGAAATCCATCGGCCCCGCCTCCAAACTCGTGCAGGGTTTTAATAACTCCGTCCGAAGTCATCTTGAAGACGCTTCCCGTGTTCGAGGTGCCTCCTGCTTGAGTGGTTCCGTAAAACAGACCATCCAGGCCAAGAGTCAGCCCACCCAACGGATGGTTGGGTTCCGAAGTGCTGAATGTGTGAAGTACCGTCAAAGCTCCCGAAGTTGTAACTCGGAACACCTCTCCCGGAAGCCCCGTGGATCCCGAATGGTCTGAGGAAGTGACCAGATATCCGCCTCGGCTTTGAGCGACCACTTCAGGGAAAAAAGGCCCTGACGTGGGCTGGCCATCGAAGTTGACCATAAGTTTGTAGGTTTGGGCATGCGTGGCTGTGGCCAATGCGCAGACAAAAACGATGCTCATAAATCGGATTGCTTTCACGTGGGTCCTCCAAGTGGGAATGTGGACAGAGCGCCAGACAGAAATGCTCAAAATGTGGGAATATTCCAAAGCCTTATCTACGGCCTCACCACAAACGCCCGGTTGCTCGTAAGCGTCCCCTTGGTCGTCGTCACCGTAATCGGCCCAGTAGTCGCGCCCGCCGGTATCACCACCTTCATGAACGTGTTCTCCACGTCGCTGATCTCCGTCGCCGCAACCCCGTTGAACTTCACCTGGCTCGACGTCGTGAAGCCATCGCCCAGAAGCGATACCGTCATGCCCACCCGGCCATACGTGTTCAGATACGTCACAAACGGAGGCAAGCCCATATCCAGGCGGAAGAACACGCCCAATCCGCTCGCTGACCCTCCCTCATTTGTATCTCCATAGAAGAACCCGTTGGTGTGCTGCATCAATGAGACAGGCATCGTGCCGCTCGCCTGGTGAAAGGTATGCAACACGCTAAAATCGGCGCCGGTCGTGGCGACTCGAAATAACGTGCCGCTTCCCTCCCAGCCTTCCGCCACGCCTCCCTGCGCAGTGGTTCCGTACAGATAGCCGTCCGACCCCTGGATGAGAGCGAAACCTGGTACCCCTCCGTCAGTTCCTCCCGTAAAGGTGTGGATCACCGTCATTTGATTCGTCGGCATCAGCCTGAAGATCGCGCCCTGGCCCCATGCCCCTCCATAGCTGGTCGCCCCATAGAAATTGCCATCGGTTGCCTGGATGATCACACCCGGGCCGACCCCGGTGGCGTCTCCAAATGCGCAGTTATGGAGAACTTCGAAGTCGCCTTTGGAGTCCACCCGGAAAATTGTTCCCTCGCCGTTGGAGCCGCCATTCGGTGTGGTTCCGTAGAACCAGTAGTTTGTCGCCGACTGCACCAGCGGCGCGACCGGGTTACCTCCATCCGGGCCAGTGAACGTGTGAAGAAGCGTGTAATTGCCGGCGCTGTCGATCTTGTATACGGTTCCGGCGTCCGCGTTCACAGGATCGCCTGGAAAGACGTAATTGCCGTTTGTCGTCCCATAAAAATCTCCGTAAAAACTCTGCACCGGCGGAGCATAGGGAACTCCGTCTACACCGCTATCAAACTCGTGAAGCGTCGTGACAGTTCCATCCGCGGTCATCTTAAACACAGTGCCCCCGTTGGAGGACCCTCCGACTTGGTTGGTTCCATAGAACAGGCCGTCCCCGCCCAGTGTCAGACCATTCGGATAGTTGCCTCCGCTGGAGCTGAATTTGTGCAGGACCGTCAGGGTTCCCGACGTTGCAACCCGGAAGGCCACCCCGTCGAACGGTGCTGCATCCACCGCGGTGGTCACCAGGTATCCGCCGCGGCTCTGTGCGATGACGCTGCTCGGCGCTGAGGGTGTGCCGTTGAAGTAGTCCATCACTTTGTAGGTTTGTGCATGCATGGTTGTGCCCAGCGCCCATACAAGAGCGAGGCCCGTAAACCGGACAATTCTCATTGAGGTCTCCCCGAAAATCCTGAAATATAGACAGCGAGCGCCCACCAAGACCACAAACAATCCCGCCACGCGGATCCTCTACGGCCTGACCACGAACGGCTTGTTACTCGTAAGCAATCCCTTGGTCGTCGTCACCGTGATCGGGCCGCTGGTGGCGCCTTCCGGCACTACGACTTTCATGAAGGTGTTCTCCACGTCGCTGATCTCCGTCGCCGCCACGCCGTTGAAAAGCACCTGGCTGTCCGCCGTGAACCCGTCGCCGAGAAGCTGCACCGTCATCCCCACCCGCCCATACGTATTCAGAAACGTCACAAACGGAGGCAGACCCATGTCCAGGCGGAAAACCACTCCCTGGTAGTTCACCCCGTTCAGCACCCCGCCGGCGTTCGTCGCTCCATAGAAAAACCCGTTGGTATGCTGCATCAGCGTGACCGGTGCCTCCCCGCTCGCGGCATGAAAGTCATGCAGCACAGCGAAGCCGGTCCCGCTCGTCGTGATGCGAAACAGAACCCCCTGCCCCGAAGCGCCACCCTCTCCCGTCGTGCCGTAGAGATAGCCGTCAGACCCCTGAAGGAAGCCTCCCAGCGGCTCTCCCCCATCGCTGCCTCCCGTGAAACTGTGCAGCACCGTCACCTGATAGGTGGGACTGGCTGGCGTCATCTTGAAGATGACGCCGGCGTTCTGCGGTCCCCCTCCCAGCAAAGTCACGCCATAGTAATTCCCATCGTTGGCCTGGATCATCGCGACCGGGTACGCACCATGGGAATTGTCGAAGTTGTACAGAACTTCAAAACTACCGCTGGAGTTGATCCGGAAGATCGTTCCCGCGTCGTTGGGGCCGGCATGCATCGCCGTTCCGTAGAACCAGAAGGTTGTTGCCGACTGCACCAGCGCCCCCATCGGATTCGCTCCCTCGTGGACGTTGAAGGTATGCAGGGGCGTGTAGTTCCCGGCACTGTCGATCTTGTAGATAGTCCCCGGCTCGTCAGCATTGGAGTTCAGGCTGGTCGCGTTGCCGTACGTTGTCCCGTAGAAATCGCCATACATGCTTTGAATCGGCGGCGCATAGGGAATTCCGTCCCTGAGGGGATCAAACTCATGCAGTGTGGTGATGATGCCGTCTGGGGCCATCTTGAATACGCTGCCGGCATTCACCACTCCGCCAAACGAGGTCGTGGATCCACCGCTTGTCGTCGTACCGTAGAATTGGCCGTCTCGACCCAGCGTCAGACCTCCCGCCGGCGAATAACGTTGCCCGTTTCCGGTCATGAACTGGTGGAGAACCGTCACCGCTCCCGATGTTGTGACCCGGAAGGTCACTCCGGCTCCGTCAGTCGTTTGATCTGAGGCGGTGGTTACTAGGAATCCGCCCCGGCTCTGAGCGATCAGCCCCGGCTCCACTGGGCTTGAGGGAGCGCCGTTCAAGTAGGCCATCATCTTGTAGGTTTGTGCATGCGCACAGAGTGACAGCGCCCATGCAAGGGCCACGCCAGTAAACCGGATAGTTTTCAAGAGAAGTCTCCGCGAGAGTGAAATGCGGACAGAGTAGCGTACAGAAAGGAACGCAAGAGAACGCGCGATGTTGCAAAATCGCGGCAAAGTCCGGGCCTGATGATTTACTGATTTTCACTCGGCGCAGGGAAGCCGCACCGCATCCCGAAGAGCTATTGCCCAATGCTCAGCCGAAGGGAATTCTCCCTCGCCGCCATGGTTCACGTCAAGCAGGCTGTTTCGTTCGTGTGTCCGGCGATGTTGCGGAATCAACAGGAAACACTTGTCCGAGATGGCGCCCTTTTGGCAAATTGCCTTGATCTCATTTGTCGATGAGTGACTCGACGATTTGCACTCATGGAGCATTCAGCTCAAGAATTAGATCACTTCCGAGACCGCGTTTGTCAGTACGAATGTGCCGTGACCGCAACGGTGTTCTCGGAGCAGGCAGCGTCAAATGGACAAGGTCAGTGTGAGACTGTCTTCGCATACACAGGGTCGGGGTAGAGTACACGGACGATCTCGCCAATGACCTTGGAGCCGTTTTCGCCATTGGTGAAGATGACGGTACCGACCTGTTTGGAAGGGATGAAGAAGGCAAAGGTGTTCACGCCCGCGTCAGAACCAGAGTGATCGACAATGGTGGCGCCATTGTGGATGATGATTTGCCAGCCGAGGCCCATGCCCGCGGAGATGTGGCAGGGAGTGCCGGGCGTCTCGTGGGCGCAGACCCGCTTACGTGCGTCTTCCGTGGTCCAGTCGCGCGTCATAACGAGGCGCTGCGCCGCGATGGCTGGGCTAAGGCCTTCGTTGCGCATCACGCTGGCGACGAAGTGGGCGTAGTCGGTGACGGACGTTTCGACGAGGTCGGCAGCGTTCCAGGTGGAGGTCAGCACAGGTGGCTGGAAGCCATTGCTGGTGTAAGGCTGGGCTAGGCGGCCGGTGAACCACTCCTGTGTGGTAAAGGCGGTGTCCTTCATGCCAATGGGGCCGAGGACGTATTGCTGCGCAAGACGATCTAACGGCTCATGTGTCTTGTTCTGCACAAAGCGCGCAGCATAGAAGTAGCCTTCCCCTGAGTAGCTGCTTTGGGTGCCCGGCTGGAACTTGAAGGTGAGAACGTTGTCGGTCATGCGACGCCAATTAGCGAAGCCGGTCTGGTGCGAGAGGCAGAGACGCGGGGTAAGGAGCTTGTTCCAGGGATTGTTTTTGATGTCGGGGTCGACCCAGTAGGGATAGATGGACTCGTCTAGCTGAAGTTTGTTTTGGGAGGCCAAGCGCAGGATTGTTTCAGCGACGATGGGCTTGGTGAGCGAGGCGATGTTGTAAAGGGTCTTGTCCGTAGCGGGAACACCTGGGCTCTGCTCGCCGGCGACAACTGTCCAGGTAAGCCTGCCGTTCGCGATGTAAGCGACGGAAGCGCTGGGGACGTTGTATTGCTTGAGCCACCCGGGAAGATCCTGACTGATTTTTGCGCGGAGTTCGTCTGGTGTCGGCTGCTCGGGCTGCGCTAAGAGCCGTGTGGACGAACTAATGATTGCCCCAAGAGCGAGAGCAACGGGCAAGAGTTTGAAAAGGTTTTGCATGGCTTCCTTGTAAAAACTGGCGACGGCCGTACGAATCGAAGACCGTTCTGCGCGAGTAATCCGAAACATTTTGAAAAAGGGGGAAAGAACGGATCAACATTCTTCCCCTTCCCAGGAGTCCAACAATAGGGAGACCGCATGAACGGGGTACTCTTCGACTCTGTAGAACATGCTGCTTTTGACCGAAGCTAGCGAACGGGTTGAAGCAAACGGTTTCATTCCTCACGCAAAGCCGCCACGGGATGTATATTCGCCGCGCGCAGCGCCGGCACGAAGCTTGCTGCCAGACCAACCACCACGATTCCGGCGATTGCAATTGACAACGTGACTGGATCCCTCGGCTTTAGCCCATACAACATCGAAGCAGCTGCGTTTCCGGATGCGGTTGTCATCGCCGTACCGGCCACCACGCCGATGGATATCAAAATTGCAGCGTCCCGCAAGACCATTCGCACGATGCGGTTGCGATCGGCTCCGAGCGCCATGCGCACGGCGATTTCATTTTTGCGTTGGAGGACGACATAGGAGATCACGCCGTAGATGCCGATTACGGCCAGTACCGTCGCCAGCACACCAAAGAAGCCCGAAAGGGTGGCCATCAAGCGCTCGCGCGTGAGACTCTCGCGAATTTGTGTCTTGAAGACGGTATATTCAATCTCCATCGAGGAATTGATTTGCTTTGCCGCCCTGTTGATAGATGGAATCAGCGAATACAGAGATTCGTCCGATCGAATCATAAGCGTCGAGCGTTGCTCAGGACCATTCGACTGCGTGAACGATAGATAGACCGTGGGTGACGGGTCTTCGCGCATATCGTGGAATTTGGAATCCTTCACCATGCCCACAATCTGGTACGTTTTGCCGGGCGCGTCGGAATCGTGGAACACCTTGCCAACCGGATTGGCCCCGCCGTAATACTTGCGCGCGAATGCCTGATTCACGATTGCCTTGCGCGGTGCGGCCGGCACATCTGTATGATCGAAGTCCCGCCCAGCAAGCAGCGGGGTCTCCATCGTTTGAAAATATCCAGGGCTAATGCGGTTCAAGGTCACGTCTTGCCGCTCAGCTCCACCCGGAATATCGATATTGCCATCCCATCCGCTCTCGCTCAAGGGAATCATCTGAACCTCGGCGGCAGAACTTACACCGGGAATGGCTTGCATACGCAAAAGCAATTCCTGCTTGAAAACCATCTGGCTTTCAGCCATTACTTTCAGCGGCGCGAACTCGAAATCGGCAATCAGAATATGATCCTGCTGAAAACCTGCATTCAAATTGACGATGTTTCGGAAGCTGCGCACGAACAAGAGAGCAGCAGCTAGCAATACAAGAGAGAGCGCGACTTGGGAGATGACGAAAGTTCGCCGCATCAGGAAATGATTCCGGCCGGCGGTTGTTCCACGCGTGCAGGCTTTGAGCGCTGCGCCTGGCTCGGTTTGGGACGCCTGAATCGCAGGCGCGAGCCCAAACAGGATGCAGGTCAGAATCGCCAAGCTGGCGGCGAATCCGAGCACACGCCAGTCGGGAGTCAGTTCCACAAAGATCGGGTTCTGTTGAGGGCTCAAGAATGCGACCAGCGCACGGCTCAGGATTTGGGCCAAGCCGACGCCTCCCAACGTCCCCAGCGTGGCAAGCAGCAAGCTCTCCGCCAGCAACTGGCGGATCAACCTGCTCCGCGATGCCCCGAGCGTCAGCCGTAAGGCCATCTCGCGCTGTCTCGCGCTCGCGCGAGCGAGCATCAGGTTAGCCAGGTTCGCGCAGGCAATCAGCAGAACCAATCCGGTCATCGCCAACAATACCCACAGTGGAGATTCATAGTCCTTTCGTAGGCTTGAAACTCCCGTGGCTGCCGGCAGTGCGCCCAAGTGGAATGTGAGATAGTCCTTCTTCGCAATCGCGTCGTAACCTGCAGGCAATGTTGCAGCGAAGATTCCGGGCGAGATCGCATCGAGTTGCGAAGAGGCTCGCTCGAGGGTCCAACCTGGCTTCAGGCGGCCGATGGCAGCAAGCCACCAGACAGCCGGACTATCCATCAAGGAGGGTCTGCTGAGATTCGTCGAAAAGACTGGCTCACTGCACAGGGGAAGGGCCGTATCGAAATTCTGTCCTACCTCCAGGCCATAGAAGCTTGCCGGAGCAACGCCGATGACTTGAAATGGATGTCCGTTGAGTATGAGTTTGCTGCCCACCACGTCAGGCCGGCCTCCAAACTCGCGTTGCCAGAAAGGGTAGCTGAGCGCCACACCCTGCACACCGCATCCATGGTAATCGTCAGCGGGAGAGATCAAACGGCCTACGACCGGTTGTATTCCCAGAACATGAAAGAATTCTCCGCTCACGAGAAGCGCATGCGCATAACGAGCCTCTCCGCCCTCTCCAACATTTAGGCGGGTATCGGCCCATGCCGCAATCGCGGAGAAACCCTGTTGCTCGTCATGCACGGACTTCCACTGGTCGCCCGTCAAGTCTGAGTTGGACGAGTAGAAATCCCCGGTGCAACATTGGGGCGAGTTCACAATGGCTACCCGCGCAAGCTGCTCAGGCTTCTTTACCGGAAGGGTTCTGAGCCGCACTGCGTCCAGAAGTTGAAAAATAGTAGTATTCGCGCCAATCCCCAAGGCCAGCGAAAGAATCGCGACGGTGGCAAAGCTAGGGCTTCTGACTAGCAGACGGGCACCATACTGCAAATCATTCCAGATGCCAGCCAACAGCCGCTCCTGTTTCTCCCTGCCAATGGAGATAGGCGCCGACGTCTCGCGTACGGTAGCTTTCAATCCCGCCACCAGTTTGCCGCCCGTCAAATCGTGCTTCAGGATTCCATAGGCCTGCTCCTCGCCGACACCTGAGATGAGCAACTCTTCATAACGATCATTGAGGTGCTGACTCAGTTCCTCGACGACCTCCGCTTCGCGCGCTGCCGAAAGATTCAATGGAGCGATCGCGACCTCGATCTCCTTTGACCAGTCATGCATTCTCGGCCTCCGTGATCAGCCGGATTGCGTTCACGAGGTTGGCCCAGGTAGAACGCTGCGCCTCCAGCATCTTCTTCCCCTTCGTTGTGAGTTTGTAATAACGGCGACGGCGCTGGCCGGCCTTTTCAACCCATCGCCCCTCGATCAGGCCGCGTGCCTCCAGCCGATACAACAGTGGATAGAAGGAAGCAACGTTGTACTTCAACACTCCGTCGGACCGCTCCTCGATCAGCTTGCCGATCTCGTAGCCGTGGCGAGTACGGTGCTCAATCAGGGAGAGGATCAGCAACTCAGCACTGCCCTTCTTCAATTCCCGATCGATAGCTCGTGCGGTGATATGTTTCATAGCGATATATTGCAATGAGGTATTAAGAAATGTCAATGTTCATTAGACTGGGGCGCCTATAATGTTGCCCGCTCTCGAACAGTTGTGAGCGAAAATGAACAGTGCGGCCTAGACTCCAGCGCCCTCGCCATCTTGTTATCTGCTGACTACAAAGAGGTAGCACTCAGCGTGCCAACTGGAACCTCGCGTGCTTGCGTTGCCACGTTGGAGGATGTCGAATGCAAAACTTCCCGAAAAATCACTCCGGCACGATTCATGATTCAACCGAGATGCTTACCAGACTGAATACTTCTCAGTCTCGAACAGTTGGGACTTGGCGCTCTGTTGTTGCGATGATGTTCCGATCCATTGCTCGCGTCGCGGCTCCTGTTGGCATCCTGTCTGTTTCTGTTCTTGCGCCCGTAGCCGACGCCCAAATCTCGCCCAACCTACCCAATCCGATCGTGTCGCCGAATCCGCTGACGATGACGCTATCGATTTTCCGCAGCAATATGCAGGACAAGATCATGAAGTCGGCAGAAGCGATGCCAGAGTCCAAGTACAGCTACCGGCCGACGAAGGACGTTCGCTCGTTTGCCGAAATCCTGAACCACGTGGGGGACATATCCTACATTTTGTGTTCGAACGTGAAGGGTGAAGCGCCCCCCGCCATGGCTGCCGCGAAGAGTTCAAAGGCCGAGATTACGGCCTATGTCAAAGGCGCATTCGACTACTGCGATGACGTGTACTCCGGATTCACCGATGCGCACCTCAATGCCCCGGCGGATTTCTTTGGCGTCAAGACGAACAAGATGTTCATTTTGACGCAAGTCGGGAATCATGACGCCTTGCATTACGGCAATCTCGTCACGTATCTGCGCATCAATGGCGTCGTGCCGTCCGGGGGCTGGTTTTGATGGCGCAATGGCGAGTCCTCTTTCGCGATCGGGGGCGCGTCCAGGGTTGTCGATGGGCACGTCATGTCGCTGATTTCCAGAATCTCGAATAGCGGAATATCGTTGGCGATATTCCAAGCGGCGACGCAGTCCTCGCTTCCGGACACCTGGGCAATCGCTTCATCTATCGAACCCAGGGGTCCAAAGCTGCATAGTTTTCTGAGTAGCTAATGAAGACACGCTTAAATGCGGCCGACGGAAGCTGGCCATCCTCGCGGGGACTGGGACCGCCGCCAATTCCATTCATGGGTATTACGAACGACATCTGCCTCACCGCAAATACGCCCATGCGGAGGTCCTGGGCGGGTAGAACGGCAAATCCCTGTTCCACTCCGTTGACTACGCGCTCGAGCATTGGCGCCCGACTTAAGGAAGCTCTCAGAAAGCGCGGGGCCGCATACAGCACGGCTGCGTTGCTGCCCGAATCCAGTCGAAGCAGCACAGGGGCCACGTCGTCGGTGGCCAGCCGCACAGAGACAATTATGGGCCGCATGAACGGCAAATCATCCTGCGGACCATAAGGCTGATGGAGCGGGATACGTTCACCTTTGACCGCCTGCGCAAGGGCTGTCGACTCATCAAGGCACAGAATTTGCTGGCGGTTATCGATGAGCAGATCGAAGTGCGCGAGGAAGTTCTCACCCAGTATCCCGCGTATGCGAGGATCTGCTGCCTTTAACTCCGCGATGTCCTGTATGACTGCGAGAGACTGTGGGACCGAATGACTTCCAACCTCAATCAAGTCGAGCGAGGTAAACGCGCTCCGAGATTGGGTTCGAATGCCGCTCACTCCCGCCGTGCCTTCGATTTTCAAATGAAGGTCTGAAGCAAGGACAGGATCAATCGCCGTGATCTGGGAGCCTGTGTCAACCAGGAAATCGTATGGCCCGGTGCGGTTTATCAGGACCCGGACAACGATGAGATCGTCCTGAATGCGACGCAAGGCTGAACTGGTAACGTTCCCCGGGCAGCGTGCTTCGGCATGACTGGCAGAAAGAGCTAGGGTGGCGAGACTCGCCGCGACAAAGTATTTGACGAGCGACATTGGAAGTCACCTCAGTCGTGTTGGCTGAATGCAATGTCGCCCCGGTGTCCGCGTGGGGTAATGACGGAAGTCTGATGATTCTCTGAAAGCGAGTGACGGATTCGTGACGGATCAGAAGTCTTTTGTTTTCAAGTTTGAAGAGGTCGAGGTCAGGGAGCGTGAGTTCCTGCTGGTCAAGGGTGGAAAAGCCCTGCCGGTGGAACCGAAAGCGTTTCGCGTGCTTTTGTTTCTTTTGCGAAATCCCAAAAGACTGGTGACGAAAGACGAGATCTTGGACGCGGTCTGGAGTGACTGTGCAGTTTCTGACAACTCGCTCACGCGCAGCATCGCCACACTGCGCAGGCTGCTTGGAGATGACAGTCGCGAGCCGCGATTTATCGCAACGGTGCCCACGGTGGGCTACCGATTTCTGTGCGATGTGGTGGCTGCAGAGGAAGTTATCAACGGGTTCGCTGCGGAAGAAACTCATCTTCCGCCGGAGACAGATACCAAGGATTGCCCTGGGGAACAAGAGCAGCTCAAGCCACAATTCGATCCTGGCCGCGGGAGACTATCTGGTTTCTCCTTCGCCGGACTGTGCATTTTGACGATTGGAACCGTTGCAGCGGGGTTCTTGATACGCCAGGCCGCCAGCACACGCGACGTGCACGGAGCCTTCGCTCCACATCTGGCTACGGAAGAGCGAATCACCTCAAATCCGCCAGAAACACCGGTTGAGAATGCCGTTGTCTCGCGGGATGGCAAGTATCTCGCGTTTCATGACAGTTTGCGGCTTTATCTGCGTCAAATCGACAACGGCGAAACTCGAGTCTGGAGCCTTCCGAAGGACTTCGTTGCCTGGCCTGATGACTGGTTCCCCGACGGTACCCATCTGCTGGTGACACGGAGAGAAGGCCCGTCCAGAACGCTCAGCCTTTGGAAACTTTCGCTCCTGGGCGGCAGTCCGGAAAAGCTCATGGATGATGCGGCAGGGGGATCTGTCTCCCCTGACGGAACCAGGATCGCCTATGTGATCGGGCCTAAATTTGGAAACGAACTCTGGGTAATGGAGTCCGATGGTGCAAATGCTCGCAGAATCGCCCTGGTAAGAAAGCCGGACCAGCCAAACGTGGCGGATGGCTGGATCCAACACGCCGCCTGGTCGCCATATGGTACACGTCTTGCGTACGTGGAAGCTCACTTGGCTAACAACCAGGCTGATCCCCCGCAGTTTGCTAACTCGCTCCTCACTCGCGATGCGAATGGTGGCGATTTACAGGTTGTGTTGAAGGATGATTCCCGGTTGCGGTCGCCCCTGTGGTGGACTGCGGATCAACGTATTCTCTTCGGCTACCTTAGCGATCCGACGAGCGAACGCGAAGACACGGGCATTGACTCGATTTCGATTGACGAGCGCACAGGGAAGGCCGCCGCCCCCCTGCAACGGGTGACCGAGGGTCAAGGGTGGATTGGTGGTTTGAGTGCCTCGTCGGACGGGAAGCGGCTTGTTGTATCCAGGGGGAACACAACGCGTCAGGTATTTATCACCGAACCCGATCCTGGCAACCACCGTTGGAAGGCGCCTCGCCGCCTGACCCTGGACACAAACGAGAGCTTGGCCACGGCGTGGACTGCTGACAGCAAAGCAGTCATTTTCGCTTCTGATCGGAATGGTACCTGGAAACTTTTCAAACAGAATATCGACGAGACCACAGCCGAGGTCCTTGTTGACGGTCGTAGCTTGCGTTTCCCGCGTTTAAGCGCGGATGGTTCGCAGGTACTTTATCTTGTTGAATCGGAGACAGGCGATCATTCGCTACCTGCATCCTTGATGTCCAAGCCTTTGGCAGGAGGTCCTCCCCGGTTGGTTCTGCGAGAAAACGGAATCAGCAATTACCAGTGTGCGCGGGCTCCATCGCAATTGTGCATTTTCAGCAAGCTCGTCGGGGACGACTTCATTCTTATCTCGTTCGATCTGGAGCGCGGTGCAGGCCGCGAGATTGCGAGAATTCCGAGTGGCTTATCTCATTGGAGTCTTTCGCCGGATGGATCGCGACTTGCACTCGTCCTCGACCCGCATCGAATTCGATTTCTCTCACCGGACACCGGCGCCGTTCATGATGTAAGCGTGGACGACTGGCCTGTGTTTAACGTCGACTGGTCGGCCGATGGCGCGCGACTCTTCATTAGGAGCGTCACGCCGGCAGGCATCCCCGTGATTCTTGCCCTCAATGGGTCAGGGAAGACGGAGATTGTTATTGAAGGGCAAGCGCATTCGAATTTCACCTTCTTCATTCAATCTCCTGACGGCCGGCATGGGATTCTAGAAATGCCAGCTCCGGGCGACAATAATGCCTGGATGGTCGAAAACTTTTGAGTCGCGCTGGCGACCACTTGGCTTGGCTCAATGCGCCGCTCCCTCCGACGCGCGCTCCAGTATGATGTTTGGACAGAGCTCATGCGACAATCGCGTTCATGTCGAACACCTCACGAGCTTCGTCCCTGAGATCCGAGTAGGACTACCCCGGCCAATCCAAGGTCGATTGCCAATTGGCGACTTCAGTACGATACACGGCCAAAGTTTCTGAGACGCGAAATTGCCGAGAAGCCTGATGTGGCGCGGGCGGGAGAGAAGATGTATTATCTCTCAGCCGGTTTTCTTATCTTCAGACAGAGCAGTTCCAGTCGTGACTGAAATCCAGAATGGCGAGTGCTGGAACATTGAGACCTGCGTGTAGCCAGGTCGAGTTCTCAACGGCCTCGGGGATAGCTGGAATCCATTGTGTGCTGATGTTGCGAACGACATGTGAAACTCCGAATTACACAAGCAAAGCGTCGTCCTGGCGAAGATAGGGCAAGATCGGCATCTGAAA
>Ga0206842_1070_pt1 | contig 20551 bp, 23 predicted proteins | sample Alteio_BWOrgCont_23_FD_152861 | JGI IMG/M metagenome (GOLD analysis project Ga0206842, IMG submission 152861) | Enriched cells from forest soil in Barre Woods Harvard Forest LTER site, Petersham, Massachusetts, United States -... | ecosystem: Environmental > Terrestrial > Soil > Temperate forest >...
TATGCACAATATTTTTTGCCATTTGCAAATCAGCATCTGCATGAATATACGTATGACAATTTCCTGCCAGATGCTTGAACAATGGAATCCGCGTATGCGTTGAAATATAGTCGATTAAATTCATGCCACCGCGCGGAATAATCACATCAATATATTTATCCAGTTGCAACAACTCATCGATCGCTGCACGATCTGCCGTAGGAACCATCTGCACACTGGTTACTGGCAAACTGGTCTGACGAATTCCATCATGCAATGCATTAACAATCGCGCATGATGAATGAAAACTTTCACTGCCGCCACGCAAAATAACCGCATTACCTGATTTGAGACATAATCCTGCTGCATCAGCGGTAACATTCGGACGTGATTCATAGATGACTGCTATCACACCAATCGGCACACGCACACGTTCAATTCGCAATCCATTTGGTCTTGCATTACTTGCAAGAATCGTACCAATGGGATCCGGTAAATTGGCAATATCATCGAGACTATTTGCCATTGCATGAATACGATTTTTATCCAGTCGCAAACGATCGAGAAAGGATGCTGGCATTTGTTTTTGCGTGGCAATCTGCATGTCTTCATCATTAGCTTTTAAAATTTCCTGAATCTGATTGCGAATTGCATTAGCCATACATTGCAATGCCTGATTTTTTTCTACTGTTGATGCTAGCCCTAATGTGAGCGAAGCTTGACGTGCAGCTATACCGATATCCTGTATTTTCATTTTATTTATTCCAGCCAGATAAGATCATCACGATGAATAATTTCATCACTGCCACAATAACCCAGAATTGTTTCGAATTCAGAACTCTTGCGCCCAATCAGTTTTTGCGCGTCATGTGCAGGATAATTTGTTAAACCACGTGCAATTTCCTGATGATTTGCATTCAGAATACAAACTGCATCACCTTTATGAAAATCACCCGTGATGGCAACCACACCAACTGACAATAAACTTTTTCCCTGTTGCAATGCTGCCATTGCTCCTGCATCGATTATCATCTTTCCTTTTGGTTTTAAATGTTGTGCTATCCAGTTTTTTCTGGCTTTGGCAGGTGTGGTATCAGGAATAAACCAGGTATTTTCTTTTACCGTATCAATTCGTGATAACGGTTTCATATGTTTTCCTGCTGCAATCACCATGCGACAACCAGAGGTGAGCGCAATTTTCGCCGCAGCGAGTTTGGTAATCATTCCACCAGAACCATATTTGGTATCAGAGTCTCCTGCCATCGCCAATATTTCTGGAGTAAGTGCGCGCACTTCGGGGATTAATGTTGCATCGGGAAATAACTTGGGGTTAGCCGTATATAAACCATTAATATCGGACAATAACACCAGCGTATCCGCACTCACCATTTGTGCAACACGTGCAGCAAGTCTGTCATTATCGCCATAACGAATTTCTGCAGTGGCAACGCTATCATTTTCATTGATGACAGGTATGGAACGCAATTTGACTAATGTTTCCAGTGTATTTTTAGCATTCAGGTAACGCTTGCGATTTTCACTATCATCCAGTGTCAAAAGAATTTGCGCAACGGTAATGCCATTTGACTCGAGAGCTTGCTGATAAGCATGCGCCAGTATAATTTGTCCCACTGCTGCTGCCGCCTGTTTTTCTTCGAGCTGTAACGACTGATGTTTAAATTGCAAATGACGTCTGCCTAATGCAATAGCACCAGATGAAACAAGAATAATCTGTTTTCCCTGACGCCATAAATCAACAATATCTTCGAGAAAATTCTGCAACCATTCGTGATGAATGGTTCCAGTTGCATCGTTGACAAGAAGAGCAGAACCAATTTTGATGACGATGCGTTTCGCATCCATGAGCCGGTTATCTGAGAGTATATTCATAGATTATTACCTGTAATTTTTATAATGCTGGCTGCATAAGATACTCTTGCGCCGCCACTTTCCATTTGTCATAAATAGTTTGCAAGGAACACTCTTTGGCTGTGCCAAGTAAAATAAATATATTTTCGATTAGGCGGGCATTGAGTGGGTTTAATAATACTTCTCTTAGCATATTATCGCTATTTTTTTGTGAATAAATCCTGAGGGCAGTGGCAAAACTTTGTCTGCGCATTTCATTGGGTAAACACTCCTGTAATGTGATTGATAATGGTGAAATGGCTGCTTCGTTTTTTTTCGCCCATTCCTGAAACTGTAATGGCATCTCAAAAGGCGCCAAAAAGAAATCAGCGTGCTTCTTCAATGATTCAAGCACTTTTTTGAATTTTATATCAGCAGGTTCAAATAATCCCAAAGAGATATAGCTGTGAATATGGGTTGGGTGTTTCTCATTCGCAATTTTTCCCGGATAAGGCTTTTTGTTTGCAGTCATATAACTGATTATCTCATGATAAATTTCTTCACTAGAAATTAATCTATTCATACTTGAGCGAATAATCATATTTTTATAATCGTGCATTTGTGTATTGAATCTCTCTATGTATTCCCGGCGTAAATTAGGCCAATTTCTTTCAGGAAACTTTGCATACTCCGGTGGCCGTAATGTTGTAGCAAATGGATCCATCATATCGATCTTATGGATCAAGGGACTTATCTTTGCAAACCACTGCAGATGATCTTTCAAACTGCATATTGCACCATTTTCGAGGATACCGGCGTTGATATTTAAAAAATCATTAATGAGAAATTCCAGCATAGGACGTTGCCGTGAAATATAATCAGCAATGATGACATCCAGCGCCTTGATGAAAATCCTGTGCTCATTTTTAAATTTTTCTATCAGAGACATCCCCTGGGATTCAATTTCTTCCAGAGCCATGAAATCAGCAGTCGATTTATTCACTCTTAACAATTGAATGTCTAAAAAAAATTGTTTGCCAAATTCCCTGAAATTTTTCACGCATTCTATTAAGTGTTCTTTTTCGTTTGCCGACATGTGTTTCGGATTATTTTTAATATAATTTTCCATATGCACTATCAATTGCATCGCATATTCTTGTTGCGCATCGACAATATTTAATGTTTGATCCACTCTGGCAATACTTAACATATATCCTCCCTTGAATATGTTTGCATGAAACTTCGAAGTATACTTTTTTTCCTGCTGAAAATATAAGTCAAATCTGGATGCTATTAATTCCCTGAACTGATCCAGCGCTTCATTAAGTCTCGCCATGAATTGTGCGCGCGCACTTCTCCATATTTTTTGCGGAATATTTTTATAATCAGGAGGCAGCAAATCTTCATGGAATGGATTCACCTTCTCAAGCTCATCAATCGCAGGCGTGTCATTTATGGAAAATTGTTGATTGAGTTTATCGATTAAATTTGCATGTTTTTTTTCAAACGTTGCCAGCAGGTTTTGACAATTCCCTTCAAGTTTTGACGCATATTCTTCATCTATAATGATTGTCCTCGAAGTTGCGACATATCCAAAAGCTTCTTTCTTTTCCAGCAACAATTGCGGGATGGAAGTAATAAACATATGATGAAATTTTTTGAACTCATCAAGATATGCAGCAAGCAAAGTATTTTCTTCCGTATATTGTTCAATCATGGCGATGAGCGCTGAAGAATAATTTTGTTCGCATTGTGCGATATTTATTAATTCATCGATTTTATTATAAGTTAGCATAGTGGATACACTGCAATGGCAGGAACAACCTGTATATTACGGGAGATGCATTGTATTCAGCGTGGAATTTGCATGCAAGCAGCATGAAGATTTAATCAAAAGTGATGAGGAATACGATGAAAAATCTGGGGACGTCGCAATTCAATTAATGTGCAAAAAATCATGTGGTTGGTAGGTGAATTAAATATTGCTCATGAACATATTCCTGCAGGTGGTGCATTTGGAGGATTGGATCAAGCTGATTTTTTAGCCATGAATCCACATGGCCGCATCCCTGTCATCATGGATAAAGATGGAACAATTGTCTGGGAATCACATGCTATTCTTCGTTATCTGGCTGCGCAATATGGCGCTGATCTTTTCTGGTCAGTTGATGCAAAAAAGCGAGCGACTGTAGACCAGTGGATGGATTGGTCGCAAACAACACTGCAACCTGATTTCATCAATGGTATTTTTTGGGCGTACTATCGTACACCAGAATCACAACGTAATTGGCCTTTGATTAACGCGAATATAAAACGAGTCGGTGAGCATTTACTTTTGCTGGATAAAATTCTTGCCGAGCATTCTTATTTAACTGGAAATAAAATTAGTCTCGCTGATATTTGCATTGGAACATTGCTGTATCGCTATTTCGAACTTGATATAGAACGTCCTGATATTGCGAATGTGGAAAATTGGTATAAGCAATTACAAAAACGCCCAGCTTATCGCGAACATGTGATGATATCGTTCGAAGATTTGAAGGGAAGAATGGGGTTTTAAGTGCTTATTGGGATAAAATCTATCCCTAAGAGCAATTTTATAAAACCCAAAGGTGATAAGAAACTGTCAACTCTTTTGACCGAAAATAGCCGGTTAAATCATTCGGCATACTTCATCAAAAACCTGGCATATCGTTATCAAAACATATCTTTGCAATAATCATTGATAGCGGCAAATATGTTACTAAAGATGATTGCCGAAAAAATCCAAATGAGCTTGAATAGCTCGTTTATTTTTTCACTCTTTGGATCTGGAGATATTGTTTACTATCATTCCAGAAATATTTTTTCTGATTTCCACTGATCTCAAAATACCGTTCATAACCAGGAGTGTCATATTCAGAAAAACGAAATGTAGCTCCTTGTTCTTTTTCCTTTGCACAAGCTGGAGATTTTTCGACGTAATCATGTTGGATTTTAAATATTTCTATTTGATAATCATTGACATCAGCAATTTTTTTACCAAAAAATTTTAATATCCAGTTAAAAATTCTTTCTAGCATTGAAGTGATAGACGCTAAATTCATTTTTAATCTCCGTCAAATATATTATCCTTCTAGATTATAGTGACAAAGTGAATAACGTTACACTTAAAAAATATATTTTCATATATTACTTTGGATCAGGTGAAAGGAAATGAATAAAAATCGTATTTTGCTTGATACAAGCGTATGGATTAGTTACTTTGGCGAAAGAAAACAAGAGCATATCAATAGAATGGAGTTAGCTCGCATAATCATAAATTACTGCCTTGAGAAAAAAATGACACTTTTTTATTGCCCTCAAATAGAAGCTGAGCTAAGAAAAGGTAGTCATGCAACAAGAAATGAAAATATTGAGCAAATGAAAAAGATCGCCGAAGAAATTCTCGGACATACTGGCAATGAAAAATGGGGACAGATGAGTCCTGTAACCTGGGATAAATGGGGAACTAAATTCGGTGATAAAAGCGAGAGCGAACTAGGAGACAAATTAGAAAGCCAATTACCTGATAAAAACAACAAGTCTAATAGGACAGATAGAAGTATTCTTGTTTCTGCCATTAAAGAAAATATTCATATATTTCTTCACGAAAATCCACAAGATTTCAACAAAATTAAAAGTGATGAGATTTTACTCATTAATTTACTAGAAATTACTAGCATCTCAGAATTCGTTGATCTCATCTCCCGAGCATAAATTATCATTAAAGATGCATTATCAAATTTCACTACGTGATATCTCTTGCCGATTCCCTCTCTGGGCGTATAGTTCACAAAAAAATGCGCCAATATTGTCAACGCTGTTGACAGAAATTAGGTAGTCAAATCATCTGCACATTATGGCCAAAACCAAAATATTAGAGAAAAAGCCTTTTATTTAAATCTAGCAGCGAAACATCACTATCCAGCCCGAGACTTTACAAAAATCATTTATAGCTGCACGTATGAGCGCACAAGGATTGCAGACTTAAAACTGTCAGCAACGCTGGCAGAATTTCCCACTCCTGCCATTGGTGTGTTCAAGGATAGCTACATATTTGAATTTCCAGGCTTACCTGATGGCCATAAAGAAAACGATCTGAGACGAGCGTTAGTTTCACGTTTAAAACGTTTCCTTGACAGTGTTGCGGATTTTTGCGAAATACACCATTAATCCCCCTCACCAGAATATCTTGCATCATATCCAACGGTTAATCTTCCCTTTTTGGTATCTATTTTTCGCACCTGATACTGAGCTATTTGGCTAGTGTCACTTAAATGTGTACCTGAGCAAGGATCGATACACAAACCTTCAATCTCTATGCATCTAACATTATCTGCATTGTATTTTTGAGTGACTGATTTCGCGCTTGCAATAATATCATTTGCCTTTTCTTCTATAGATTCCTTTTTCACTACGCCTTCAAATTTGAAATCAACTTTAGCCTGACCTGGAAAGTGATTAGCAGAAAGTTGCTCTTGGTAATTATAAACAGATCCAAGAATTCCACCGGTGACATGACCAGCCGTGTGTAATGCTGCATATTCCAGACGTTTTTCTGCATCAATAGAAAGTTCGACCATATCACCAACCTTAAATTGACTAATATCATCGACGTAATGATTAATTTCATTAATATCACGTAAATCTCTTAGTTTTGTTACCTTAACTCCATTAATAAAACCTTCATCGCTGGGTTGGCCGCCACCTTGTGGATGAAAGATTGTTTCATCTAACCGCAGAAAGCCACCATGTTCATCTTCTCCAAGAGATGTAATCCTAGCATTGTGTTTAAACAAATAGGTGTTGTCCCAGTATAATCTTTTCATGATATTAACCTCTTAATTTATTCCATTTGTGCAGCAAGTTTCGCTTGTAATTCTTTTGTTCTACCTTTAAAAAAAACTGTATCCAATTCGCACTTAATAAATTTTGAAGGTAATTTCGACGAATCGATACATATAAAACCGTTCTTTTCATAAAATCTTTTTGCAGACTGCAAAACATCCACAGTACCCAGGTATAAATGATTGAACCGATGTTTTATAGCTGCGGCTAAAAGCGTAGAGAATAATTTTCTGGCAACTCCTTTTCCTCTATAAGATTTGCTGACAAAAAATTTTTTGATTTCAGCATCATGTAGATTAATTTTTTTCAACCCAATACTTCCGATTATTGTTCCTGCATCATCAACTGCATACCAGAAATTATATGAACGATTGAAATAATACTCATCTTCTGCCTTTAGAATGCCGATGTTTAGATCGTCCGTAATAGCTATTGAAAATTCCTGTTTCTGAATACTTTCAATCATACTAATAATTTGTTTACGTAGAGCGCGAGAAGTCGATAACGTATGAATTTTAATTTTTTCCCGAAAAATTCTGCTTTTATTCAGTGCATCAGCGTATTTTTGCATGGCATCAATAATCTGTCTTTGCTCTGCAACTGTTAAATATTCCAGAGCATCTTTAATTTTTGCAGTGGAAAATTCATCTATATAGTTAAGCTCTAGTCGTCCTTTTGGAGTAATTTGTAAATATTTTTCACGTTTATCAGCTCCATCATGAACGTCAATCAATTTTTCCTTAATAAGCGCACTGACAATCCGTGACATATTTGAAGTGGACAATAAAAGTAGATGCCCTAGTTTTGCAATTGTAATATTTGGCTCATTCATGATTTCGATCATGGCATGCCAATGCTGTGGTGTTCTATTGGTACGCGACATATTAAGCTGGAGCATCCCCAGCTCTCTTACTAATTTACGTGCTGCATGTCTTAAACTATTGATCACATCTTTCATTTTATATTTTCTCAAACTGCTACATGACTTAAGAATGCGATGCGCGCACCGAAACCGATTAAAACAATACCCATTATTTTTACGATGTAATGCTGTATTTTATAGAGACGTGCTCTTACTTTATGATGAGTAATCATTAATGCCAGGCATGAGAACCAGATGAAATGAATCAAGGCAATTTCAACACCAAAACCAAATTGTTGTATCCAGGAAGAAGATGGACTTATGATCAATGTAAAAAATGCGAGGATAAACATGATGGCTTTGGGATTTAATAAATTACACAGAAAGCCTTGCATGAAACACTGATATGCATTCATTGTATCGTTGGTTGTTTGTTGTTTAATCTGCATGACGGAATGTTTAGCCAATAAACTTTTTATTCCTACATAGATTAAATAAGCCGCACCAATATATTTGATAATGCTAAACAGTATCAGGGATTCAGAAATAACAATCGCTAATCCTAAAATGCAATAACCAGAATGAATGAGCAAACTACAGGATACGCCAAGCGCAGTAAAAATCCCGCACTGCCTATTTGTCAGCAATGCATTTTTAACCACCATTGCAAAATCCGGTCCTGGAGAAATGCTGCAAGCATAATAATTAGTGAGATGGTAATAAATTCAGACATCACAAACTACCTTTGAATTTGATGTGGGATGGAATTTAATATAAATACAACCATATTGCAACTAATATTATTAAGGTGGGCGGGATGTTTGTTGGAATATAACAATCAAAGACCTTCGAATCCCTTGGCAACTTGACGTCATTAATGTTCAGTGAGAAATTACGCCAGCATTGCTAATGCTGTTATGCGCTAAAAATAAAAAGCTTACCAACACTCATGGGCTATGGATAAAACAATGATAAACCTGACCAAAAAATTGCCTACCAATACATATCTTTTTAATGCCATGGGCAAAGACAAATTCTACAACGATATTAAAAATAACCGTCTTCCATGGAGTCCATATGCAAAGGAATACTGGCAAAGACTTTATAACCTTCACCACATAAGACTGGACAATAACTTCTCTACTGAGCTTGCCAATGATAGCTTCAGCCGACTTTGGGAACTCACTGGAGTTGATTTTCTGGACGCACACATCAACAGAGGTCTCAATATAATCAATCTTACGCCTACCACGAGTATTCCTGATTTCTGCTTTGACCTCCAAGGCAATCGCTTCTACAAGGAAATGATATGCATTGGGGCAGGAAACTCACCAGAATTAAATTTTTTGATCGAAGAAGTATCTGGAAAAGCCAGACGCACCCCACAAGTTGAATACAAAGAAAGGCTTTGCGCCGCCATCCATGAAAAAGGGCACAGCAAATACTATGGCATCAAAACATGCGGATACAAATGTACCATGGAACACGATAGTGGTTTATTAATAGCAATTTCTTTAGCAAAAATTGCTTTTCACAATCAGCCACGCAATATATACGTTGATCTAAGCTGTTTATTTGGAATTTCTCCAATGAAAATCCCCCTTAACCCTGTTCAAAATCATTACGCAATGGGCTCTCCATTTCATGACTATCAATCTGGATTTATGAAAAAATCGAATATAAAATCCGGACAGCAAGGTGCGATAATCAAAAATGATTATTTCGCCAGTGATAAGTATAAGCATATAAGTGCCATCCTTCTGTCTCACACAGGACTTTCCTTTTATCCTGATATCGATAAACATGTAGATAATTGCCATTGGGGCAAGCAGCGCAATGACTTCATACTTATACACAATCCATTCGCAAAAACTTCGTTACCAAAAGGATTTTTCAATGTTACAAACGAAATAACGGCAATTATCGATAAAAATGGAGACATTAAAATAAATTTTTAGTACGGAATAAAGTAGCTTCATTTGAATAACATGAAAACTGCTGCCCATAAAACACCGGCGACGAAAAATAAATTCTGAAGAACTGAGGCAACTGTAATTGAGCATTTATACAATGATACGTGCCCATTTGTTGCTAATTCACCAATTATTTTTTGCAACACTAAAACACCAGAAAGTATAGATATGCCCAAAAATATCCAGGACATTTTTACCGAACAAACGACATCACCGCCATTCATCTTCTCTGTAAAAGTTACTGTAAACGCAAGAATAGAGGTTGCCAAGGCAATAAATAATTTTGTTGCCTGAACTGCAATATCTACCGCAAGCTCACAAGACGGTTTTTCTGACTTTGCCATACAACTCCTTAACACCATGGCCACATAGGACACAATAATTTAAAAATCACCTTAATGTCTTTGACACTTAACTCATTAAAGACCTGATTTGATCTTAAAAAACTCAAATGCTCCGCTGATAAAAATTGTTTAGAAACCATCTCATGTACTTGTGTGGAATAAAGCATCTTATCCTCATTTAGAAGTAATGGCTTTCTGGAACCCAAATCAATAAGCAAAATATATAAATTTCTTTTCAGCAATCCTTTTTTTTCTTGGAAATCATTTTTATCTACTTTCGATAATCTTGGACGTGACATCTCTACCAAATAACTTCTAGCTTCATCAGAAATACCCGCATTCATCAGAATTTTATTCATGTAATGCAACAAATCCATTTCTTCCTTCTTAAAAGGTATGCGATTCTCCGTAGAAGTCTGAGGCACTTTTGCATAGCTTTTATTTAATGAAAGAGTGGGTAGTAGCAGAAAAAAGATTAACGTCCATTTAAATAAACTGATCACTCAACATCTCCATTTGTTAGTTAATTATACACACATTATTTGAGAACTTTAATGAAATATTACCATTTACTGTGACTTGTTACTCTTAGATTAGATGCGTTATTAGCGCCCACATCACAAGAGGAGTATCAGTTTAATTTGGGAGTAGAGAAAGTGGTTCATCTTATTGATTATTGATAAGCTGGCAGTCGGACTCGAACCGACGACCTGCTGATTACAAATTATACTCGGCATGTAAACTGCAACAAGTAAAAATAGATAATAATAATTAAATCATAAATTTTGCTTAACCCATCTATTGTTACTCGTTGCGCATTTTTGCCATTTGTTTTTATTGAGTGCCCTATCAGTGCCCCAGTAATGATTGGTAGACCTCAGAACTGGTATTTCGTATGACGTTTTTTTAATTGTCTAATTTGTAGCATGATAGATCCGTGTAAAATCCTACCTTCTGAGTAGCAACATTAAAAGTCATTAAATTCGCAGCGTGTGGAGGCATGAATTTCAATGCAATATAAATATACTCACCTAAATCATTCACATAATTTTCGGACCATACTATGTAATTTTTACCCTTTAACTTTTTAACATTCACGATGTCATGTAACATGCCATTAATATTTAATTTGTTAGTTTTTCCATCCAAAAGTAAATGTATTTCCTCACCATTTAAGTACATGCCTCTGCATTTTATATCTGTAGCCATTGCAGCATTGATTAATAATACAGAGCTTATTAATAATAATAATTTTTTCATTTTGATATAACCTCTTTTTATTCATTTTTTCAATTTTTTCCCAACAAATTACGATCCATTTAAGCTTGCTCGGCTACCTGCAACCATTGCTTCATTTTGACAAACAAAAGCTCCATGTTTTGTCATTCCATACCAGCGAGCACCTTTGTAATGCCAAACTCCTGTTGGTAAATTTAACCAAACAACCACATCGTAAGGACAATGCACTTGTGCCGATTGTTCCGAATTAAATAACGATAGTCCATCAGCGTAAGATGAAAAAGGAATGATCAATAAAAACAAGAGTAATAAAAATAAATTTTTAATCTTGATTCTTAGAGTAAATATTTCTTTGATATGCATTTTCGAACTGTACCTCAATTTAATTTGATCTATTTATTCTCCTTACGTTTGTTTTTGTGTATTTTTTAATCCGTCAAAAGCCGATATAATACATTATTGTAACGAAATGTAAAACGCCTCTTATTAGGTGTGGCCTGATTAGGTGCTATCCGTTTTACTTTTTGTATGGAAAAACACCAAAATCTTGTAAAAATAGGCAAGAAAATAAGAGAAATGCGAAAATTAAAAAATTTTTCGCAGGAAGATTTTGCTGCCGAAGCAGGATTAGGGCGAACTTATTATGGGAGGGTAGAAAGAGGCGAACAAAATATCTCCATCCAGAACTTGATACAAATTGCTTTGACTCTTCACGTTGAGGTTTCTGAACTACTACCTCCCATAAAACAACTAAAAAAACTACGCTGATGTTTTTGATTTCGGAAAACGCTCCTCCCAATATTTTCTACTTTTTTCTTTTTCCAATTCGTCCTGAATTTGCTTTTCAGCACTTTTAATCAAACGACACTGATGATTAATAAAATTTGAAAATTTAAATGCTTCTTCAAAAGTAAGCCGCCCTAACGCTACCGCTTGAGTCAAATCATATGCTATCTGTAACATATTATTTCCCATATCAAGCCTGCCATCAGGCAATTCAAAAACAATACCTTCGTCTGACTTGATGGGCGGAATTAATCTTTCAATACACAATTTCAAAGCTCCCGTGTCACCTGCTTTTGCACGTGAAACTAAAGATGCAATAACTTCATCAGCGTGAGATTCTAATTTTTCCCGTAATTTTGTACGTTTATCAATAATTCCTTTTGGCCTTCCTGCTGGATTACCTGACTCACCTTGTTTGAATGTCATGATTGATATTTCCCTGTTCAGATCAAGCGTGATTAATAGGATTAGAGAATGATACATACTGGAATGGTTTCTGTTTTTCATAGTTCAGATATTGATATGACGCAAGATCAAACCATAATGAGAGCTTGCCCTCCCAATCACCGTTGCGCTGTTTGTCGCAGCTCAAAAGACAATCTGACTCAGTCAGCTTGTCGATTTGATCATGTGATAATATTTTCCCTGATAATTTAAGGCGTAACAATTCTTCCTTTTTCTTGTTGCGCCAAACAGTAAAACAATTGTCGGCCATGTCAGAGATTGCACCAGTTCCCTTATAATCAAGCTTTCCTGGCACATGACCTTCATCTGCGCCTTTGCGTGGATGTACGATTAAATGCACATGACAACCATGTTGATTCTTGAAATCGCAAAGCATCTCGATAAATTGTTTTTGCGATTTGTAATCATCTTCTGCAATATCAAGTTTCATAAATGAATCGATTACAAAAACATCAATTCCGTATCGCTGCCTTGCATATTGAAATACCTCCATTAGGCGTTGTACCTTGGCTGTGCCTGTTAGATCAAATAACCACAAATGCTGTCCATACCAGTCGTGAATCGCGCGTATATATTCCTGCGTGGGTTCTGCTATGCCAGCTGCTTGACGTGTTAGCCGCATCAATAATCGCTTTGGTTTTATTTCCAGACTGGCAATACAAATGTGTGCGCCTTGTTGTATTGCAGAGAGCATAATTTGCCCGACAAATTGACTCTTGCCATGACCATTTACGCCCGTCCAGATTGATAATTCTTCTGGTCTGAATAATATTTTATCTTTTGTTTTTTCCCATGGCGCAGTGTAGCCAAGATGTGTTCCTTCAGGCGGATAAAAAGTATCAATTACTTGATCTACATAATGACTGGCTCGTTTCAATTCTTGTGGATCAAGCATTTTTGCTTCTGAAAAATATTTGTGTATTTCCTCGGCTTTCATTCCCGCCTGCAGACACGCATTAGGGTCTTTGTGAGGCAATTCAACAATACGGCAACGATGCCGTCCAAGACGATCAATTAATTCGATCACCGCTTCTTGTCCAGATCTATCATTATCGAAACATAAAAAAATCTCATCAAATACTGCAAGACGATCATACTCATATTCCAGCCATTTATGTTTATTTCCTGTACCACCCCCAAACGGCACGGATAAGGAGGGAAGACCATATTGGTATAGCGTCATGGCATCAATCTCACCCTCGCAAAGATTTATCGTGCGGGCATTAGTTGGTATGGTGTGCCATCCAAAGAGACAGGGTTCGCAGTCTTTCTCAGCATGAATGATTTTCTTACCATCAGGCCGATCAAGCCCAATGTATTTTGCAAAAATAATTTCATTGTCACGAATATAAGGAAAAACCATTTGCCGACCTTGTTCACCAATTTTGAAGGTCGATAATGTTGTTGGTTGCAATTTTCTCTCATGAACAAGATAGCGAAGTACTGGCGTATCACTATTTATCCGCGTTGATATTGTTTGAGGCGGTTTTGCAAAGCCTTTAGAAGCTTGCGAATAAAAGGCGGGGGAAGAAGATATGCCAAGATATTGCTTTGCCTCTTTAATCGCGGCAGCAAGCGTTATTTTGCGTGTAGCAGACCACAGGTCGAGAAGATCGCCAGATTGATCGCCGCCGCTTTCAAAATCACACCAGATGCCCGCTTTTTCGCCTGTTAAATGTATTTTTAATGATCCGCCATGTTCACCTTCAACATTGCCGAGACAATATTCATTACCAATTTTTTTACCATTTGGTAATAAATAACGCGCCACTTCTTCAACGCGTTGCGCGAGTAGTTGGGATATTTCTTTTATCATCATGATTAGAGTGCTCCTTCCATTGGATTATTTGCGCTGTCATTGCTGCGTACTGGGTGTGGTGGGTTCATTGCATTTGCAATGAATTGATCGATATGATCAGCATCACGGAATATCAAATCTATGCTGTCATATCGCTGCCCCCTATCATTCAGGCCTATATTGAAAGGTGTTTTGGAACAACCATCAATTGCTAGCTGAAGATCATCGGTTGTATAGCCAAGATTAAGTGCTTGCTCGATCTTCTTCCTACGCTTTGTATCAAGTTTCGCATGGGGGTGATTCATTACATGCTGCCAATGAGCAAATACTGCATTTGTGTTGGTAGATGATATTGAATCAGGAAAACATACCGGTGAAGTTTTAACTTCACCTATATCTTTTTCCTTTCCATTCCTATCCTTTCCATTCCTATCCGTAGTCGAAGTATTATCATCTGCTCGATGAGGTGTCGCCGATGTTTCGGCGAGTTCTCTTGGAATATTCCACGAATCATCAGAGATTTTCTTTAAATCAGATAATGGAAGCGGATGGCGATAAGTTGGTTTATCAATTCGTTGATGATTGCTCCACCCCGTCACTATCCAATATGACTTATTATTTACCGCATATTCACGTACAAGTTCATTCTGGATTAGTTCTCCCACCCAAGATTTTATATTTTCAATTGTGTAATTATCGGCAGGAAATATTTCTGCCTTTAGCCTCACGTATGATGCAGGGTGTACTCCATGATCATCACAAAAATTCCATAACCCAATAAAGAGCAAGCGTGCGAGAGACGAGCAAGATACAACTTGCTCGCTCGTCCAAAACTCTGGTTTAACCGTTCTAATCCGTGACATGCGAGCACCCTCCCATATCAGTAGATTTAGAATGACCAAGATACACATACACCCCCACTCGATGCAGTGTTCCTGTTGAGTCCTTTTGACGCTCCCACTCTGTAATAATTTTGTGTCCAAGGTCATGCCTTAATTCACCTATTCGTGGTGCTGGGGACATAATTGCAAGTTGTTCGCGTGCTTCCAGTGTAGAAAGGCGTGAACTTATATTGAAAAACCAATTCAATATTCTTGCACGCTGAGCGATTGTTGAATTATTATCAGGACGTAATGGATTTTTTGGATTGCCCAGGTCGGCTGGGCGATTCTTTTTAGCCATAGCACTATTCCCCCTTTCCTTGGTTCGCAACCCAATCGAAAAATGCGGCCTCATCAATGAGAACGCGCTTGCCAACTTTTTTCACGACACCAAATTTATCAAAACCGTTCTTATGTCGGTTAAAAATAAGATTACGGAGACCACCAAGGCGAGGCCATTCATGGTGTTTTTCCCAATTTGGGACGGGGATATAACGAGTCGTTTGAAAATCGTTTTGATGATTGCCACTCATAAATACCTCTTGATAATTAAGAACAATCAGCGGAATTGCTGCTTGTTACAAGAGATAAATTACCCAAGTGACCATCACACCCAAGATCATTTTGTGAACGATGACCCTGGATGTGACCTTATCTGTGAAATATTCTTATTGATCATTAAGCGCAGTAATATAGTTATTAAAAGTAGCTCTTTTCATTGAACGTGATTTGCCTTTCCAATCCAGCCATTCAACCTTTTCATTATTCATGTCTTGTATCAATTCATCCTTATCGTAATCTAGATTATTAATAACGCCCCATACTTCAGTATTAGTTGGCATTCTTCCCAATCTTTTCTTTTCACCCTCATAAGCTCGTTTTATTACATTGCGCAATTCATGCTGCTTACGTTTGATTGCTGGCTTTTCAGGCTTTCCGCTTTCATTTGTTTCCATTTCCAATTTATTTGCTTTTGATTTTCCCAGAAGACTATGCTCTCCGTGGAGTATTAACAAAGCATGATCAGAAATTATATTCTGCAATTGATTGTCAGGAAATTTGATATAGGGCTGAAGACCATATTTCGCCTCCTCTTTTGTTGGCACAAACTCAATTTCATGTTCAGAGCTGGGGATTAATTTAGACAGCTCATGACATGGAGTTTCATTAAAAAAAAGCATATCTACCGTCAATCCTCCAAAATGACAGAAATGACGATCTTCCGTCATTTTCCGTTTTAATTGACCAAATCCATCATAACGGATATCTGGCAAATGAGACTGATTCTCGCTATCTGATACTGAACGTTCACGCCATTGAAGATATTTTCGAGGATATTTGAGATATAAGCTCAGCTCTCCATTCATGCCGGCACCGAGTAGATCATTTCTATCCCACTCTTGTTGAGTAAGTTTGTGCAACGAATCATACTTGCCTTGATACTCAATTTTACTTTCCTTGATTGATTCAATTTTCAAAAATAAAAACTCTTGGGTAAATCGTTCAGGAAAATAACCTTCTCTCATCAGCCATTTAATAAATGACCGCATGTTTAAATAAAATATTTCTTTATCTTTTGAGCAAAAACCCTGAATTTTTTGAATTTCAAATGCCGCTTTCATTTCTTGCAGTAAATCTGAATCTGGAAACAGTAATTCCTTGGCATCAGGATAGAAAATACATTTATTCTCAGATATGAATAAAGATATCACCTGTATCTTTTGATCGTCGGTCGGATCAGTGTTGCCAAAAACCTTGCTTCTGCTTATTAATATGTTTTTTTCAATTTTCTTCTGTAGCCTAGGATTGATCAATTCATTTTCGCATGCCCACAGCAACACATCATCAAGTAATAAATTCTTTGGATAGGTCTCACTTTCTTTTATTGCATCAATAATGGCTTTTAATTCCGGAAACTCGATAACTGATGGGGCATGAGAGGCAAAATAATACAAATTAAAGGCTTTATTAAACTTTTCATATGAATCATCAAAATTTTCTGCATTTAAAAGCTCCCCGCTTAATATTCCAATTATCCTATGAACCTCAGCCCAAACCTCACCACGATAAAAGGTAAAGAATAAGTCTGCTTCCTTTTTTGATTCCTTCCAATATTTGCAGCCTAAATATGTCTTTTTTTCTGATACTGGAATTTCCTTTTGAGTCAAAGGATGAATTGCTGAAAATATAATGCATCTTTTATTTTTCATAATCTTATCCAAAAATTTTCTCATTCATCCGCGCAACCACCTTGCTCGTGTGAGCTTCCGAAAGATGACTATACCGTTTGACCATCTGCAAAGTTTTATGTCCAAGAATTTCCGCGATTTCTGCAAGGCTGGCGCCATTCATGGCCAAGTAAGATGCTGCACTATGACGTAAATCATGAAAACGAAAATCAGTTATTCCTGCGCGTTTAACTGCTGTTTTCCATGGAGTGCGGATATCAATAGAAGACTGTAAATTTTTGCCTGGAAAAACCAGATCACTTACTAGCCGACGAACTTTTGAATGTTGCTTAATCAAATCCAACGCGTGACCAGTCAGTGGCAGTATACGTCGCTCTCCATTTTTTGTTTCATGGAGGGTAATGACTCCGCGCATTAAATCTATGTCCTGCCAGCGCAACCCCAACACTTCCATTCGCCGCGCGCCAGTCGACAAAGCTAAAACGACTGCCGTGTAGAGAAAAGGACTTTCACTTTTCCCGCAGGCATCAAGTAAATTCCTCCGTTCCTCATCAGAGAGAAAGCGTACTCGACCACGAGGTTCCTTCATTTTTGTAACTTTACGAAGTGGATTATCTTCCACCCACCCCCACTCTTTCATCGCGATAGTGAAGACGTGGCTTAATATTGCCAAATAGCGATTTACAGTGGCGGCACTTCGAGGTACATGTTCATTTTGCGACATCTCACCCTCTGACAACTTATCACGGCACTGAGCAATTAATGCGGATGTACTGTCTGCCAAAGAATAATCACCAAGATTATCCTTCCACCATGCAAGCTGTCCTGCTTGGCACCGTTCACTTTTAGGCTTATTTGGCATAACGAATTGCAGATAGCGATCAATTGCTTCGCGTAGGGTATGCTTTTTTGCTTCTGTTGTTTTGAAATGCCTGCCTTCACGAATAGCAGCCTCGGTTTGTTGCGCCCATTTTCGCGCATCAGTAAGCCGTTCAAATGTTGCGCTTTGAGCTGGATAACCTTTGAGACGTACCTTTACCCTGTAACTTGTCTGCCCAGCTTTAGTAGTTCTTTTTTCAATATTCGCCATATCAGCCATCTCATGCTTGTGATAGTTTTAATAAGTGGCGGTAAGTTATAACAGAAAGAAAACGAAGGCAACATATGATTAACAATCTTATGAAATATAAATAGGATAATTATTTATTTCATTTATATAAGTAAACATTTCTTTAATGAAGGGGCACTAATGGGACACTTGAAGAAAATTTGTTGCTATTTTGTCTCAAAAATGATCAAATCTTGAATCGAAAAATTAGAACCATAGCCCGAAAGCGAAGTGTAGAATTATGCCCCAACAAATTCAAAAAGACACAGACACCCCATTAGGAGCGACCCTTCTCCGCCTGCGAGGCGCCACTCAGAATTTAAGCGAGGCAATGTCAGCAAAAGATCACGCCTTCATATTGAAGAGACGAGTAGAACTATCCGAAGCCCTTCACCCACTAAACAATATTGATTGCGAGCCATCGCTCGATTCACTCGTACTACATCGCCTAATTTTCAACCTACAAGAAGCCAAGAAGATCGCAACATCTATGCTGCACGACGCTTCTTCTTGGCTTTCTGAGAATCTTGCGCTGGCAAAAGAGCCTTGGTGAGTTTTTTTAGAAGTTTTTTGTAGTTAGATTTTGTGGCATGTAGTGTTAAAGCCCATAGATGACACTGATACGCATTATTCTTTTTTTTCTTGACGACATGCAACCTATACAAGCCATCATTAAATTCCGTTAAAGCTGGTTTTTTAAGCTTTGCTCTCCATTGGCTTTTTGCCAGTTGCAATGAACCATTTCCATTCTTTTGATTCACTCTTTCATGTTGTTCAAAAAATTTCTCTTTCACATATTCTGTTTGCTTACTTGGCTTATGCATTTTTGTTTGGAATAGCGCAGCAGGAGACCCATGCGCAACAATCCTATATTCAATTTTAATTGCATCACTATTAGTGCGATGAATATTTTCAATTTCAGTAAAAAATTCTTGAATCACTTTTTCAGCTTCATCTTGAAATTTTTTCTGATTTTCCGTATCAAGTTTTTTAATTACTGGAACACATCTTATTTGATAATGCTCATCGATGACCATATAACTGATTGTCTTTCCCGAACCATCCCAACGAAATCCTGCGATTCTTTTCATAACTTCCCCCTCATTTTTTGTGGCGCTCAATCTCGAAGATTACCTAGAATCTTCTAGGTTGTGACCGCCAGTAAGCACGCACATGAATTGGAAAGAGACTGTATGCTCTTCTCCAATGCTGCCTAACAAAAACGGTCTTAATGCTATAAAGCATAAAGACACCTCTTATTATTTTCTGGGGATGAGCCCAGTACTCTTGGACGTGATTGCCCCTGTTGATAGCAATCGTTCAAGAAAAATAATAAGGTTGGGCGCCACCCATAAAGTATAACGCCGCATGAAGTTATGCTTATTAAGCCAGCTTTCAACTATCGGGATTTATTGTGATTAATTATTTTTAATCGCCCCAGCAGTGCCCCACGAAACTGAAATGGAATTTTGCAGGATGATTTTTGATAGGCTTATCTTATTGATTATATTGAGAAGCTGGCAATCAGACTTGAACTGATGACCTGCTGATTACAAATCAGCTGCTCTACCAACTGAGCTATGCCAGCGAAACATTGAGCGTGCAATTTTATCTATATACACATTTAAATAGCAATAAAAAAAATGAAAATATTCTCTTGTAAAAACCTTGATTAACAATTATAAATACGGCGTTGTTTTCCTGTCATTTTATCCCCAAGCAAAATCACTACACATCCATTCATCTCACCTCCTATTTTTTTAATCCATTAACTATTTTTCTTTAGAAGGAATTTTTTATATGCAAATCATTTTGTTTATGCTTTATTTTGCTTTAAGTTTAATACACACACCTGCTTTTGCTGATACCTGGCCAACGTTTATTTACCCAGATAAGCAATTAATCACAGATTTGAAATTTTTTGATAATCGGAACTGTCCAGCAGGCGAGGTGCTCGTAAAAAACAACTCAGTTATAAATATTAATCAATACACCTGTAAAACTTATTGTCCACCTGAATGGCAATGGATAGCAAAAAGTGATGAAAAATGTCATCCATTATCTGATCTGGAATTCAAAAGTTATAAAGTCGCTCATTATCCGCAAGATCCGGAAAATCGCTTCTGGGATTACAGCATTGTTACTGCGAGTTATGGGCCAAAACAATCAAATGAAGTCTTCTTTGAATATGAAATGAAAACACCACGCAA
>Ga0206842_1071_pt1 | contig 20521 bp, 18 predicted proteins | sample Alteio_BWOrgCont_23_FD_152861 | JGI IMG/M metagenome (GOLD analysis project Ga0206842, IMG submission 152861) | Enriched cells from forest soil in Barre Woods Harvard Forest LTER site, Petersham, Massachusetts, United States -... | ecosystem: Environmental > Terrestrial > Soil > Temperate forest >...
GCGCTTGCCTTGGCTCCAACAAAGGCACAGCGCTGGAATGGTCGGTTACGGGCCATCTCGCTGTTATTTCTACTGGCGGCCGGATGGTTCTCGTTACTTGGGTGCGGAGGAGGAGGAAGAATAGTGCCTCAAACAATCCAGGCACTCCGCTGGAATCTGATTCCCGACAGTGGAAATGGGCCTCAGCACTCGGTGACATTGAACCTGACAATTCAATAGGCAGCACTCTCGCACGGCTCTCGGGGGCACGTCATGCATTTTCCACTCCGCGACTTGTTATACACTTGAGGTGGCATGCCGGCGCTCACAACGGAATTCAGCTATTGGAAAGCAGTGCTAGCGGGAATCGCTGAGCCGGGAGTAAAGATCTTCGATTTTGTTCCGAAGGCGAGACAAACTCCGGAAAGAACACTCCAGGTTGTATCGGCGTGGAAAGGAATCGAGAGTATCCTGGCCGACATTATCGAGAGATTTGAATTGAATAAAGGCCGCTGCCTCGAATTCGGGGTAGAGCATGGCTATTCGACCGCCGCGCTCTCGTGCTACTTCGAGTCTGTTACAGGGGTGGATACATTTCTCGGAGACGTGCATACTCGTGACAACAGAGATCTCTACGCCGAGACATCCAGCAGCCTCTCCAACTTCGATAACATCCAGCTAGTTCGAAGTGACTACCGAGAGTGGACAGCCAAGGACGATAGTTTCTACGATCTGATTCACGTGGACATAGTCCATACGTATGCCGACACTTTTGCTTGTGGACAATGGAGCGCTATGCACTCCAAATGTGTCCTGTTCCATGATACTGAGAGTTTTCCGACGGTCAAGCAGGCTGTAACTGACATCGCGCGTAAGATGCGCAAAAGATTTTATAACTTTAAGGAGAGCAATGGCTTGGGAATCTTGATTTAATTCCCCCTCGAGTCGAAGCTCCTAGACGGCGAAGCCAAGATATGGATGTGGAACAGACGCGGAAGTTCTACCCGCAGTGATCCTTCGAGTGACCGCTGTGATCTCGAAAATCAAATATAGCCTAGTCCCGGAGTCACCGAATCCGGCGACCGTCAGCTACAATCGACTTGCCAACGCTTCGAAAGTGGAGCGAGTACTCTTCCCTATGCAAACAGTCAGTGATTACAACGAAGCAACCAAGTTCACATATGATTTGCGCGAAAGCCGTCTCAAAAAGTGTGCGCGATTAGTCGAGTCGCTGACTCCGGGCCGCCTGCTCGACATTGGGTGTTCCAATGGCGACTGGGGACTATACTGGCAGACCCGGGGATGGCAGTCGGCCGGCATCGATATAGATCGCGACCACGTTGGCATCGCAAAAGAACGCGGAGTTGAGGCACGCTACTGCGACCTAAATACCCAACCGATTCCCTTCGAGGACGAAACCTTTGACCTGGTTTTTGCAGGCGAGGTCATCGAGCACCTTGTTGACACTGACGGTTTCCTGCGTGAAGTTCGTCGCTGCTGCAAGCCTGACGGATGCCTGCTGCTGACGACGCCAAACCTAGCTTCGTTCGAAAACCGGGTCCGCCTTCTTTTTGGCGTCTACCCGAAGTGGTTGAACTACAATCTTGCCGAGAGCGGACACGTTCGCGGCTACACTCCCGGTGTCTTGAAAAAGCAGCTCTCCACGCACGGCTTCGGGACCGTGCGCCTTCTTGGGAACTGGGTTCCCTTCGTGCCCCAGCATTTTGTGGATGACGTGAAGATGCCGAGCCTCGCCGTTACTGGGGATATGTTCCCGAGCCTCGCGATGGACATCATGGTGCTCGCACGCAAGGCCTAGGGCCTGCCAAGCAGGTCTCGCTTAACGCTTGATGGAGAGCCATACACCATTGGTGCACCAAATGCGGCCGCGAAACTTAACTTGGCGTAGGCATTGTTCTTATGTTTCAACACCTGACCCAGAGCTCGCCTCATGAGCCTAAACCGATGAACCAACGAACCGCCGCCCTCTCCCGACTCACGGATGTAGCCCCACTCAGCGGCCAGTAAGCTACGATACCGATTAACTGACATTTCTGTCTCCATGTTTTGGAAAGAGAGCCGGTGCTGGAGTTCGACATCCAACACCCAGATACGCCCCCCGGCGGCCTGCAAACGGTAAAACATGATGTGGTCGAGGTAATCAAGCCAATATTCGCGAGGAAATCCTCCGACTGCAGTCACGTTTTTCACGCGCAGGCAGGCCCCTGAATTCAGCGCAACGATTGGTTTGCGGTGCATCCCGGAAAATGTAGCGGGAACGTAGTGCTTGCGGAACCGTGTCACGAACCCTGGAGAGAGTATTCTTGCGTCCTGGAAGACCTTTGGCACCATTGCACAGATCTCCGCCGGCAGGGGAGACGCGATGGCGGCCATCAGTGCAGGGAAGAAAGCAGAATCAAACACAGAATCCTGGTCAAGCAAGAGCAGCCATTCGATTCCTGAGTACTGCGCCATTGTCAGCGCATGATTATAGGCAGCCGCGAGCCCTCCATTTTCTGAAGAATGGCAGTATTGAATCGCTCCACAGCTCCATTCGTCGAGTCGCTGCACTTGCGGATCTGGCGAATTATCATAAATAAGCAAAGCAATTTGTTGAGCCAGACCTTTCTGTTGGCGACAAAATGTGGCCAGCGAATGCAGCGTCCTGGATTGCTCCAGCGAACACTTGTAGATGACCACAACGCATTGAATGAGGATTTTGCTCATTTCACTTTAAACGATACTTCCAGCGCCTACCCAATCATCTAGTCCAGGGATTTGATCGATGGATCGAGTCTAAAGCTAGCGGATTTTGAGGTCCACAATTTTGCAAAGACACTCCGCTCCTTCATCATCCCTCTCGGAGCAAAATGTCGCGCGCTTTCATAGTTCGTGTGATGGGCAGTACGCATGTGAATGGCCTTCGAACTCCATCATTACTATATACTTGGCTGTATGACACGTTTTGTTGTTGCATTTACCACGATCTTCTCATTGCATCTGGGCCTGCACGCACAATCGCTCAATTCGAGGGGAAGAGGCGTGGTCCTGGTGAACCCAACACCAGCACAGGAAAGAAGTCTGCCGCCTCTCACGGCACGTAACGCTTACGGAAGCATCCAGGCGGCCCTCAGCTCGCAGCCGATCGGTCCCACTCTAGTCTATTTGTCGTGCGGTACCTATTCGGAGAATATAGTGATCAGTACCCCCGACGTGAAGATTGCTGGAGAAGAGAGAGGCTGTGTTCAACTCCAGCCGGCGGATCCTAGTCTGCCCGTGGTCAGTATCGATGCCACAAACACGTCCGGCATAGACTTTGACGAGGTTAGTGATCTTACCATAAGCTGCCCTACTGGTTTATCTTGTTCAGACGGCCTTAAGATTACGGGCCGTACCGACATTGCCCAGCGGAACGACTTCCACAAGTTCTCTCGCATTGGTGTATATGGAGCTTTTCAGAACGGCGTTAACCTTGCCGGCCGCACCATCTGGACTGAGTTCGATAATGTTGAAGTTGGGTTCACTCGTGGAAATGGTATCAACATCGTAAGCAACGCTACGACAAATGAACTCACTTTCCGCAATGTCCGCTCTGCTGAAAACTATAACTACGGGATTTATGTAAACAACACTCAGCCGGATCTTGCGAACGGAATCCTTTTTGATAAAGTAAATGCAGAATATAATGGTCTAAATACAAACCTAGCAAACTGCGCAGGCATCTCTTTAACCGGAATTGGGCAGTCAAATATTACAAACTCATATTTTGAAGGAAACTGCCAAGGGAACACGACCCACACACCCGCTGCCGAAGTGCGCTTGACCGGTACTTATAATGAATCAGTCAATATCACGAACAGTGTATTCAATCTTCAATACACTGAGGGTGGAATCTACAATGACTCAATTCTGACAACGGGCACATACGAAGGCAATAAATTTGACACCAGCGCTGGCACAGCAACTGGTGGCAACAACTTCACAATTTACGTGGCGACCAGCCATCCGATAAGCAATGTCGTCATTGGGGAGAATTTCAATTCCAGCCCGACCATCATTCCGGATATCGCAGCAATCACTCACGTTCGCATGCTTTCTCCATTCGGGTTGAACTACACCGCCATAACATCGGTACCGGGTAACTCGATCGACGTGAGTCGAACCAGTGGCCTGATTCTTTATTCCGGACCTTATACGATTAATAACTTTGTCAACGGCGTGATCGGACAGATCATTTATGTCACTGCATTTAACCTCAGCGGCCATGTATTGACGAATCGTGCAGGGGGAACGGGCGAGATCATATTCCCGGATGGACTGGATCGAACGCTTAATGCCGGCGAGAGTTTATTGCTTTATTACGACGGTAATCATTGGCGTCCCATCGAAAGCTCCATTACTTCTCAGGTGCGTTTTGTAACAACCATCACGACAACCGCCGCCGCCTTAGATAATGCAACTGTCGCTGGTTTGACAACTGGAGCGCACTGCAACTATTCGGCGACCAATGACATTGCAGCGTCGATGAGCGGCATCTATATTGTTGCAAATGACGGGTCGGTGTCCTTGCACCACGCGGCTGTGCCAGGTGGAACATTTAACGTATTCTGCAGTTCGAATTAAACAGGGAATAAACTACGCGGTGAACTAGTCTTTGTGCTCGGTCGTACGTTAAGTCGGGATTACTGCTAAGTCTTTCCCACGAGCGTTCGATCGAAATAAGTATGCCAGTCAATGACCGGGGCCAAGCAGGGCGACTCCATGTGGGTTGCAACACTTGGTACCGGCGACCACAATTGATAGGACCTTCGGAACAGGATTTGAAAGAAGCCCCATCTCCATGTCTTGAGCCACGTTTTTAACCTAAAGGTGTCATGCCAGTGCACACGCAGATCGCCCAACCCGGCTTTCTCCGTCAGTGCTAGCCAGACGGGGCAATCCATATTGCCTTTGCAGTAGGTTCGGAAGGTCGACTCTACGGAGATCAGGGAACGCCGCGATGCGAGAAAGGTAAGACATGTCGACGTTGCGGTTCGCCAATGGCGGTCGCCATAAGCCATAACGCGATGCTTTTCGTAGCGAGAGGATTCGTTGTAACTATCAGGATGATCGTAAGGAGTTATAAAATCGACGTCCGGATGTGCACGAGCAAATGCAACCATCTTTACTAGGGCATCCGGCAGATAGAAATAGTCGTCCTCCGCAAAATAGACTAGCTCTGCGTCCGTCTGGCGTGTTAAGAGGTCTAGTTGCCGAGCGAACGTCGAAAGGTTCCCCACCCCGTCCAGCCGCACGATCTCAAGCTCGTCCTCGTCAAAGGAGCTTCTAAAGAGTTCTTCATATTCGCAGGGGCAATTATCCAGAAGGGCCCATATCTTTACACTAAGGTTGCCCAAAGCCTCTTTAAAGGAACGAAGACACATTGCGGCCAGCTTGTATTTGTCCGTCGCAAATGCTGCAGGCATCTTGGAAACACCCGGATAAATCCTGTAAGCAATGGCCAAATCAATCATTAGTCGTGTCTCTTTTTGATCATAGATCATCGCCGCGTACCTGGCTGCTGGGCGACATCGCTGGGAGCTATTCTATTTTCCGATGCAGAAGGTGGAAAAAATTCGGTTCAATATATCGTCGGCGGTTGTTTCACCTGTCAGGCTGTCTAATTGTCGCAGAGATGAGTACAAATCGAGCAGCAACATCTCGTGCGGGACCTTGTCGCTGATCGCCTGCTTCGCTGCTGTCAGCGATGTCAGTGCCGCGATGACTGCTTCGTGATGCCGCAGATTCGTTAGCATGCCGCTCTCGCTTTCGGACGCCGGGTTGCGTACCATTTCGAGCAACGCGCGGCGCAACTCCACGATGCCCTGACCGGTCACGGCAGACGTCACGACAACGGACAGAGACAAGTTTTTACGAGCCTCGTCCACCAAATTCAACACGCTCAAGTCTGAATTATTCAAGGCGAGGTCACTCTTGTTGCTGGCGATCAATGCGCGCCGGCCAGAGAGCGATTGAATCAAGTCCGATTCATCCTGGTGTATTGGAATCCCAGCTTCCAGGACAATGAGGACTAGGTCTGCATCGGCCAGTGCTTCGCGTGATTTCTCGATGCCGATCGATTCGGCTTCGTCCTTTGCTTCGCGCAATCCCGCCGTGTCTACGAGCTCGACCGGAATGCCTCCCAACGACACACGCTCCGTCACTAAGTCGCGTGTTGTACCCGGCATGGCGGTCACGATGGCGCGTTCTCGTTCAACGAGGCAATTGAACAACGAAGACTTGCCGACGTTTGGACGGCCGACAATCGCCAATGTCAATCCCGAGCGCACCGTCCGCCCGTGTTCGAAAGAGCGGGCGAGCTTTTCGAGCTGTCCATAGATTGTATCGATGCGAGTTACGATTTCAGTGTCCGGCGTGACGTCGATATCATCCTCGGCAAAATCGATTCCTGCTTCGAGCAGTGCAATCAACTCCACCAGTGCTTGCTTCGGCGGCTGAATACGACGCGATAGCGCACCCCCCATTTGCTCCGCAGCAACACGCGCCTGGTAGAGCGTTTGCGATTCGATCAGATCGCGCACCGCCTCGGCCTGTGTGAGATCGATTCGTCCGGAAAGGAACGCTCGCTCGGTAAATTCGCCCGGACGGGCCAAACGCGCCCCGCGCTGCAGAGCCAGCCGGATCAGCAACTCAAGAACAACTGGTGAACCGTGGGCGGCAACCTCCACCAGGTCCTCGCCGGTGTATGAGTTCGGCCTGCAGAAAAATGTGGCAATGGCCTCATCCAGTTTGGCTTGTGTTTCGGGATCGAGAATCTCGGCGAAGAGAGCGCGTGCATGGATGAGCGGATTGCGCAGCTTGAGCAACCCGCTCGCGATTTCGAGTGCGTGCGGGCCAGAGAGGCGCACAATGCCAATGCCTCCGCGGCCCGGCGGAGTGGAGATGGCTACAATCGTCTCGTTGGCAACCGATTCCTGCTCGGCGACTTGTGGATGGGGCTGCATTTTTGGGGTTGGCGATCAGCGATCAGCGCCCGCCGACTCGGATTTATTTTACGGAGTCAGCGGCGTCCGCGGCCGCCGGCAAAAGGCCGTCCTGTTGGAGCGGCAATCTTGGCGGTATCGTAGCCCTTGGGGTGGGCCACTACGAAGCGGTGCAGGCCTTCGCCGGTCGAAGAGGTTGCGAGATCGTCGTAGTCGCGAAACGCCAGGTGCAGCATGCGCCTCTCACGCGAACTCATAGGCGCGAAACTGAAGGGCTGTCCCGTTCGCCGGACTTTTTCCGCGGCAGTCTCGGCGGCCAGTTTCAACTCCCGCGCCCGAAGAGCTTTGAAGTTATTCGCGTCGAAGGAAATCTTGTCATGCTCCTCGTTTTCGAGGCGAATCATCTTCGCCGCAACGTGCTCGAGTGCCCGCAACAATTCCCCACCGCGCTGGGTCAGCAATCCCGCATCGGGCCCAGCCAATTCCACGTAGATTTCACGTGCTTCCAGCCTGTCCGGATCGGCGGCGCCTTGGCCCGCGGTAATCCTGTACTTGAGGCGAAGGCCACCGGTCGTTGTAAGAATCTTGAGAAGGTCGGCTATCCGTTGTGCTGCGGCTGAATAATCCTCAATGGGCATCGGTATTTAGTATCTCATTCCATGACTTATTTAGTCAGCGGCGACGGCACAGAAGGGGAAGGGCCAGTGACTGATAACAGCTTTCTATCTTCGCGCGTTGATTACTTTGCCTGTGCGCTTCGCTGCGCGCTTGGCGGCAATCTCGCGCATCTCGCGACCCATCTCACTGCGGTTAATCGCCAGCTGCGTTGCCACACCGATGAAGTTGCCGCACGCCCAGTAAAGCGATAATCCCGACCCGTAATTCCACATCATGAAGCCGAAGACTGCTGGCATAGTGAAGGCCATCATCTTCTGCTGGGCAGGGTCCATGCCGGGTGAGGGCGTTAAGAACTGCGTCAAAAACATCGATATGACCACGAAGATAGGCAGAATATGCCACGGATCGGGAGCGGAGAGATCCGGCAGCCATAGCCAATGCGCCTGTCGCAACTCAATTACGTTGCTCAGCATGCGATAGAAGCCGAAGAGCAATGGCCACTGGATGAGCATGGGCAAACAGCCGCCGAACATGTTCACGCCTTCGCGCTTCTGCAAATCCATAACTTCTCGCTGCATTTCCTGCTTGCGCGGGTCGGTGGCTTTGTACTTCGCGTACTTGGCCTTGATGACGTCCATCTGCGGCTGGATGCGCTGCATCTTGAGCGATGACTTCATCATCTGGAAGCGCGTGGGCAGCATGGCTAGATTGAGGATGACGGTCAGCAGCAGGATCGACCAGCCCCAGTTCGGCACTACATGCTGATAGAAGAAGCGGAGAATCAGGAAGAGCGGCTTGGCAATGATGCCCCACCACCCGAAGCTCACCACCTTCTCCAGGCTCGGTCCGGTTACCGCGTGTACCGAACCCAGCACATCAAGGGACTTCGGCCCGGCAAAGAGACGCATGCTCAAGTGTCCTGCCGTTTCGCCCATCGCCGCGCCCAGCACCGGAGCTTGATCCGTCTGATTCGGGTCAGGTCTCCGGAGATTTCGCGGCACGTCGATCGTATTGTGCAGAGTCACCAGGGTGGCGTTTGGAGGATTGTCGGGTAAAAAGATTGCGGCGAAGTAGAGATCGCTCACGCCCGCCCAGTCAAACGGTCCGTGGAGGGTGTCCCCACCCACCACCTTCTTCGCTGTGATCTGATCGTCTTTGCCATTCTGCGATATGTTGATGAGACCGCTTGCGAACTGGGGCAGCGTGTTCTGGCTTCCAAAACCCGATGGCCACGCCAGCAGCACGCTCAGCGGCGCTCCGTTCTGCGTAACCGAAACCTCCGCGTGAACCACATAGGTTGAATCGAAGCGGAAGCTTTTGTGGACGGTAAGGCCACCCGAAGAATACTCGAAGCTCAACGTGTCCGGCGCGGTCAGTTTCCCCGTTACCGACGGCACGTAGAGAGCGCTCTCCATGCGATTCCGCAGATTCGCGTCATAGGAGAAAAGTGACAGCGGATACCCAAACTTGAGAGCGGCAGACTGATTGACCAGATCGAGCGGATTTTTGCGATCGTCATCCTTGAATTTCTTCAGGATCCACGACGTCACGTGCGCGCCGCGATTGGTGAACGTGATGCGATAAAGCTCGTTCTCGATGACCGTCGTGCTCTCGCTTGTTGCCGCTACGGCGCCCGCTGCCGGGGCTTGATCGGGCATCGTGGCGGTCGCAGTTGGAACCACAGTCTGTGAGGACGCCGTGCTCGTACTTGCGGCCTGCTGCTGGTTCGGAGCCGGCTCAGGCCCTTTCTTTGCTTTGAAATACTGCAAGCCCAGAAACATCACGAGGAAGATGCCGGTGAAGATCAGCATCGTGCGGGAGTCCTGACCTCCGCCTTGTTGATTCGGGTTTTTTATCTCTGCCAAAACTGCGTTCCTATCGGTCGTATGTGGAGTCGGGCTTCTTTTATGTTAACTAGCGACAGTGTGTGTGAATGACGCTGCATGAATCGGTTCCGGCATGCGCCGAAGGCTTGACGGGTACCGGATCGAAACCACCCGGGCGAAAGGGATGGCAGCGCAGCAGCCTGCGCAGCGCCATCCATCCGCCGCGCACGAAGCCATATTCGCTCACCGCAATCGCCGCGTATTCCGAACACGTTGGCTGGAAACGGCACGCGCCCGCGACTCCCGACACGGCATGGATGAACGGTGACAAGCCATACTTATACGCGCCATGCAAGGTGGAAATGAGGCGATCGCGCAAGCTCACCGCCGCCCTCCCTCATCTCTCGTGTTGAACTTCTTGTCGATGTGAGAAGTCACCGTCGAAAAAATTCGCGCCACCTCGTTCTCGAGTTTCGCAAATTCCATATCGATGACGGATTTACGAGGATGCAGCACCACGTCGACTGTCCGCGGCAGACGATTCAGGTTGATCCGCACCACCTCGCGCATGCGTCGCTTGATGCGATTGCGCTCTACGGCTTTGCCGAGCACGCGCCCTGCCGTAAGCCCCACGCGCGGTCCTTCGGGGACATTATCCTGTTCTGTGCGGGTGCGAAAAAAGTAGCTCATCGACTGCGAGAAATGCTTCCGGCTCTCCTTGTACACACGCTGATAGTCGGCGTGCTTCCGCAAACGGGAGCTGCGTAAATCGGGACCTTCCTCCGGCATATTCTTATTGTCGCGCAATGGATTCTCACGCAGGGGAACCCAGGCCCGAAAGCCGAGACGCAGGACACCCATATCCATGCGGAGTCCGCTGCCGAGGACCGAGCGGGCCACGGGACGGCAGCACAGATAGCCTGACTGCCGTTGTTCATAGAAAACAAACTCTTTCGGAGTGAATTTGATCGAGATTCGTAAAAATCCGAGGTTCGTAAAAGCGTGGCTGGAGGATTAGTCGCGGAAGCCAGCGCTTACGGAGACGCGCTTGCGACCCTTGGCGCGGCGGCGCGACAGCACGGCTGCTCCGCTCTTGGTCTTCATGCGGGTGCGAAAGCCGTGAACCTTCGAGCGATGGCGGCGATTCGGTTGAAATGTGCGCTTTGGCATGGAACTGCGCTCCTATAACTTTATCTTTTTGGAAGAATGCTGCCCGGCAGACACCAGAGAACAATGCCACTTCCGGACAAAGATTGATTATATCTCATCCGGCCAACGCCGCAAAATACGTGCCTCGGGACGATTTTTTCACAATCCATGGTGCAAGTTATTACCTTCGTAAAAAATGCCGCGGAAACCACAGTCGCTCGGCCTTGCATCTGTGCTAGTATCGGCAACGATTAGAAGAGAATTTCCTGACGCCTCGCAGGCGTCAGTCGATCGACCGACGCACCGGAGCCAGGTCCAGTCCGATGCACCTCCCGGCCAACGAGAAATGCTCCCGTGCTTCCCTTCCTCGGGTCAAGCATAATTTGGGCATTTCACTTTTGCCAGAGTCGACGATAGTCCTGCGAGCGATCAAGTAAGGGAACCGGAATGTCTTTTGTCACCACCCCAGCCGCCGTGCCCAATCCCTGGGTGCGGATTCTCGGCGCTCTCGAAAAGAAGGTCAATCGCCAGTCTTTCGATACCTGGCTCAAGCCCACCCGTTACAGCCACGTCAAGGAGCGCATACTTTTCGTGCGCATCCCAACACCCGAGTTTCAACACATCGCCGAACGCTACACCGATCTCATTCAGGAAGCGATCGACGCACTGCAGCTGGACTTCGACGACGTGACCTTCATCACGCCGGAAGAAGACCCTACTCTGACACGCGTTCGTGAAGACGGAGGGTTTGCTCCTGTCTCGACGCACGCCTCCAATGCGCCGCCGAATACCCCGCGGGGCTCGCGGCCCGCGCCGCCCGCGCCTCAACAGGCCCGCTTCGACTGGTCGACCGCAGCGCAGCTCAATCCGCGCTACACCTTCGATGCGTTCGTGATCGGCTCTGGCAACCAGTTCGCTCGCGCCGCCTCGGAAGCAGTTGCAGAGCGCCCCTCGAAGGCTTACAACCCGCTATTTCTCTACGGGGGAGTGGGCATGGGGAAGACGCATTTGATGCACGCCATCGGACACGAGGTAAAGCTGCGCCAGCCCACCGCCTCCATCAGCTATGTTTCGGCCGAGAAGTTCACTAACGAGATGATCAACTCCGTCCGCTATGACAAGATGACGGGTTTTCGCGACAAATTCCGTACGGTGGACCTGCTGCTCATCGACGACATCCAATTCCTCTCGCAAAAGGAGCGGACGCAGGAAGAATTTTTCCATACGTTCAATGCCCTGCATGAGAACATGAAGCAAATTGTCATCGCGTCGGACCGTCCGCCCAAAGAGCTGCCCGAGATTGAAGACCGTCTGCGCTCGCGCTTCGAGTGGGGCCTCATCGCCGACATTCAGCCACCCGACCTCGAGACCAAAGTCGCCATCCTTCAGAAGAAGGCAGAGAACGAGCACGTTACCATCCCAACCGATGTTGCTCTCTTCATCGCTTCGAATGTTCGGACGAATGTGCGCGAGCTTGAGGGTGCGCTCACCCGTCTCTTTGCCTGGTCAAGCCTCAACGGAGTCGAGATCACGCTGCCCACCGCACAACAGTGCCTCAAGCAGTTCATCGATACACAGGTCCGCAAGATCACCATCGAAGCCATTCAACGGGCGGTCGCCGAGCAATTCGGTATGCGCGTCGCCGAACTCAAGCAGAAGAACAACTCACGCGCTGTAGTTGTGCCGCGCCAGATCGCGATGTATCTGGCCAAGCAGATGACCGAGGCCTCCCTGCCTGAGATTGGACGGCAGTTCGGCGGTAAACATCACACGACCGTGATGCACTCCATCGCAAAAATCGACGAACAACGCCGCACCGATAAAAGCCTCAACAGCACGGTGAATAAACTACAGGAGACGCTGAACGGATAGGGCAGCTATATTACGGTCGGCGGGAGCGGATCGCTAAAGTCCGGCGAGCAACCCTCCAACATCCCGCGCGCCATGGATCACAGCGCCATGGATCACATGCACGATACATGCCAGACGTTGTTCGCGAAGATATTCGTAGAAGACCAGGTGTTGCGGAAATCCTGGCACTCCGATGCGCCGAAGATTTTGCAGCTTGTGGATGTTTGAAGTTACAGGGCGAGCCCCGTTCCGGCATTTTCAGGAGGGAACGAATTGCATCGCCCACTGCCCCATTCCCAACGATGAGCCAGTAAGCCATCCTGTTTTGCACTGTAATAATCGGCTTGCTCAATGATGGCAAGCGCCGCAACTTTGGTGATTTGTAGAAGGACTTTTGGCTTCCTCATGCAGGGCGATTACCGGGCAGACATAAGCTTCCAGAGAAAACCCTTAAACCTTCTTACCACTTTTGCTGCCAGTTTCTTCCGCAAGATGTTCACTATGGACTTGCAGTTCCGCCTCGCTTAGTTCTAAGTTTCCGGAACGGAGCGCATCCACCAGCTCGATTTCCAGCCATCGAAGTTGCGTTTGCTTGTCCCGACGGATGAGGTCACGGACAAATTCGCTGGGCGTCCCGTAATCACCGGCCTCGACTTTCGATTCCATACAAGCCTTAAGGGCTCAGGAAGCGCGATATGGAGGGATGTCATCCGCATACCTTCATAGAATGACGGTTTATGAAGGTATGAGCAATACCTTGTCGATCATCACAACGCCGCCAAGCCCGCAGATTTGTATATCTCCGACATCAGCTCCATGTCGCGCAGGCCTTCCTCGCCTGGAGTCTTCGGCATCTTGTTGTTCCAGATGCAATCGGCAAAGTGGTCCGACTGCCAGTTGAACTCGATTGGATCGCGGGCAGTCGAGAGTGCGTCGATCTTCTGGTCGCGGCCAATCTCCGCGGTAAGGTGCATGCCGTCATAGTTGAAGGCGGGCAACACCTGCAGCATGCCTATCGCGCCATGGACGCGAAAGTACCCGGTCATACTTGCGCCATAGGTGGTATTGCAGCTGGCCACGATGCCGGAGGGAAACTTCATCGTCCACCCAACGTTCTCCTCCACGGTGTCGAAGCGCCCGTCGTGATCGATCACCGATGAGTTGGCATAGATATTGCCTGGCTCTTCGCCGGTCAGATAGCGGGAGGCGTTGAGGCAGTAAATGCCGACATCCATGAGCGGACCACCGCCCGCCATCTTTCGGTCCAGACGCCATTCGCCGGCTCCGCAGTTGAATCCGAATGCGCTTTCAATGGCCTGCACCTGTCCCAGCGCTCCGCTTCGAATCAGCTCGATGGCCTTCAGATGAGTAGGGTCATACTGGCAGCGATAGGCGATCATCAGCTTTTTGTTGGCTGTTTTACATGTCTCGATCATCGCCTTTGAATCGGCGACACTGGTGGCCATCGGCTTCTCGCACAGCACGTGCTTGCCAGCCTTGACCGAGCGAATCGTGTACTCGGCATGCATGCTGTTGGGCAGCGCGATGTATACGGCGTCGATCTCTTTGTTGTCGCGAATCGTGTCCATGTTTTCGTAGCTGTAAATGGCGCTCGCCGGCACGCCGTAGATCGCCGCCTGCTTCTCAGCCTTATCGCGATGCCCGCTCACCAGCGCCACGATCTTTCCCGTCTGCGATGTCTTCATGGCGGGCATGAAGTGATCCATCGAGATGCGGCCCAGCGCGACGACGCACCACCCGACACGGCGATCGGGAGTCTGCGCTTGGACGGCGGGAAGAAACTGTGACATAGCGGCCAATCCAGCGAAGCGGTTAAAATCCCGGCGCGTGAAGTTCATTCTTAATCCTCTTTCCATCGATTGTTACAAGCCCAGACAATATTGCGCTTGCGGAGCCGATGGAACAAGAGATCAGTAGGGATACATGCGGATTCGCGGCTATTTCGCGTTATCCTGTCCAGCAGTGAACCCACGCCGACTGGCCTACTGGCTGATCGTTCCCTTTCTCTCTCTCGTTGCGGTTCTTCCCGCGCGCGCCTTCCCTCGCCACAACGACACTGGTTTCCTCAATCGCCATGTCACCGTTAACGGCGTCACCTACAAGTACCAGGTTTATGTGCCCGAGAACTGGAATGAGCACACCTCGTGGCCGATGATCCTCTTTCTGCATGGCTCGGGCGAGCGCGGCTCAGAGGGTATGGATGAGACGCAGATCGGCCTGCCGCAGGCTATCCGCCTGCACCCCGACCGCTGGCCTTTCATTGTGGTCATGCCCCAGGTTCCATTTGGCCATCGTCACTGGACCGATCCCGACATGATGCAGATGGCGCTGGCCGCGCTCGATCAGGACACTAAGGAGTTCCATGGCGACCGCGACCGCACCTATCTCACCGGCCTATCGCTAGGCGGTTATGGAGTCTACGAGCTGGCCCGCTACAACCCGCACCGCTTCGCCGCGATCGTGCCGGTCAGCGGAGGAGTCTTCTGGTCTTACAAGCCAGACCGCTGGCGCGAGAGCGCAATACTGCCCGGCGAATACGCCCGCGCCATCGGTCGCACCCCCATCTGGATATTCCATGGCGCCGACGACAACGTGGTGAGCGCGAAACAAGCCGCCCTCATGTACGACGCCCTCAAGACCGCCGGCGGCAACGTCCGCTACTGGGAGTATGCCGGCTGGCGGCACAATGCCTGGGACAAGGCCTACGCGAACCCCGACCTGCCTCGATGGCTGCTTGAGCATCACCTCAGCATCATTCCAAAACTCGTGCCCGCTGCCGAAGAGGTCCATGTGCCTCTCCATCCCGTGCCCGCCAAAATCAATCCCGAGATCTACGACGACTATGTCGGTGATTACGAGGATGCAGGCACCATTCAGGCTACTATCATTCGCCAGGGTGATCGTCTCTTCACCAGGAATCGCATCGGAGACACGATCGAGCTGCTGCCCGAGAGCGCTACGACATTCTTCTATCCCACCGGCAGCCCCACCCGCCTCACCTTCGAGAAAGACTCTGAAGGGGAAGTCAAAGGAATTCGATTTCACGACGACCGTCACGAAGAATTCTGGGAAAAGAAGCACTAAACGTGTCTCGCATCCCTTACAATCTGTCCACTCCCGGACAGCTCCGACCTCAAGTGGACACCACTTGACATGAATATCCGGTAAATCGGCTGATTCCAATATGGTTGCTAGGCATCCCATCTGGCCCACTGCGTGCTGCTTCTCATTGTTGAAGTTTTAAGGAACTCCCATGACACAACCTTCGTATCGTGCATCAGAGGGTCATCCCATGCGTCGCTTCGCAGTCTTCGCAGCTGTCCTGTTCGTCGTGGTCGTCATCGGCTCCCAACCCTGGAATGGCGGCCGTTCTAAGAGGTCCGTGAACTCAATGTGTGTATGCGTCGCGTCCCGTGCCTCATTAATCATGAGATCTATGACTGGTACGTTAGCAATGACGAAGACGCAGGCACATTCTCAGCAAAAGGCGACGGACACAGCGACTGCCTCTTCACCAAGAGTCGCGTCGGCGATATAAATTGAACTTCTGTCCGAGAGCGCCACTTCACGTCTATTTTGAAGCGGAAGGATAAACCTGCTCGGATCGATAAACCCACTTAGACTTGTCCACTCTCGAACACCTTTGACCTCAAGCGGACACTCCGATCCCGTGAATATCGGGTAAACTGGTTGATTCCAATCCTGTTATGAAGCACAGCATTTGGCCCACTACGTGCTTCTTCTGATTGTTGGTGTTTTAAGGAACTCCCATGACACAACCTCCGTATCGTCCCTCAGAGGGTCATCCCATGCGCCGTTTCGCATTCTTCGCAGCCGCCCTGCTCGTCGTGGTCGGCATCGGCTCCCAGCCCTGGAATGGCGGCTGGCGCGGCTTCCTGAACGGCTTCCATGCAAACGCCAAGCACTATGAAGGCGCGGCCGATGGCCGGGCGCTGGCCAGCGCTGACGGCTGGACCATCCGCGACTGCACTGGCGAAGACAAGGATCATACGAACTGGGGTTGGGGCCATCAGGAGCACGCCTGCGAGGTCCGCACGATCACCATCGCCAAGCCTGAGAAGCTCAGTGTCTCCAGCATGAACGGCGGCATTCACGTCGTGGGAGAAGACCGCCAGGACGTCCGCATCGAGGCTCGCATTGAGGGTTGGGCAAACACCTCTTCGGAGGCGGCTGGCATTCTCCGGGAGATTCAGATCGAAACCGCGGGCGGCACGATTCACGATAAGGGTCCGAATTTTCACTGGGGGCATCAGGGCTACGGCATTAACTACGTCATCCGCGCGCCTCGCCAGCTCTCAGCAGAGCTCAAGACCATGAACGGCGGTATCGACCTCGCGCATCTTGACGGCGACCTCAGGTTCGACACCACCAACGGGGGAGTCGATCTCACCGATCTCGCGGGCAACGTCCATGGCAGCACGGTCAATGGCGGGCTCGATATCTCACTCTCCGGCGACCGCTGGAGCGGCAAGGGCCTCGACGCCGAGACCACCAATGGCGGCATTTCACTCAATATCCCCGAGCACTATTCGGCCCATCTTGAAACCGGTACGGTCAACGGCGGCATTGAGGTCAACTTCCCCATCACCATTCAGGGAGACATCAAGCACCACCTGGCCACCGACATCGGCAGTGGAGGTCCCACCATCCACGCCGAGACGACCAATGGCGGCGTGACCCTGAGCCATGGGTCGTCGGGCAGAGATGGTGATGGCGGTGACAGTCACGGCGAGGCGATGTAGCCCTACACATCCAGACGGTTCCGAGCAGCCACCCGGCCGTACCACAGGCCCGAATCCTTGATGGTGCGCTTCTGATCGCGGTAGTCGACGTAGATCAGGCCATAGCGCTCCGCCTGACCGTTGGACCATTCGAAGTTGTCGAGCAGACTCCACGCATGAAATGAGCGGACTCGCGCCCCATCGGAGATGGCGCGCGCGAGTTCAGCCAGTTCCTGTCGGAAAAATTCGATGCGCCGCGTGTCGGGCACTCGGTCCTTTTCCTCGTCATAAGGTGCGTCGAGATAGCCGGAGCCGCTTTCGGTAATCTCGATGGCGGGATGGTCATACTCGCGCGAGATCTGCATTACGAGGTCATAGATTCCGCGTGGCCACACTTCAAGGCCGGATTCGGTGAGCGGGCCTTCAGTTGGCATGACCGCACGGAAGCGAGTGTAGGGGTCACGTCCAGTTGCAGGGTCAGCTTCGATTTCAGTACCGCTGAAGCCTCCTCCTCCGAAGGCCTGCACCTGGCTCGCGTCGGAAACGATGCGGCGCGTGTAGTAATGGAAGCCTACCCAGTCGAGCGGCGCGTGCATAAGCTTTTCGTCGCCCGGTTTGAAACCCATCTGCTCGTACGGCGGCTCTCCAACGAACGCCTTCGGATAACGGCCCTTCATGGCAGCTTCGAGAAAGAACACGTTGTTCATCGCGTGATACCGCCGAGCGGCGGCGCGATCCGCTTCAGAATTGGTCGCCGGATACGCCGGGCACATGCCGTAGGCGCTCCCCACGGTGGCCTTCGAAGACGCCACCTTGATCGAGCGAAGCGCTTGAGCTTGTGCGAGAGCGACCGTGTGCACAGCTTTAAGAAAGTCGCCGAAATTTGACCGGCATGGTGGGAACGCACCCACGCCGTAACCCATATAGGTAAACGACCAGGGCATGTTGAACGGAGCCCAAACGGTGATCCGGTCGCCAAGATACTTGGCGAGAATGCCGGCGTAGTCGGCGTAATAGCCCGCCAGGTCGCGATTAGGCCATCCTCCCTTGTCTTCCAGCGCCTGCGGCAGGTCCCAATGATAGATCGTGCAAAAGGGGCGGAGGCCGTTCTCGAGCATCGCGTCCACGACCCGGCTGTAGTGGTCGATGCCCTTCATGTTCGGTGCGCCGATTCCCGAGGGCTGGATGCGCGGCCATGAGATCGAGAAACGATAGCTCTTCTGATTGAGGCGTTTGGCCAGCGCCAAGTCCTGCGGGTAGAGATGGTATTGGTCACAGGCGATGTCACCCGTGGTTCCGCCCTTTACCTTCCCGGGCGTGTGCGTGAACCTGTCCCAGATGGATTCGCCTTTGCCGTCTTCCTGCCACGCGCCCTCCACCTGATAGGCGGCGGTGGCTGTTCCCCATAGGAAGCTATCGGGAAAGTGGGCAGTGCGGACTTGAGATTGACCAACGGCGCCAAGTTGCTGCTGCTGCTGAGAACAATTCATTTCGGCGGCGAGCTGGCGGCCAGCGAATAGAGCACTACCAGCAGTGACAAACGAGTTCCTGAGAAAATCCCGGCGATGCATTTTTGATATATGCCCCTGTGGAGCGCGACGTTATCACCCTTGATCTACCTTAGTCAAACGTTTTAGCAGCTATTTGCTGAGCCACTGTTGAAAGATTGGAGCCTACGGCTCCAATGCAGGCGCATGCCGGACCACGCTTTCCACTTCATGCCTGCGGGTTTCCACATGCTCGCAGGAGGTCGCTGTTAAAAATGAGGAGAATCGCTCCCGCTTTCGCGAGATTTTCCGCCATTTCCCTGCTTTTGCAATTTGACCCAACCTACTTTTCTAAAATCGGGCTATCCGTCAAACCCGCGTTCAGTGCGGTTTCCCCTCGCCTTTCCACTTTTCCAAAGCAAACGACTACTACTACGGAATAAATATTTGCTTAAAGAACTCACTAGTAGCAGTAACGGAGTGTCTGTCGCCTTTGGTGCCGTGTGGACCGATTCCTGTCTTCACGTTTCCTCTCCATCTTGAATTTCCTCGATAAAAACCACTTTTCCAGAGAGCACAACCTGCTGATTTATTACTAGAATGTAGCCATCGTGTATTCCCCGCTTTAGAGTTCACTTCCGCGTGGTGTACAGTGAGCGAAACCGCATTGGGGGCAATATGACAGGCGCAAACGTGGGTACGAGCTTAGATGTTGAGCAGGAAAAATCCGGGCGGAGCGCCCTTCAGGGGTCGGTCATGGAAATCAGCATAAGCCGTCAGGACCTGCTGCGTGAGCTCACCGCAACGCAAAGCGTCGTGGAGCGCAAGACCACCATCCCCATCCTCTCAAACTTCCTCATAGAGACCGAGGGCGACAAAGTAGTCATCACCGCAACAGATCTCGATCAGAGCATCAAGACCTCGTGCCCTGCCAAGGTCAAGAAGCCCGGCTCCTGCACCATCCCGGCGCGCAAGCTCTACGACTACATCAAATTGCTCGGCGACGGCGACATCTCCGTCAAGCTGATGGAGAACCACTGGATCCAGATACGCTCTGGTCGGTCGAACACAAAAATGGTCGGCATGGCCCGCGCCAACTTCCCGCAGGTGCCGGAGTTCCCCCAGACCAGCGTCACCAGTATTCCCGCCTCCTCACTCCGGAACTGCATCTCGAAGACGATCTTCGCTATCTCCAACGAAGAGTCGCGCTACACTCTGAACGGCGCGCTACTCATTCTCAAGGCCGAGTCGCTTGCCATGGTTGCCACCGACGGACATCGTTTGGCTCACATCGAAAAGAGCGGCGAGACCCTCTCGAATGTCAGCGGCGAACGCAAAACGCTCATCCCGCGCAAGGCGCTTTCTGAACTGCAATCGCTGCTCTCGAATACTGACACTGAATCCATCGAGTTTGCCGACGACGACAATACCCTGTTCTTCCGTATCGGACACCGCGTGCTCACCAGCCGTAAGCTTACCGGCCAATTCCCCAACTACGAGGCCGTCATGCCGCGCGACAACAATAAGTTCGTCATCGTCCGCTGCGAAGACCTGATGGGCTCGATCCAGCGCGTCGCCCAGTTCGCCGACGAACGCTCCGGAGCCGTAAAAGTCCGCCTCGAGCAAAATGAGTTGAAGATTTCGTCCTCATCGACCGACTCGGGCGAATCCGAAGATACGATCGAAACTCCCTACAACTTCGATCCGCTGATCGTGGGCTTCAACTCGACATACCTCATCGACTTTCTCAAGGCGATCGGAAATGCCGGCGAAGTGCGCCTGGAGTTCAAGGACGCGCAGTCGGCCGGCCAGGTCCGCCCCGAAGACCCTGACGACCAGTATAAGTACCGCTACATCATCATGCC
>Ga0206842_1072_pt1 | contig 20437 bp, 20 predicted proteins | sample Alteio_BWOrgCont_23_FD_152861 | JGI IMG/M metagenome (GOLD analysis project Ga0206842, IMG submission 152861) | Enriched cells from forest soil in Barre Woods Harvard Forest LTER site, Petersham, Massachusetts, United States -... | ecosystem: Environmental > Terrestrial > Soil > Temperate forest >...
AAGTACGAGGGCGGCCCATGGGGAGGCAAATGGGTAACCATGGGCCCTTCTGCCATTCTTACTGTGGGAAACATTCAGATCCTGATCATGACCTACCCGACCTATGATTGGGCCGATGAGCAATATCGCTCCGTGGGGCTCGACCCTGAATGTGCTAAGTTCGTCGGTGTAAAGAACATGATGAATTTCCGCTTTGGTTACCGGAACATCATGAAAGGTTTTTTCGTATTGGATTTGCCTGGTCCGACGCCTCCCGATATGCGGATGTTGACATTTAAGCGAGCAACGCGACCCCTGTTCCCGTTGGACGAATATCCCGGCGTCCCGGACATTCGAATTTCAGAATCAAGACTGATTTGATCCCTTAGAACCCGCCGTGATTTGTCTCAAGGGGACTCTTCCTGGGGATGAATTAACGCGCGGGGGCTTACTGAGCTATAGGAGACTGAGGGGATAGTTGAGATGTTGGACCTGACAGGTTTCGTCGATCCGCACGTTCATACCGCACCGGACCTTGTGCCCCGGCTCCTCGACGACGTCTCCAGTGTCCGAGAGGCATTTAAAGTCGGCATGGTTGGAATCTTGATTAAGAACCATACCACTTTGACCGCTGACCGTGCAGCCCTCGCCGCCAAAGTAGTTCCTGGAATCCGCGTATGGGGAGGACTAGTCCTGAACAGATCCGTTGGGGGGTTCAATCCGGCTGCGGTCGAGGTCGCATTGGCGTACGGGGCGGCGGAGATATGGATGCCAACATTAGATGCCGCTAACCACAGGGACTTTCATGGCCAAGGTGGTGGAGGACTGGCCATTCAGAATGGACAGGTCTCCAGTTCGATCCATGAAATTCTCCAGCTCATAGCTGAACATGATGCCATTCTGGGGACAGGTCACCTGAGTGTGGTTGAGATCTGCGCGCTAGTACGGATGGCCCACCAACACGGGATCAAGAAGATCCTCGTAACTCATCCCGAAGCACCGTTCATCGATATGCCGATCTCTGTTCAGCGCGACCTTTCAAGGTTGGGGTGCCGGTTCGAACGGACATGGGTATTCACCACCCCGGCTTTCAACAAGGTTCTGCAACCTCAACGTATTATTCAGGACATCCTAGAGGTTGGCTTTGAGAGTACGGTGTTAGCTACCGACATGGGCCAGGTTGGGAATCCGCCACCAGTCGAAGGTTTCAGGGAATTTGTGCAAACATGCGTCGACGCTAGTTTCGCTGACTCTGAAGTTCGGCGGATGGGAGCAGCCAACATCCTGGAGTGGCTGACTTAATGCGCATCTTTCCGGTACCTCTGATGGCCCCGCGAAAGGGCTGACAAACTTGAGGTAAATCGCCTGACATCTTCCTAGCTATATGTTTTTCGGAGAGACATCCATGAACCCCACCGAACGAGTTCAACTGGGAAAGACTAGTCTTCGGGTTACCCGACTGGGGCTCGGCGGAACGGCCATTGCCGGCCTCTATCACGACGTCCGAGAAGAAGCCGCCGTACAGACGGTGCAAAGAGCGTTGGCTCTAGGAACTAACCTGATTGATACAGCTCCGCTTTATGGGGCAGGGAAGAGTGAACAGCGCGTGGGCTTGTCTCTCACCGGAGTCGAGCGCGGTTCATTCATTTTGGCCTCAAAAGTCGGCTACGGCTTAGTGGAACAAAAGCCAGGAGCAAATGAAGATATATTCTTCCCTTTTGAAAACGCTCCACCTCTGCGACCCGTTATGGACTTTAGTTATGACGGTGTTATGCGCTCAGTGGAACAGAGCCTAAGGCGGCTAGGCCTAGACCGTGTCGACATTTTGCATATACACGATCCCCATAATCACTACGACGAGGCGCTCAAGGGAGCTTATAAGGCCTTGGACAAGCTGCGTGAAGAAAAAATAACAGTTGCAGTGGGTGTGGGCATGAATCAGCCGGAAATGCTGGTGCGGTTTGCGCGCGAGGCGAATTTCGACTGTTTCCTGCTGGCAGGCCGTTTCACCCTGATCGACCACACGGACGCCAAAGAGCTGTTATCCCTGTGCATAGAGAATCATATAAGCATCATCCTAGGGGGTCCATATAACAGCGGCATCCTCGCGACGGGGGTCCACGCCTGGCACCACCTTCAATTATCTGAGCGCTCCCCCCGATGTGTTAGAAACAGTGCGCCAGATCGAAGTTGTTTGTGAACGCCATTCTGTGCCGCTTAAGGCCGCAGCGTTACAGTTTCCACTCACTCATCCGGCTGTTGTTTCGGTTATCCCAGGGGCCCGATCACCTGAAGAGGTGACAGACAACTTCCAGATGATGAGTCATACAATCCAGGAAGCGTTTTGGGATGAACTCCGCGCAGGGAATTTCTTGCCTCAAGAGGTGCGTAAGTACTCCTGAGAGTTCTTGGTTGCTTTGGCTGTTACCGGCCCAGTGTCAAAAACTGTTTTGGGCCCTAAAGAACCTCAGAGAGTTTTCTTATAGTGGAAGGTGGTGTACCGCGCACACAAATTCACCGTCGACGCACACCAACACTTTTGGGAGATCGGCCGCTTTGTGAACCCATGGATAACGCCATAGCGCCAAGCACTCCATCGAAGCTTGCTCCCCGAAGATTTGAAACCACTTCTTAGGAAACAGAGAATAGACTTCAGCGACCGCCGTCGGAAAGGCTAGGAATTTATGGGCATCGGTTTCTTTATCGGATTGGCTTTGATCGCTGGCGGCGGCTTCATTCAAGGGCGTACCATCGTCCCGATGAAATACGCCCCAAGATGCAGGTGGGAGAATGTTTGGTTCAGTTTACCCTATTTGCGCTCGTGCTACCGCCCCTCGGGCTTGTGCTTTTCCGTACCGCTCAACCCCGTGGTCATCGTATCATGCCGCTTCGGCGCCTATCCCGTGGAGTGTTTTCCTCATTGGCCTGGGTTGGGGAATTGGTATGACGCTCGCGGGAATTGGTTACACAATGCTGGGGATGGGCCTCGGAGTTTCGATCGTTTGGGATTGGCAGCGTCGGTGGGTTCGTTGCTTCCTCTATTGCTACTCTACCTCGGTCGGCTCGGAAGTGACTTCTCACTTGTGCTCTACGCTGCTGTTGCAGTGATGCTTATGGGGTTAGCCATCAGTGGCAAAGCCGGAGGACTACGGCAGTCAATACGCTCAGCGGAGGAGATCGCTTCGAAGGTGGACATTACGGCCTTTGGTAAAGAAAACATGCGGAGTGGCATTATTATTGTGTTGCCGCGGGATTGCTATCCAGCATGCTGAATCTCGGGTTAGTTTTCGGGGATAACATACGGTTGGCTGCAATGGCCCGAGGTGCCTCTTTGCCGGTTGCTATCGTCATCATTGGTGTGGGGCTAAGGCTCGTCGCCTAATTGCAAGTTTATTCAACCGCAATCCCAAAGGAGGAACGAAATGTCTTTCCGCCAATCCGTTGTGGCCTCGTTAGTGCTCTTCTTAGTGCCGCTATCGCTGTCCTGTCAGCCCCGGAGCACGGCTCCCCCCAGCCGTAAGGTTATCGTCGTCGGTGTGAACGGTATGGAGTGGGACATTCTACGTCCGCTTCTATTGCAAAATAAGCTCCCTAACCTTGCTAGCGTCATCCGGCGAGGCGCGTATGGTAAATTGCGCACGGTATCGGCGCCTAATTGCCCACGGGTTTATTCCACGATATCCACTGGGACTAGGCCTGAGGAGCATGGTATTACCGGCTTCATCGTAGGTGGAATTACGGCGAATACGAACATGCTCAAGGAGGAACCGATCTGGTCAATTTTATCCAAGAATAGAGTGACCGTAGGAATGGCGAACGTACCAGCGACCTTTCCTGCCATGCCAGTCAATGGGTACATGATTACTGGGATGCTGACTCGCGGCAAGAATTGTGAGGACGGCGTTCTCTGCGCCCCCAAGCTATCGGAGGTTGAAGGCGGAGATGCCACCTATCCTGCTGCTCTAAAAACAGAATTGCTGCGCGATGTGGGCGACTTTTATATAGATTGTGAACAGATGCCGTCAGCCATACAGTTAAATGGCCATGAATCAGAAGTGATCAATACCTGGTTGAACAAAGTGCAGGAGATTCGCGATCAACAGAATCGCCTTTTCGACTACCTATTAACCAACCACCCCACTGAATTCACTTGGCTGGCTCAGTCTTGCGAAGATCGCACTGGCCATTGGCTGTATCCGATCGCCCCCTACAACGCCGACTACAATCCGATAATTGATTCGGTCCGTCCTAATGCTTTTCCGGATCAATACGTGGCTTTCGACAAAGTTCTTGGAACAATTCTGAAGCACGTCGACGCGAACACGTACTTATTTATCCTGTCAGACCATGGCATTAAACCCCTGCGCGAATTCGAAGAGACAGACCAACATGCGCACATGGACCACGAAAAAACCACGCCTGTCATCGCCAAGCACGACTTCGCTGATGGAGATGAGGTTCCGGGCTCGTTCATTGCAATGGGGCCTGATATCAAACACAACCTTCGCCTCATGGGTCTCGATGCTTCGGTGTATGACATTGCACCCACCGTCTTACACATCTATGGGATCGCGCAGCCCCCGCAAATGCATGGTCGCATTTTGGACGAGATCTTCCTGAGTTCCGAGAACAAGACGGCGCAAAGATAGGCCTTCGGCGGGGGCCGGCGCCATGGCGCTAGCCGCGTGCTCCCTGAATCACATGTGGTCGGCGCCGAAACGTAGGGATTGATTTCTGTGCACCTTGAATAAGGTGGTTCTGCTTGTTCTGCGAATTACGGAGGGAAAATCCATGAAAGGTGAGCCAAACGATCAAGTTTGATGCAAGGCCTCTGAAGAGGGGCGACAGAAAGACGAGGTTTGAGTGCCTCCGAAAGCACTATTCGGAACAATCGCCGGAGGCGCCGCCGGGATCGGCGAGTCGCTGGTCCGGAACTTCGCGGGGCAGGGCTCCTGAGTGGTTTTCTTCGACATTCATGTTTTGTCAACAGATGCTAGTGCCAGCGCAATCTTAACATTGCCACTATTTCCATTTGTGACTTGCATCCCACAATGAAAATCGAGCGCAAAGAAAGCATAGGACGCGAACAATTATTGTTACTCGTGCGGTCGATGGATACTCCTAACACATATGTCCTAAATTCTCGTTCGCAGCCTGCGTGAAGAGGCGTATTATTAAGTTATCGCGGCAAGTAATGATAATTTTTTCTGTAGCAAGAGGAGATGCATGAAAGAGATGGAGTTGAAGGCCGCCATCCAGAGCCTGCAAGAGTTCGATACAGCGTTGCTGGCGAACACAGTTCAATACATCGATTCCACTCCGTGTCATGAGTTGTACATGGGGCGGTCCATCCAATCGGTGACCCCGACCCTTGGCCCATCGGTGGGCGTAGCTGTCATTTGCGAGCTTGACAGCAGTACTCCGGAGGGAGCGCCGAATACCGACGATTTTTGGCGGCAACTTGAGCAAATGCAGAAAATGGACGTCCCCACTATCTGGGTCGTCAAGGCGGTAGGTAATAGGCCGGAGCATGAGTGTGCCCTGGGTGACGGGATGGCAACTTTGCTCTATTCCGTGGGATGCGTCGCGCTGGTGACGGATGGAGGTGTGCGTGATGTCAGCGGCCTCTTGAGTGTTCCTTTCGCGGCCTACAGTCAAGGGAAGACCGTGCATCATTGCGCATTGCGCTTTAAGGCCCTCAATGAGGCAGCCTCGATGGGTGGGATCGATGTATCCCCGGGTGACATACTCCACGCAGATTCGGAAGGCGTCATCAGAATTCCCCGAACGAGCTTGCCGGCGTTGCACTCCGCGGCTGCGCGGATGCGCTCTCTTGAACACGAAGCTCGCGCCCTTTTTCGTCGAAACGACGTGGAGCCGAAGGTCAAGCGAGCTGGTTTTGAAAAGATGTTCTCCGATTACGGCTTCATGGGGGAGGCCGGTGAAAGGCTCGCGCTTGTCGAGTTCACGAGGGAGTTTGAGAGAGGAAAGCGACCGGCGGGAGAACTCTAAAAGCGCCGATTTGACAAACAAAACGCGTCAGAGTTCTCATTCTCGGAATCTCTTTGACGTTCCAGTAAGCCCATCCTATGCTTTTGAGTTGAGGTGGCAATTTCGCGTAAATCGACTTTCGGACCGATACGAGTTCAAAAGACGCTGAAGGATACCGCAATCGAGCTTCTGATCGAGAGAATCTTTTCGGGAAAGAGCTGTCTCTTGGGCTGGCTCTCCTGTTGCTGGGCATGATCCCATGTTTCGACCAACTCAACGCAACCCTCAGCGGAGCCGTATACGACGAAACGGGCGCGACCATACCCGGGGCGAGCGTCACAGCGACGGAGATAACCACAGGTGTTGTACCACTGTTCCAAGTGATGGCGGCGGATCGAAGGCAGCGCTCAAAAGGTGACCTCTTCGGATTGCTGAATTTGGAATCGGTAGGTTTGGGAGGGAACAACGATGAGCATCCGGACGATCTTGTTATTCGCTTTATTTTCGGGGTTCGTTTCAATCGAAAGGTACGCTCAAGCCACCGGCTTTTAGGGTGACGCAACTCGATCTAGAGTGTAGCTTTAGCTATTTACGCTCTCGACCTACGCTGCGCCGTACTGCTCTTTGTGACAAGCGAGTGTGACGCGCGTAGTATTCTCCGCCTGCCCATTTGCCGCAATGAGTAAATTGGACGACTGCGAGTCGGAAATCACTAGCCTCAAATCAGGGGTTCATCTTGCCAAAAAACGACCGATCGCCCTCGCGACGAAATTTCCTCAAGACGGTGGGAAGCGTGTCTGCACTCGCCGGGCTGTCTCGAAAAGGCAGTCTCGCGATGGCTGCTGTGCCGACTCCCGCTGCTTCCGGCCGACCGACCGAGAACATCTTCGTGGGATCGCGGCGGCAGTTGTTATTCGACGATTTCTTTGTGGGCGCCGGGAACAATTACCATGAAAGCATTCCCTGCGGAATTCGTTGGCGGCTGGGTAAAGTAACTAAGTCGCCGGCGGAAAATATCCTCAAAATTGAAGAGCCATGGCACGACAGGACTGCCTGGTTCAACGTGCTCTATGACGACGGCCACTATCGTATGTGGTACACCGGAGGCAAAACCGGCGTGGACGGAATGTTTGTCTGCTATGCGGAGTCCGATGATGGCATCGAGTGGCGCAAACCGATATTGAATCTCATCGAAAGAGATGGTTCAAAGCAAAACAACGTCGTGTATACAGGAGGCCCGATGCCCGGCAGGGGCGTAGGGGTGGAAATGGGGAATGTCTTTCGCGATCCTGCGGGGAAACCGGAAGAACGCTATAAGATGATCTATCCCACCTGGATGGGCGCTCCTTCGGAAGAGGGCGTCGTCCTGGGTGCGACTTCCCCTGACGGCCTCAACTGGACCCGAACACGCACCACTTTTCTTGCCCGATACTGCGACACCCAAAACGTAGCAACGTACGACACCGTTCTCGGAAAGTATGTTGCATATGTCCGCTGGAATGGTGGGGCATTGTACGGCGACCTGAATACCGGTGAGCACCCGGTGAAGGGGTATACCCGCGGCCGCTCCGTGGCGCGGATAGAGTCCGATGATTACCTTCAATGGTCCGATCCTGAAGTGGTGTTGGCGCCGGACTTTGAGGATGGCTTAAATCTGCAGTTCTATGGGCCTTCTTATTCCCAATACACGGAGGCTGACAACGCCCATTTCATGTTTCCAGCCGGATATCATGTTCGCGAAGGGACATTTCTTCCCCAAGTGGCTGTAAGCCGCGACAATCGCAAGTGGATGCGTCCCACTCGCGAAACGTTCATTCCGCTCGGGCCGCCGGGTGCCCCGGATGACTACGCCAATGCTGTTTCTCCGGGGATTTTGCCAGCGCACAATAGTAAGGATTACCGCGTCATTTACACCCGGTATGGCAATGGCGTGCACCCGGGGGCGCTACGAAAGTTTGATTCCAAGGCTCCCTCCACCACAGGCAAGGCGCGGTTTGAGATTAAACGTGACCGCATTGTGGGGATTGAAGCAGGAACAGAGGAAGGAGCGTTCTGGACGCGCCCTTTGATGTTCGAAGGCAAAACGCTCGTGCTGAATGTAGAACCCACGGGTCCCGATGCGCGAATCCATGTCCAGTTAATTGGAGTGGGGACCGGGTCGAAGCCGCCCTCGTGGGCGCATGGCGAAGGCGAAAAGGATGCGCCCTGCCCGGGCTATACCTTCGATCAAAGCATCCCGATTACGTCGGACGAGCTGGATGCGGTGGTGAAGTGGAAGGAACGATCCAGCGTGGGAGAATGGGCGGGAAAACCCGTAAGGCTCCACTTTCGGCTGCGTTCCATGTGCATTTACGCTTTCCAATTTTTGAACGAATGATGTAACTCCCCACTTCGGCCAGTGCCGCCGCCGGTGGTCAGAAAGTTCTCCGCCGCCGGCAGACGGTGGGCAGCTCATAACTAAAGTTAGATCTATATCCCAGGAGGCAAGAGAGTGATCGATCAGTTCGGAAAGTCGCTGTCCCGGAGTAAGTTCTTCGGATTAGCCGGTGCTGCATCGACTGTCAGCGGAATCACGTTTTTGAGAGGTTACAAGGAAGTCGCTGAAGCCGAGACTACGCGGCCAAAATACGTGAAATCAAAACGATGACGATATCTGGACCCCGTACATATGTCTTCATCAAGATTATTGCGGAAGACGGCCGCTACGGCATCGGTGAAGCATACGGCACGCCCGCGGTCGGTGTTAAGGAACAGGTCGAAACGATCGCGCCTTTTCTTGTAGGCAAGAACCTCTGGAGATCGACGTGATCTATATCAATTTGGGCGTTGGTGTAGGTCCACTCGCCGGCAGCCGCGCCGATGGCTCTGCACACATGCTCTTGCGTGTGGCCAGCGGCATCGAAATGGATTTCTGGGATCTCGCTGGGAAAATTCTGAATGTTCCCATGACGGTCCTGCTTGGCGGCGAATTCCGCGACAACGTTAGGGTCTGCGATCACGCTGCACCTCGCGATCTGCTCGACAAGCAGTCCTGCGCGGCTGGGCAGTCACAGTCAAAGCAGACCCCGCCGGCTTCACCGCGCATAAGTTCGGTTTCACACCAATCGCGGAAGCGACAATGCTAGAGATTACGGCAACCGGGTGCTGACGACCAAAGAACTAAGTCAGATCGGGGAGGCATACAAGAATTGCCGCGATGCCATTGGTTGGATTATGGCATTATGGTTCACTGCCATTTGGAGTATGACCTGCGCACGTCGATCCAATTAGCGGATGCCGTTGCACCTATTAAGTCTCTCTGGTTGGAGGAGCCCATGACCGTGGACAATACCGCCTCCTGGAAGAGGTTAGTTGCCAGCTCGAAGGCGCCTTTTTGCACCGGTGAAAATCTGGAAAGAGTTGAAGGTTTCAAAGATTTCATCATCAATGCAGGATGCGATTTAGTGCAACCTGATCTACGCAATAGTGGCGGCTTTCTCGAGTCGAAGCGCATTGGCGATCTGGCCAACGTATTCGCGTTGCCGATGGCGAACCATAACGCTGGAAGCCAGTTAAACACCTGGGCCACTTGCCAATGGGCGGCTTCTATCCGCGACTAGGTCGGATGCGAAACAGATACTGGCAAGGGGGATTGGATGGATCAGGTTCTCCTCCTGGATGGACCCTATATCCAGGAAGGATACTTGCGAGTTAACGAAAAACCTGGTTTAGGAGTCAACTGAATCCTGATCTAGTGAGGGCCCATCTTTTGAACGATGAAAAGTGGTGGGTGAGTTACCCTAAACTGCCCATCAACATGCTCCGAGCACAGAGTCTCCAGCTTATGGCTTTCTGTGAAAGTCACCCCTGAGTGTAGTCGAGGCCGAAGAGTGTGCAATGGATCTCCATCGGTAATGGAAGCGCCTAATTAGAAAGGAGTAATGACATTGGAGTCAATCAGCAGCGAAATACACGACTTACTCACCAAGGTGAGCACGGCAACATTGACTACCCTGCTGTTCAAGCGAGGCTTTCGTAATATTTTTATGCAGGGTGTGGCTCCTTTGCATAAGCCGTGTGCTGTCAATTTGGTTGGGCCTGCCTTCACCGTTCGCAATATCCCGGCGCGTGAAGATCTTGACGTGATCGAGGCTTTTCGCGACCCGGATCATCCGCAAAGAAAAGCAATCGAGATGGCACCTCCAGGCTCGGTGCTGGTTCAGGATTGTCGCGGAGAAAAGACGGTAGCGTGCTGCGGTTCGATCCTGGCGAGCCGCATGAAAGTCCGTGGCCTTGCGGGTATGGTTGCCGACGGGCCGGTCCGCGACAGTGGTGTTGTCGCGGAGCTCGGCATCCCGTTTTTCTGTTCCGGTGGAAGTGCGCCAACAAACCTCATCAAGCACCATACGATCGATATGAATCTTCCCATCGGTTGCGGAGGCGTAGCGGTTTATCCCGGAGACATTATCGTCGGCGATATAGACGGTGTTGTCGTGTTGCCTCGCTATCTGGTGGAGGAGGTTGCGATCGCGGCCGCCGAGCAGGAGCATATGGAGGAATTCATTCTTTGGAGAATAGCGGCCGGTGCTGCCCTGCCCGGCACATATCCTCCAAATGAGGATACCCTAAATGACTATCTGAAATGGAAAAAAGAAAAGTCCGTCGGAACGAAATCCTGACAATACACTTGTACTTCTAGAATTCCAGGATGACTGGGGTATCGGGTTGCGAGATAAGAGCCACGGTTTGGAGGATCTGTAATGAATGACGTCATGAGGGACTCGAATATAAACGAAGGCGGCTTTACTATTTCCTCACTTCGATACGTTCCATGATCAGGCCGACGATGGCCTTGTGAGCGTGACGATTCAAGTTGCCGCAAATGGCCCTACGAAACGGGTTCACCGCACCGCTGAAGAAAGTGCCGCATTGTCGAGCCCACCCTTGTTCCGGGTGAGTCGATTGCGCGAGTTGCGCGCGAGAACGGAGTTAACGCCAACCAGGTCTTCTAGTGGCGATACGAATATCGAAACGGCGCCGGGTGGGCAGCGAAGCAGCCGCGAGCGACGCTTCTTCCCGTAACTATGGCTGCAGAACCGAGCAGTGTTGTTGTGCCGCATGTTGCATCGACACCTGCGCCCGCGCCATCTTCTACATCGATCCATATTGAGTTACCTGGTCGAGCACTGGTGAGTGTGGAGGGCGGCGTCGATCCGTCAAAAAGTGGACCTGGTTGGCAAAGGGCTACGACTCTTCTCACCGTCCTGGCGAACCCTCGAGGGTTTCGAAACGATGAGCATGATCGGCAAGGGTCGCGTCAGATGGGTAGCAAAGGGCGACGTTGTCGCCCAGGCGCGGTTCATCGCTATTCGCTATCGCCGCCTAACTTTTCCCTCACCTTCACAACTCAGATGCGCTTCAGCTACGTGGGCAGTAAACTCGCAATGAAGCCCAAACGAGCCCTTAAGACGGCGGATAGGACGGAACGGGCACAGGGCGGAATGAGAGTGAATCCTGCGGCGCGATGGTAGGTGGTCGGCGCCAGCACGATCGGCACGATTGTCGAGTGGTATGACTTCTGCCTCGACGGAAATGGACTCGGGATGATCCACATCCCAGATTCTTACGATGTCGTTTGGGTCATATTTAATAACTGGGTTCACTATTTCTCCTTCCAGCGTTACGGAAACACCACTCGCTATGCGAGACGATCACGGCCGCCATCGTCACCGATGTCTTTATCCTCAGGTTTGCACCGAAGGACGATCACGGGTTCGGTCCCAAATGGAATCCTTGCCGTGAGCGGCTCGAAGACACTTTCCAACTTATCCAACATTGGCTGGATTCGATCGAGTTCGTCATCCGAAATATCCAGGCCCCGCGCTGCGACTAACGCTTTCCAGTTCGTCATCGAGTCCTCCTGTTGTTTGACGCTTTTTCTGGGTCGGGGGCCGACGCGATCGCAGGAACTCGCCCGCTATAGTTTGAGGCGTCTTCCAACGCTGCGCTAACCTGAAAAATTAGAGTTTCCTCGAAAGGCCTCCCCGTGATTTGGAGCCCAATCGGCAGACCTTGCTGCGTAAAGCCACAAGGCACCGAAATAGCGGGAAGGCCGAGCAAATTCGCCGGGCGAGCAAGACGCGTGGCTGCGAGACGAACGTCCTCGGTTTCCCCCTCAAAACTTACGTCGGTCTGATCAATCTTCGGCGCTGGAATCGCAGTGGTGGGGCCGATCAAGCAATCGACTTTTTGAAACACCTTCGCAAATTCCTGCATCGCGACCCTGCGGAACCGTTGGGCGTCCACATAGTCCGTTGCCGAGAGCAATAGCCCTTGCTGCAGCAGGGCCAGTAGGGCGCTGCTGAATTTATCGCGTTGGCTCAGGAATGGCTTCATGAGAGCGGAAACTTCGGAGTGGAGGATCACGCGATGCGCCGCATTCAGCGCAATGTGATCGGGCACTTGAACGGGCACGACGACAGCACCCAAGTTCTCTGCCATGCGAGCGGCTCTATCAATTGCCACATGGATTTCACCGTCAATACGTTGGCCGTTCAGATCGTCTGGCCATCCAATGCGAAGGCCGCGGATCTTTGCCTCGGGCCCGGGCACATATCTCTTGACCGGTTGCCGGCTCGAACTATCATCGCGGGCGTCATAGCCTGCTAATAGATTGAGAAGGACTGCAGTGTCTCGCACTGATCGCGCAAAAATTCCCACGTGATCGAGGCTGAAATCAAGGGGCAGAACTCCGTAGCGGCTTATGCGTCCAAAAGTAGGCTTGATACCAACTGTTCCGCAAAATGCAGCGGGGATTCGAACCGAGCCACCGGTGTCACTACCTATCGCCATAAAAACCAAGTGAGCCGCAACCGCACTGGCAGAGCCGCCACTCGATCCCCCTGGGATCCGCTCTGTGTCCCAAGGATTACGCACGGCGCCGAAGTGAGGGTTGTTGGATGTTATCCCGAACGCCAGCTCATGCATGTTCGTTTTACCAACAATCACCGCGCCGGCTTTTCTCAATTTCTCCACCGCGGCCGCATCGTAATCAGTGATGTTATTGAAGAATAATTTAGAGCCTGCGGTGGTGCGGTGCCCTTTAGTCGCGAATACGTCCTTCACTGCAATGGGAACACCATGGAGAGGACCGAGATCAACACCCGCCACGATTTCTGCGTCAGCTTTGCGGGCGCGGGCGCGGGCCTCATCATCGAGCACCGTGATAAATGCGTTCAGCTTCGGATTCAAGCGGGCAATCCGCGCTAAGGCCTCATCGGTGAGTTCGACCGATGAGAGTTGTTTGGCGCGCAACGCCGCTGCTGCTTGGAGGATAGTCACCATAATATTCCCTTCGAGTTAGAAACCGATCGAAGTTGCTAGATGCTCCACATCTCCAGTTCAAGGTCCAATTGAAGTTGGAGCGCACTTGTGTACTGGTAAACATACCGATTCATGATGGTCAACATACCTTTATCCGACTGGTCGCGCGTTGTCCTGGCCAATCCCGTAGAAACCATCACGACGTAGTTTCTACAGGGTGCACTATAACCCTTGCATAACTATGCTTAGAGCTGCTCAACGCGATCACTCATTCCCCCTTGAAGAGAAATAAGCAACGCTGGTCTAAATGATCAAAGCCGGACTATTGAATACTCTCGGGAGTACTTGTCTGGATCCCTCTCGCAGCGAGTTGACTCTTCAAGCTGGCGCGATACCGGTTGTAGGCCTCCTCATCTCTTACGGTTGAGGCTCCATAGGAGAAGGTGGTAAGGGCACGGCGATGCCGGCTGGTCGTATTGACTCCGGTCCAATGAACCGTAGCGGAATGATGACAAACCGCGTCCCCCACGTTGAGCTCAATGGCAACGGCATTCTCCGTGTTTGGATCAAAATCACTAATCCCCTGACTAAATCCCAATCTTCCGCTCGCCTGATGAGGTCGTATTCCTTTCAGATGAGATCCACGGGAGTACCACAGACAACCATTCTCGAGGCCCACCTGATCCAGCGCGATCCAAAGGCGGCAAGCCGAGTTGGGTTTGCGACACCAGTAGAAACCATCCTGGTGTGGAGGCGTGAACTTCTGATCGTAGGGAAGCTTGTCAAACCACTCCAGGCCCTGAGGAATGAGGCTGCCGCGCATTAAGTTCTCCAAGAGTCGAACATTCTTCGCCCTATTCATGAACTCGAGAAACCAGGGGTCGTATTTTTCCAAAGACCCCATCTGCCGCAGCGTCTCCAGTTTGCTGTAGTCGTCGAAAAAGGCGGCATCTTTGGGAAGCGTCGGAATCACCTCATTGATGTACCGATCCAATTGAGCCTGCACTTCGGCGACTTCAGAGCTGTTAAGAAAACTCCGCACAATCACGAAACCGTCCGCGTCGAATTTTTCACGCAAAGCAGACAAGGATTCCATTAGTTTTGCACTCCTCTTACTGGATCAATCCAAACTCGTAGTATTTGTTTTTGAACCTACACGTGTGCGATTGAGCAAACGAGAGCGAGATCGATGCACTAGCGCGTGTAACAAATGACATCCATCATCTTATCGAAGGAAGATGGCACTGTCAGAAGATAGCACTGTCAAGGGCGGAGCAAAACCGGCCTCGGACGTCTCGAAGGCTCTTATGGGGAAATAGTAGCCCTGCTCTTCATACTGGGCTCGTTGCTCTGCGCTCAAACGATTACCTGTGGTTTGCTCCACAACTCCGCCTCCTTGGAATCTACTTCCGAACTGCGGCCCTTGAGCTTATGCCCACTCGATCACCACCGTCTCCCATGCTTCAATCGGAGGGAACGTCATCCGGATCTGGCCCTGCTCACCTCGCAACTTCAGGTCCTCTCTCGCTTCGATCGCAAACGCTCTCTTCGCGCTTCGGCCGAACGACTTGACGCCAACTTCGACATTATGAGCACGAACTGCCGGCCAGGCCGATTGCCAGTTGATCGCGTGGACCACCGTGAGCTTCTTTTCCAACTGTTCCATCGTAATGATCTCGACGGGTCCGGGAGCATTGCTGTAGACAGTGGGGTTCAGTTTGCCTCCCGCTGCCCAATTCAGCAGCGCCAAGAGCAAATCGTGAATGTCATCGACGTAGTCGTAGCAGGGGAAGCCCGCCAGGTAAGCGACTCGTCCTTTCCCCACTTCGTTGAGCACCACGGCGGGATGATCAGTGACAATTTCCGCTTCATACCGAAAACCGGCGTTGGCCTGCCGAATCTCTTCGGGATCGATCAACTGCATGGTGGGTGCCATTCCTGGTCCTGGTCCCCCATCCTCCATAAATGGGCGCCGCGGACGCGCTATTCTGCCCAATTTCTCCACTCCATCTCGCGGTTTTACATAACACTGCGGCCCGTGTACTTCAAAGTAGGTCATTTCCTGATCCACACGGGAAAAGAATCCCTCCCGGCGGTCCCCGTCCCTTACCGCTACGAAGCTGGTGGCTAAAGCTGGAGTTTCAAGGTAGTCAGCCCCCAGTAAGTCAGCGAGCAGAAAATTGCTGCGTTCCTGATACTGCTCATCACGAAGGCCCGTGCGATGCGTTATCACCAGGCCTCCACCCGCTTGCACGAAGTTGCGCAGGGCGTCCGCCTCTTCTTCTCGCAAAACTTCAACGTTATTCAGGTACATCACTCTGTGCCGCCCCAGCTCATGCAATTTATTGCGTTGCAGAGCATCAAAAGGAACATTCTCCCTGATCATGGCTTGCACGAGAGCTACATTGCCGGTGTCGTGAATACTGAAATCAAGACCGCGTTCGGAGTCTCCCCGCAGGTTCCGCCACCGGCGGTGATGCCACTCGGGCTTGTAGGCATTTGACTCCTGGCTCAAATACAACCCGACATCCGACACCATGACGCCACCCAGGTATGGGAACCGCTCTCCGCACCAGGCATTCACTTTCTTCATGCGCTGATACTTCTTCTTCGAAATGCGCCCCTGGTAGTCCATGTCGTCGATGTAAGTTACGCCGCCCCCGTGTGCCATGACGTAGGCAAACTGCTGTTTGAGTAGTCCCTCTTGCTTGGGGCTGATCTCATCAGAATGGTGTTCGCCAATCGGCATCTCAGCGTCGAAGGGCAGGTTTGGGGAAAATCCTCGCAAGCATTTGTACTCAATGCTGTGTTGAAATTGATACCCGATACCGGCACAGTCATGCGATGCTACGTCAGTAGCTTTAGCCATGCCCACCGAATAGCCCCACGACCCGTCGCCGCCATAACCCCGCGGGTTGTATTGAAACATAACCACACAGTCCGGCCGAGCCTCCTTGGTGGCCTGGCGCATCTGCATGGCCCATTGGTCAAGCCACATTTCAACCTGACGAAAGTAGTAGCCGAATTCCGGATGCCGGGGGTAGTGGTGGCCATATGCCAGGTGATCCGGGTAGTCGACGCCTTGCGGCGTCTGGTAGAAAGGTAAGTCCCGCCCCGTTTCTTGCCGGTAGCGTTTCTGACAATCGGCACATCCGCAAGTGATGTGCACGAAATCATCGAACCATACGGCGTCCATATCGTACCGGGCTATCGATTCGCGGAAGAAGCTTAGATAGAAATCCAATGCGCCAGGACGGTTGAAGCAAAGGTTGCCCCATAGTCGCGGGCTCGACGGAACCGGATCTCCCACGAACTCTCGCCGCCATTCCGGATGATCCGTCACTGCCAGACCGAACTCAAAAGGGGAGTAGTAGCCCAGGAACTTCAGTCCGTGTTTACGGCAAGCCGCAATATACTCGGCAACCAGATCGCGGCCCTTAAGGGTAGGGAATTGTTGGCCGATTTTGGTGGGATAATAGATCCAACCCGTGGGATCCTGGATGTAGCCCCAAAAGCCCTGCAGCCCGGCTTCCGCGACAGTAGCCACCATACCCTCGGGGTCAATTTTCGTCAGTGCCTCGGGAGCAGCGTCGGTCATCAACATGTCGAAGTCCACGCGGAGCAAATTGTCTTTCCACCACCCCAGCCACTTCGCATCTTCCCGCCTTTCTTCCTGGAAGCGTTTCAGCTCGTCGGCTGCTCCGGGACTTACAAGCGCTCCCCAAGCGTTCGACGTAGCCTTCGACCCACCTGCGCCGAGAGGCGTTTCTTTCAATGGGCTCTCAGGGGCTGGTGCACCGGCATTTATTTGCCGCAGATTCGACATTCCGGCGGCCACCAGCACAGCGCCCTTTCGCAAAAAATCACGACGCGAAGTTGCTTTCGACATTGGACAGTTAGTCCTTTCCAAAGGACAGCAGTTCCCTTATCCCGATCAGCTCAGGCGGCTGTTTCCGAGTCCAATTGCGATAATCGAGAGAATCAAAAGAATCATGCCCGCGATTCCGTATGAGTAGGCGTTTCGCGGAGCACCCTTCCATTCCCCGGTGATGAGTCCCGCAGTGTTTCCGGTCAACACAATCGTAGACATGAAGATAGGGAACCCGATTACCGGTCCCATTGCCCCGAGCCGTGCACTGCCAAGGCCGTAGAAAGAAAGCGCCGTCATGAAAAGCGCGCCCATCAGCGCCCCGATCGCCCAGTGTGAGCCGGTTTGGGGGGCAGTGTAGGCCTGCCAACTTCGGTTCTTTGAGAGCAGATACCCGCAGTAAGCGAGGGTCGGGAGCATTCCCGCCACCAGAATGGGCAGCCACAGCGCATTGACGGCCTCTGTGGCGGATGCGCCAAAATCGAGCGCCGTCAGTCGAACACCATCGCCGAAAGCGAACGCAAGGTTCAACATGCTCGATAACAGGCCGGCGATGATGCAGATAACGAGCCCCGTTCGGAAATTTCCTTTTCCGAACGACTTTATGTCGGCCCCCTCGGAAACTTCCGTCGCAGCTTGTCGCGTTTGGCGAACTCTGCCCGCCTGCGCGCTCATCAGCAGGCCCGCCAGCATGATCCCCACGCCCACATAAAGGGCCAATGCCCCGGTGCTCATGAGACGCTGAGGGAACAACACAGCCAACGGAACCAAAGTGCCCGCTGAAGCAGTAAGACCGAGCACGATCGACAAGCCAAGTCCTACGCCCAGCATCGCGTAGCCCACGCCCGCCAGGACATTGCCCACGCCCCAGCCCAGTCCGAACAACAGGGCGTTGGCCATCGCCGACCGATGCGGGCCTCCATACACCCCTTGAACGTGAGGAACCGTGAACACGATTAAAATCAATGGGAAAACGACCTGGGCGAACATGACATAGAGCAGCCAAATGTTTTCCCAGCGCCATTTTGTCGCGTACTTCATGGGTACAACCGAGGATGCCATCATAATCCCGCCGACAATAAGGAGCGCTATGTCTGAAGCGACTGAAAGCCCCACGGTCTTTCCTCGATTCTTCGATCAGGGATTTACGTGCTTGATGCTTAGTGTTTCTCTGCGCGACGTTTGCGAACAAACGATGACGACTAATTTAGCGCGTATATGGGCTCCATTTTGGCCCAGAGCTCGCCGGGTCTGGCCTCGGGAAGAACTTCCATGTAAGGAGCCATCAGGGCTTCCCACTCCACCGCTTTCGGCTCTTCAAGATAACGCTGAATATAAGTGGATGGATCAAAGTCGTCCGCAACCTCCATGTACATGAACATTCGCCGTCCAAGAAGAAAAATGCGTGTTTTGGCAATTCCCACGCGCTTGAGACTTGCCTCGACCTCGGGCCAAACGTGGCGATGGTGCTCAATGTATTCGGCTTTTAGTTTCGGATCATCCTTTAGGTTAAGAGTAAGTCCGAAATATTTCATTGGGTTTCTCCTCACATTCCGAGAACTGCGTGATGAATCCGTCTCAAGTGTGCAACTGCGCCGATCTTCGTGAACCTCCGCAGAAGTGTTTGTCACCAGGTTGTCGAAGTCGACCTGATCTTCCGCCGTTCGGGATTCTATGCCAATGGCCTGCTAGAGGCCATCCGCCGATGCTCTGAAGAATGACATCTCAATACCGTGCTGTCGATATTACAGGTAGGCCAAAAGCGTCTTCTCCAGTTCCGGCTCTTGAATCGCAACGGGCGAATAGTCGATCGCTGCGCGTTGCAGCGATTCCGGATCCTTGAAACCGTGACCCGTCACAAGGCAGACCACGGTGTCATCTTTGCTCACCACGCGCTTTCGAATTGCCTGCTCCAGCCCCGCGACTGCGGCGGCGCCGGCCGGTTCGCAAAAGATTCCTTCTTTGGCGAGCATCAGTCCTTGTGCTTCAAAAACTTCTTCATCGTCGACGCCAAGTCCGACTCCATTGCATTGACGCAGCAGTCTGAGTGCGAGGCTTGCGTCGAGATCAATGGGAACACCTAAGCCACTGATCCGAGTCGTGCAACCGACTGAACGGATTTCATCGTCCCCGCGTTCGTACGCGGCCACAACTGTGGAGCAATTCCTCGGCTGTACCGCGTGAACACGAGGCCGCAAGATGCCCTGGCTCTGAAATCCCTGACAAACCGCCGAGAAGAGTCCGCCACCTCCGAGAGGTACGAGCACGTGGTCGATTCCCGACGAAAGTTGAGCGATGAGCTCGTGAGAGATTCCTTCAACGCCCACCATGCCGACAGGACAAAAGTGAAAAGCCGACACGATCAAAGGTATGTTGTTGGCCTTGGAAAGACGGTTCAAACACTCGAAGACCCTATCGGTTACTTCAGGCGATCGGGCAAATTCCTCTACTCGAATAATTCGGGCATGGCGCGCCTGCATTTGTAGGAGTTTGCCGGGAGGTGTGGTGTCGTTGACGACAACAAAACAACGCAGACCGTAGCGCGCGCAGTATGCCGCCAGGGACGATCCGGTGTTGCCCGAGGATGTGGCGAAGCAAGCGCGGGCGCCTATCTTGAGACATCTCGCAATTTCCGTCACTACGAAACGGTCTTTATAGGATCCGGAGGGATTGCAGTTCTCTAATTTGAAAAATAATCGACTCAGACCCAGCGAGGGTCCGACGTAAACACTTTCGATCAGCGGAGTGTTGCCCTCTCCCAAGGTGACCATTGCCATTTGCGTCCTATGAGCCCCTTCGTCACCGACCATAGCGGCGAGTTTTCAAGAGATTGAACGCCGAACAAGTCCCTGATATTCCTTCGCAGCATTCTGAAAACCCTTCACGAGTAGCACGTGATCGTTGGCGGTAAAGACCATTCGCGCTCCTCGGCTCAGAGCAACTTGCGCCGATTCCACCGATCCCGTGGGCATGCTCCACCATTTCCCAGCCTTCTGAGCCGCGCCGGCCACGCGATCAATTGCATGTTGGACAAGCGGGTGATCGAATTGCATTGGAACACCTAGGCTGATACTCAGGTCGCCTATGCCAATGAAAAGCATGTCCACCCCATCCGTCGCGGCAATCTCCTCGACGGAGTTCAAAGCTTCACGGTCTTCTATTTGCAATACAAGGAACGTCTGGTCATTTGCATGTCTCATGTGTTCAATCGGATCTGCAAGCATATAGTCCCCATCAACACCTGCACCGTCGAAACCCCGCTTTCCAAGGGGCCTATTCGCTGGTAGGGGCAGGAAT
>Ga0206842_1023_pt2 | contig 20378 bp, 13 predicted proteins | sample Alteio_BWOrgCont_23_FD_152861 | JGI IMG/M metagenome (GOLD analysis project Ga0206842, IMG submission 152861) | Enriched cells from forest soil in Barre Woods Harvard Forest LTER site, Petersham, Massachusetts, United States -... | ecosystem: Environmental > Terrestrial > Soil > Temperate forest >...
GTATTAGGTAATAATCTTAAGCTTGGGAAAAATATTGCTATTGGTCCTAATTGTGTTATTGGTGATGACACTGAACTTGATGACGATGTGGTCTTAGGAGCTGGAGTAATAATCGGCGCAAGATGCAATATAGGTGCTGGGACGCAACTTAAACCTAATGTAACTTTGTATGATGATGTTTGCATGGGGCAGAAGTGTGTGGTGCATAGCGGTACAGTAATTGGCAGTGATGGCTTTGGTTATGAATTGGACGAGAATGGTGGTTGGTTTAAATTATTACACCTTGGTGGAGTAGTAATTGGCAATCATGTAGGAATAGGATCCAACACATGCATCGACCGTGGTTTGTTTGACAATACTGTAATAGGCAACCAAGTAATTATCGACAATTTAGTGCAAATAGCACACAATGTGAATATTGGTGATGGCACTGCAATTGCTGGGTGTGTAGGCATAGCTGGTAGCACTACTATAGGTAAATATTGTTTAATTGGCGGCGCATCATCGATCGTTGGACATATATCAATTAGTGATCGAGTTTATATTACGGGCACATCTTCTGTTAGCCATTCAATTACAAAGTCTGGTGTCTATTCGTCGGGATTTCCGGCGCGTGAAAACAAAGAATGGCGACGTAACGTAGCGAGGTTTATGTACTTGGATGACATGGCAAAACGAATCAAAGAACTTGAAAAAACTATGGCTGGACCAAATGAGTGAAATGAATATTCAAGAGATACTTATGTTTTTACCACATAGGTATCCATTTTTGTTGGTGGATAGGGTGTTAAGTTTAGACACCAATCAATCTATTGTTGCAATTAAAAACGTTACTTTTAATGAACATTTTTTCCAAGGTCATTTCCCTGAGCGTGCTGTTATGCCGGGGGTCTTGATTATTGAAGCCTTAGCACAAGCCGCTGGAATTTTAGCTTATAAAAGCATGGGTTGGACTCCTGGTAGTTCATTATTTTATCTCGGTGCGCTTTCTGATACTAGATTTAAGAAAATTGTTTTACCTGGTGATCAATTACAATTAAATGCTACAGTAATCAAACGACGCACTACCGTTTGGAAATTTGATTGTAAAGCAGTAGTTGACGGTGAAATAGCATGTTCAACAGAAATGACTTGCATGGAAGGGGCCGTAGAGTGATAAGTAAACAAGCATCCATTGATCCTTCTGCGAAATTAGATCCCAGTGTAGAAGTTGGCCCATTTGCCGTAATTGGCGCTGATGTTGAAATAGGCGCTGGTACAATAGTGAGTCCACACGTAGTAATAAATGGCCCAACTAAAATTGGCAAAAATAATAGATTTTTTCAATTTTCTTCGATTGGCGAAGAGTGTCAAGATAAAAAATACAAAGGCGAAATTACTCGACTTGAAGTAGGTGATAATAATGTATTTCGCGAAGGTTGCACTGTGCATCGTGGTACAGCACAAGGTGGTGGTTTAACTGCCATTGGCAATGATAATTTGTTTATGGTAAACACTCACGTTGCACATGATTGTATAATTGGTAATCATATAATTTTTGCCAATGGCGCATCTATAGCAGGTCACGTGCGAGTTGAAGATTATGCAAATCTAGGCGGTTTTGTTGGCGTGCATCAGTTTTGTGTGATTGGTACCCATAGCTTTGCAGCTGGCGGTAGCATTATATTGAAAGATGTAGTGCCATATACAACCGTTTCTGGACATCCGGCTCAGACACATGGTTTAAATAATGTAGGCTTAACTAGACGTGAGTTTTCTACTGAAGTTGTAAATGCCTTGAAGCAAGCATACAAGATCATATTTCGTTCCAGCCCCACAGTAAATGATGCGATCGAAAAACTAAATGAATTAGTTGTGACATTTAAAGAGGTTGCAGTGTTAAGAGATTTTTTGTTGCAATCTACTCGTGGCATAGTGCGTTAATATGGCTTTGCGCATTGGTATTGTTGTCGGAGAACCATCTGGTGACATTCTTGGTGCACGACTTGCTGAAGCATTGATTGCCCGCTATCCAAATATCCAAATCGAAGGCGTAATTGGTCCTGAAATGATAAAAGTCGGTTGCTTGCAGCTGTGCAGCATGGACATTTTATCAGTTATGGGTTTAATAGAACCATTAAAGCGTTTACCGCAAATATTGCAAATGCGCCGTTGGTTGTTACGCTACTTCCTTGAAGATCCGCCAGACTTATTTATCGGGATAGATTCACCGGATTTTAATTTAAGTGTGGAAAAAGTATTGCATGCAGCTGGCATACCTACTGTGCATTATGTAAGTCCCAGTGTTTGGGCTTGGCGCCAAGGTCGGATAAAAAACATCAAAAAGAGTGTCGATCTAATGCTTGCTTTGTTTCCATTCGAAACAAAATTTTATGAACAACATGACATGCCAGTACGCTTTGTCGGCCATCCTACAGCTGATGATGTGCCAATTGAATATGATAAGAGCTTAGCTAAAACCGAATTAGGCTTTGCAGCAGATGATCAGGTAGTAGTTGTTATGCCAGGCAGTCGTAATAGTGAATTCAAACATATGCTAAAAACTTACTTAAATGCCGTAAAAATATGCCATACAGCCAAACCAAATTTGAAATTTGTCATGCCCTTGTTATATCGTGGCCATCAAGCATACGTAGAGTTTTGGCGGCAGAAACTGATCCCAGAAATTGAGATTTTATATGTTTTAGGCAATAGCTATATAGCAATGCGTGCTGCTAATATAGCACTTGTTACTTCTGGTACTGCAACTTTAGAACTGATGTTGCATAAAATACCAATGGTGGTAGCATATAAAACTAACCGTACCACATACGAAATTGTAAAACGTATAATCAAGGTGAAATATATAGCTTTGCCAAATTTGCTTGCTAATCGTGCGGTTGTGCAAGAATATATTCAAAGTGCTGCAACATCGGAAAATTTAGCAGCGGCTTTAATGAAATTGTTAGATGCGCAAGAATTACAAAATGAGCAAATAGATATATTTAAAAACTTGCATTCAGACTTGCGCCAAGGAGCTAGCGAGCGTGCTGCAGATGCTATACAAGGTTTGTTATTTAACGAATAAGGATGTTGGATGCTTATTGCTGGTGTAGACGAGGTTGGGCGTGGCCCTCTGGTCGGTAATGTAGTAGCAGCTGCAGTAATATTGCCAGATAAATTATATATAAATGGCATTAAAGATTCTAAACAGCTAACAGAAAAGAAGCGTGAAGAGCTTTACGATCAAATTTGTACGCATGCTATCTCGTGGCATATTGCCTCTGCTTCGCATCTGGAAATTGATAAACTTAACATTTTAAAAGCTTCATTATTGGCAATGCAACGCGCTGTACTTGGCTTACAAGTTGCACCAAATAAGGTTCTAGTGGATGGATCGCATTGTCCAGTATTGCCATACTCTGTTGAAGCTATAGTTGGTGGCGATGCGAAAATTCTTGCTATTGCTGCCGCTTCGATTATAGCTAAAGTGTACCGCGATCGACAAATGATTGAATTAGACAAAAAATATCCACAATATGGCTTTGCCAAACATAAAGGTTATGCCACACCTGAGCACTTAGCGGCAATCCAAAAATACGGACCAATTACAGAACATCGCCGCAGTTTTGCGCCAGTGGCTAGCAAAGAGTTGTTACGCGAGCGCTAGCCTTGCTGTTGCAAGGTTGCTAGTAACTAATGATTTTTTAAACGCAGCTAAGCTTTGTAGTATACTTGGATTTACATCCTTTAATATATCAACAAACTCAAAAATTGTTTTGCCTTTGTATTTATCAGTAAATAATGATCTTATGGCTGGATCTTGCAAATTTACATGTTTAATAACACTAGCATAAAGATCTGGATCATTGATTAGCAGTAAATGATGCAAAATGTTAGAGCCATTAGCGCTCTTTAATTCTGACAATGAGCCAGCGCATTCAATAAATAAATCAAACATCCTAATTGAATCTTCACTTTTAATTTGTTTGGTGCGAGATTTGGCTGCAAGGATGTCAAGACAGGTTTGCGCTGGGTGTGCCGACTCTGTTAGCGCTTTACTTACATTGTTTAATATTTGTTTGCATGTTGGGCCATGCATTAAAAATTGCATAACTGCAGCAAAAGTCCGCATAAAATTAGTATCTTTAATTTTTGACAATAATACTTGTACAGGATTATATCCATCTGCATTTGTTGTGCTAGGATTAAATTCATTATCAATTAACCACTTAATTTTATTTGGGCTTTGGCATTCATCTGCCGCATACATGAACAAAGGGTAAGTAGCTCTTTGTTTGGTGCCATCTATTGCGCTTACAAAGAACGTATTAAAAACATATGCTGTCATTGTAAGATTATCACTGGTAGCAAAAGCTAATGCTGCAATAACTATATCGAAATTAAAGCTTGCCCCGCATTCAGCAAATAAAAATTTTACAAGTGCTAAACAATTTATTTTCAAAGCAGCCTGTACTGGTGTTAATCTATTGTTATCAGCAACATCCACATATTGCATGATCTCATCGCGACAGGTCAGAAGATCTTCCCTGCTATGTAATTTACGCGAACCTGTGAAATGAGCAACGAGCTTGCGCCATTCAAGACTATCTACAAAAGATATGCTTTCTGATCTTGCTTTTGCAAAAATTGAGCTGCTTTTAATGAGTTTCTCAGCTATTGGGTCTTCGAGCCTTATAACAAAATCTATGATATGAGCAAACAGGCTTTGTCGCTTATATGTTACCCACTGCAATTCATTTAAACCAAAAAACTCACGTAATGGTGAAGTTTTTTTGTCAAAATCTTCAGGAGTTTCAACTGTAGTGCGGCGTGCCTCCTGGTGTTGCTTTTTAATTTCAAGACGAATTTCCGCTCTATCAGTTAATACCTTTATCAAACGATGGAGATCATCAATCGTGTTAAGATCATAAATCTTAGCATCCCGGTTTGCGGCATTAAAAATATCAACTTCAGCTTTGAAGAAAGGCAATCTGTTATATTCATCATTTAGAGCTAGGTAAAGAGCCATGTTTGGAATATGAATGGACATCATTCTTCTTAATTCTGGGTAATCGTGTGGCTTATCGTCTATGCTGCTAATTGGGGTTCTATCTCGTTTATTCGGGATGAACAAAGATGGATAGAATATTGCAGCCTCAGCCATATCAAACATCTGCTTAAATGCAAGAATAGCAACTTCTTCGTTGCTAGCATATTCGATTAATGTATTTAAAAAGGTGTTGCCATTATTGTCTAGTTTAAAGTTTAATGCAACCAGTATACTTTGCTTGACTTCTGCTACTGCATGTTTGTATGCTTCCCATAATTCAGCAAAATATTTTTTTGCACTGTTAAAATTCATGGCCCATATATGCAATACGCTGGCATCTGTTATAGTGCGTTTTAGTAAAAATTCGCCACTATGCTTAATAAATAATTTTATAGTATTAACGCCAAGATCACATTCAATAGCGCACATTAAAGGTGTTTGACCAAACAAGTTTACATTTTTGGCCTCAGCTACAATCAAGCTTTCATCGAGTTCGGTATTGGGAGCACTGCTAGTGATTATTTCAAAAACTCGAGAAGTACTAACAGTCTCTGATACATCAACCGCTAATTTGGTGATACGTACGATAATTGCATGATCGAAAGTTGGGTCAATAGCTGCGCGATCAGCTGCTAATACTGCAAGCTTTTTGCCTGAATATGCTTCAGAGAATAAAGAATGTTTTAGTTCTTCAATGGGAAGTGAATCACAGAAAAAATTAAACAAGGATAGGCTGTTAAGATATAATGCAAGATATAATAAGTTTCTGCCTTCCTCAACTGAGCGCTGCTGTAAATCTGCCCCGTTTTGTACCAAGAATTTTAGTAGCTTTGCAAAATTATGTATGGATAATCTGGCTGGCTTGGATTTTTCAGCATTTGGCAGTCCTGCACCAATTGCATAGTCAACGCAAGTATGACCATTAGAATCTTTAAACTTAATAAGAAAATGCTTGGTATCATTGTGCCTAAATATAACTTCACAATTTGCAATAATTGTTTCGATATTAGCATCTGATGCATATTGAATAAATTTTAACAATATGCTTAGCGAATCTGGGGCAAGTTGGCAAGCATCAAAGTCATGCGCTATTAGCCACTCTATAGACTCAGGACAAGCCGGGGCGATTATGGTGTTTTGAAAAAATGCAACTGAAGCAAATTTTTGTCGAATTACTTTGTTATCTTTCATCTCATGATTATTGAACAAATATTCCGCGGTTTCACAAGCTCCTGGTTTGGTAAATCTAAAAGCTACTGTGACAACACGCTCATCAATGATAGCGCCGCAGTGCTGATGTAAAAATTTCACCATCGGAAAATTTTCATCAATAATCGCAAAGTCAAGTGCTGCATGTAAAAATGTTTTCTCAATAACATCATCTCTGTTACTTTTTAACGCTACATTAAATTTAGCTATACGCTCTTTTAACTCTTCAACATATGGTGTGAATGCATCATTATTTGGATCAAATTCTGGATCCTTAGCCAAACGCTGAGCTATAACTTGGTATGCAAGAGAAGTTGTAATAGGGACTTGCATGGATACTTCTGTGAAATAATCAGAATTTAATTCATCTTTAATTATATCAAATTGGTCATTTGGCAACGCTGCTGCTGAAATCATGATCAATTGGTATGCCATTGTACCGTCGATTGTCAAGGTTAATAGCTCGTTTGCACCCAAATAATTAAAAATATGAGTTTTTGCCAATTCTAAACCTCGTATTTGATTTAGTGTAAGTCCTCGTATATTCGGGTGATCAAATGATTTAGCAATAGATTTACGAAGATTTTCTCTAGCTTCAAGAACAATAGCAAATTTTCCTAGCTCGTTTTGTCGAATTAAATCTACCAATAGATTATGACCAGAACATTCAAACAATTGAGAACTAGAGGAAAAAAATAGTTCTATTAGCTCGCGTGATACTAGATTTAAACTAAGTGCAAATGTATTTTTGCCTAATATGCTATAAAATAAATCACGCAGATTAACCCATGAATTACCAGCACGATCCAGCATCAAAGCGGGTGCTAATTGATCATTATCTTTTACCAGGATGCTTAATGTATAAAAATAATTTGCTGGTGACGCTAGTACCGCGGCGAATACTTCATACACTAATTCTGGGTTGGTGTGATTACAAAACAAATGCATAAAAGTTTTGCCATCAGCAAGACGTTTGCGATTAATTAATTTTAGAGCTGATTCCGAATGTTTAATTGATTGCTCAATAAATTTTACCAAAATCGCAAAAATGACTTCTTTATTTTCAGCAGTTAAAGCTAAGGCTACATAATGTAAAACATTGCATCCATGAGCGTCTGCTTTAGTTAAGTGTGTGGAGCAGCAATCAAGCAAAGCTTGTAAAACCGTGTTGTCAACACCTTGTTGTAAAGCTTGCATGAGAAAAGTAACTGGTTTATCAAGTTGTTTAGCAGCTGGTGGTAAAGGTGCCACGATTCCAGTCGTTGCAGGGTTAACTGGTTTGGGTGCAGTTTTGAGATTGGTTGTTTTAGTTAGAGCTTTAATACGCTGCGCTTCTTCTGCGGTTGCTTTAGCTTTAAGCAAGGCTTTAGCTCGCAATTGCTCAACCACCAACTTGCGTTTTGTAGCAAAGGCTCTTGCAATTCTGATTTTATCCAAAATAATGCTATGTAATTCACGACCTTTTGGTGTTTTGTAGTTGAATATATTATCGCTGGTAGCTAAGAGTAGATTTTGATCTTTTAGATCTAATATGTCTTTATCATTAACAGTTGCAATTTTCCGCGCTAATAGTTCTTTGTAATTAATATGAATAGATTGTGAATCAAGAAGTTTTAAAATTTGTTGCAGATTTAGCTTTAATTCATTAATTATTTTTTGTTGGTTTGAGGTAGATGTTATATCAGCAAAACATCTACAAAATTGGTCGATAATGTCTTTAAAATCATTAGGATGCTCATCAATAAATATATTAGTGTGATATAAATAAATTTCAACCTGCGCAATCGGCGTTATAGCTCTATCTATAACTTTTGTTGATTTTTCTTTTTTACCTTTACGTTTTTTTACTGTTGATATTGCTGATGGTGCAGCAGGTTCAGGAGCGGATGAAGGTAAGGTCTCTGCTTCTGTAATGACTTCTGGTTTTGCAGTGATCGCAGGTTCGGTAACGACAGGATCAGTAACGACTGGATCAGTAACTACTACAGGTTCAGGAGTTGTCTCTTTAACTTCTGGCTGTTGTTCTGGCTTTACAACAGAATTTAATGCTGGAAACTCTTCGAGCTTGATAGTAGATTTTGTACTTGATGTTGCAGTAGCATCGAGCAAAGCTGTAGGTTGCTGTATGCCTGTAATAGACATTACTTCTGGCATAGGCATAGGCATAGGCATAGGCATAGGCATAGGCATAGGAACAGCTGTATAATCATATAAGCCTATAAATTCAGCTAATATTGCAGCTTGTTCTTGCATATAAGGATTTTGCACTGCATGATTATATGCCGCAATTAGATAAGGTTCACTATAGACACGTATGCCATATTTATTAATTATAGCCAATAAGCTTGACTCATTAATAGCGATTGCTGCTTTTGCAAAAACTAGCAAATTAACGGGCGATGATATTTCTTCAAAAGGTAAATTACATAATTCATTGGCATTATGATTTGCTGCATAAATATCTGGATTTAACAAAAAGCTTGAATCTTGGCGTGCTGCTAATTCGAATTTAAGACTTAAAACCCTAGAGCCATAATATAAAACGAATAGGAATTTATTGTTTGTGCTGACATATAAACTATCGTATTTATATATTTCTGCATATAAAAAATTAACTGCTTCAGAAATTTTTGCAGCTATAATATGATCGCGATTAGGATCGCTAGTTCTAGATAATCTTGTTATTTCTGCATATGTTTTATCAAGACGTTGATCAATAAAACCACTAGGCATAAACTTCACCCATATTATTATGTTTTTGTTTTAGGAATTGTTACCTTTATAATCAAAATTAAGAGCATAGAATTCCCCATTTTCAAGAAATAGTCTTTGTTTGATAGCACCTTGTACTAAATTATTAATGCTATTTGTTATATCGGCAAACACCACGCTATCATCGCGTTTATCAAATTTACCAATCAGACTAGATCTATACATTTCAAAACTTATATATGTGAGCAATGATTCAGTAAAATTTCTGGGTAGCTCTAAACTGAGTTTGGCATTGTTGTGCACCGTTAAATTCTGCACAAAATCTAAAATTGCTTTAGGGCTGAGATCATTGATATCAGGTAAGGATGGGAGTTTAGTTGGATCAATGTTAGCAATTTGCAAATGCAAGTTATCTTGGGAAAACTTTTTCTCTAAAATTTGCGAGTCTTGAATATTAGCAATAATATTGATCCCCAATTGTTGTTTTATATTTTTGGTTAATTCGATACGTAAAGTAGTATCATTGAACGCAAGTTTAAGTTGTTGTTCCTTGCTGAGAGATAACAAACGGGCACGAAATACGTTGGAATTAGAATAAGAATTCTCAGATTTTGTGGTGTCCAGCTTATAATTCAAATCTTCCAGTTTAAATTCAGAATTTGCATTGGTAATGGTTATTGAAGGTATTACCATTACTCCATGATAATTTATAAAGTTCAAATCATGAAAAATTTCACCATTGGCAGCATCCCAACTAAAACTTAAACCTTCACTAGCAGAGTTATTTACAGCTTTTAGCTGCACCCAGGTAGTAGCTTGTTTAGAAAAGTCGACTAAAGTGGTAAAGCCTAGGGGGAGTTGTAATTTTTCATCTAAGCTAGTATGGATTTGACAAGCTATGGCTTTTATACTGAAGCCCCTAAGAGTATTTGCCGCAACTATTGGTCCATGGGTAATTGTCTGGTGAATGCTTAATGCTTGTGACTTTGTTTCTGGCATGTCATTTGCATTGGAGGGAGAAAGTATAAGTTTAGCTTTGGAATGAAATAATCCCCGATTATAGCTTATTACGCTGACTTTTACGCCATTGCGTGCATTTATTTTTGTAATGGTATCGTAATAGTTTTCTTGGATAATCTTGCCAACTAAGAAATAAGTCGCAGCTAAAACCATGGTTATGCTGCCAAAAACTAAAATGAGTCGTTTGCCTAAAATTGTCATAGAAAATCCCACTCATTGCTGAGCCATATAACGAGATGCTAAAGTTATATTCTAAAGTAATCCATAGTTAAGGACAAGGGCTGAATAACATGCAATTTGTACATCTACGCTGTCATACAGAATTCTCCTTGGAAGACGGCCTGTTACGCATACCACAATTAGTGGAAAAAGTTGCTGCTGACGGAATGCCGGCCTTGGCGATAACGGACCAGTCAAATTTATTTGCAATGGTTAAATTTTACCAAGCAGCTCTGAGTGTGGGCATAAAACCGATAATAGGATGTGATCTATGGATAGAAAATATGCAACAAAAAGAACAACCATTGAAAGCAATCTTATTATGTCAAAATAATCAAGGTTATCGTAATCTTACTGAATTAATCAGTAAGTCGTACCTGCAAGGGCAAACTAATGGCAAACCTGTAGTAAAAAAAGAATGGTTACAACAACATTCTGCAGGATTATTGTTAATAACAAATTCTAAAGAAAGCGATATAGCAAGCGCTTTATTAAGCGAACAAAAGGACATGGCGCGTGATTTAATAGCACACTGGAAAAATATTTTCCCGGATAGGATATATTTAGGTGTTACGCGTACTGGTAAAGCACATGAGGATCAATATATTAAAGCTGTACTGGAATTAGCTGCTGAAACCGCTTGCCCAATAGTTGCGCTTAATGATGTGTGCTTTATGGAAGCGGGAGATTTTGAAGCGCACGAAGCAAGAGTATGCATTCATGAAGGTCATGCCCTTAATGATCAAACACGTGTGCGCAAATATACTAAACAACAATATTTACGTAGTACTGCAGAAATGTATCAGCTTTTTGCAGATCTCCCCTCAGCCTTAGAAAATACAGTGCAAATTGCTAAACGTTGTAATTTATTTTTAGAACTTGGCGTGGTGCATTTACCTCAATATCCGGTACCTGCGGGCGTTACACCAGAACAATATTTAAGTACAGCAGCAGAACAAGGCTTGAACCAAAGATTTCCGCATTGGTCGGATGCGGCTACAGAACAAAGATATGTGGAGCGTTTACAAACAGAGTTACAAGTTATTAATAACATGGGGTTTGCCAGTTATTATTTGATAGTGGCAGACTTTATTGCTTGGGCTTGGAATAATGGTGTTCCAGTAGGTCCTGGACGTGGATCAGGCGCGGGTTCGTTAGTGGCGTATGCTCTAAAAATTACTGATCTAGATCCATTGCAATATGATTTACTATTCGAGCGTTTTTTAAATCCAGAACGTGTATCAATGCCAGACTTTGATATCGACTTTTGTATGGAGGGGCGAGATCGGGTTATTGACTATGTGGCGCGCAAATACGGTCGTAATGCGGTATCGCAAATTATAACTTACGGTACAATGGCTGCACGCGCAGTGCTGCGAGATGTTGGTCGAGTCTTAGGTCATCCTTACGGCTTTATAGATCAAATAGCAAAATTAGTTCCGTTCGAAATAGGTATTACCTTAGATAAAGCATTACAACAAGAAGAATTATTACGGACTAAATATCAAAATGAGGAAGAAGTTAAAACTCTTATTGATCTAGCCAAAAAACTTGAAGGTATTACGCGTAATGTTGGCAAACACGCAGGTGGCGTGGTTATTGCACCTTCAGACTTAACTAATTATACACCGTTATATTGCGAAGCAAATTCTGATCATACTATAACTCAATTTGATAAAGATGATGTTGAAAGCATTGGCTTAGTGAAGTTTGACTTTTTGGGTTTGCGTACTCTGACAATTATAAATTGGGCAGTGCAAACTATCAAACAGAGAAAAATTAAGCCTGCAGATGCTGAGCTAGATATTAACAAAATTGCATTGATTGATCCCAAAACTTTTAAATTACTATGTGATGTTGAAACAACAGCTGTGTTTCAGCTGGAATCACGTGGTATGAAAGATTTGATCCGTCGTCTACATCCAGATTCGTTTGAAGATATTATTGCACTGGTGGCATTATTTCGTCCTGGTCCGTTGCAATCTGGGATGGTGGATGATTTTATTAACCGTAAATTAGGACGTGCGTTGATAGAGTATCCGCATCCATTGCTCGAGCCAATATTAAAACCAACTTATGGAGTTATTTTATACCAAGAACAGGTGATGCAAATTGCCCAAGTGTTGGCTGGTTATACTTTAGGCGCTGCAGATTTATTGCGCAAAGCAATGGGTAAGAAAAAACCAGAGGAAATGGCGCAGCAAAGAGAAATATTTACTGAAGGTGCTTTGTCGCGAGGTGTAGAAAAACGTACAGCAACCTACATTTTTGATCTAATGGAAAAATTTGCCGGTTATGGTTTTAATAAATCGCACTCTGCTGCTTACGCTTTAGTCTCATACCAAACAGCATGGTTAAAAGCGCATTATCCCGCGGAATTTATGGCAGCTGTGTTGTCAGCGGATATGGCAAATACCGATAAAATTGTGATGATGATCGAAGATTGCATCCATTTGGGTTTAAAATTAGTTTCGCCGAATATTAATTATAGTGAGTATAAGTTTAGTGTTGATGAAAAAAATCGCATTGTGTATGGTCTTGGAGCTATAAAAGGCGTTGGAGAAGCTGCAATAGAGAATGTAATTGATTTGCGCACAAGTGGCGGCAAGTTTAAAAATTTATTTGACTTTTGTGTGCGTATTGATCACCGTAAAGTTACCAGACGCGTGATAGAATCACTAATTAATGCAGGTGCCTTGGATGTTTTTGAGATGCATCGAGCTGCTTTATCCGGTAATTTAGATGCGGCCCTACAAGCAGCAGAAAAGATGCATAAAGATGCGCAACAAGGGCAAAGTGATTTATTTGGCGATAGTGTTTGTTTTAACGAATTAGGTTTATTGCAAGCACAAGATCTATTTCCGCAATTAAGCGATACGGCGAGATTGGCTGGAGAAAAAGCTAGCTTAGGCTTTTATTTGACTGGTCATCCTATTTCGGAATTCGAAACAGAGCTCGCGAATATTATCACGCATAAAATTATACAACTGCAACCAGGACCAAAAAATTCGCAACAAGTTATTGCTGGCATGTTAATAGCTATGCGTACAATGCAAACCAAACGTGGCGACCGCATGGCATTTGTGACACTTGAAGATCGCACTGGTCGGCAGGAGATTGCAGTATTTTCTGATTTATATCTGCAAGTACGGGATTTATTAAAAAAGGATTCTTTATTGGTTGTGCAGGGGGAAACTAAACCAGATGAGTATAGTGGTGGTTTAAAAGTGCGCGCCTTAAAGATTATGGATTTAAAAACCGCACGTGCTACATTTGCTAAAAAATTGCGCCTTGAGATTGATGCCTCTTTGGGTTTAGAAGAAAATTTTGTAGCGAGATTGAAGACTACCTTGCAAGCATATCAACCAGGGGCCTGTACAATCGAGATAAATTACACACACTCCGCAGCTGAAGCTGTAATGAATTTAGGCACTAATTGGTTGGTTAACCCAGAAGATGCTTTGTTGGATGCTTTGCATGCACTAAGCGCGGGGAGAGTTAAGGCCAGTATTTGTTATAATTAAATCTAATGGCGTCGAGTATATTAGCTGCCTAAGCGTACTGGAAAAACTCCGACTCCACTATTGTTTTCTTGGGCATTATAATCTATTGCTTTAGCGCGTGGGGAACCTTTAACAGTTTGTGATACACGATATTGCAAATCGGTTTTAATAGCTTCGAGTAATGCTGGAAAATGTTGTACGCCATGTCTGCCAATGGCACTTGCATAGCGCCTCTGGAGATCCAGAACCAACGGTGCTAATATTCAATGCTATGCAAGAAAATTATTCACAATTCATTATTGAAGTCATAATAGGCACTCCATTATGGGTGTGGCCGATATTATGCTATTTGCTATATGTTGGCTTTAAAGCCACACGTGATCGAGTTATTTCACCATATAAGCTCATGATCATGCCATTAGTCTTCATAATTGTTAATTATAAAATCATGTTTATAAAGAGTAATTTAATGACACATATTGGGTTTTTATTAATTGGGTGTGGGCTTGGATTTATATTGGCAAAAAATATTCCGATTCAAATTTTAAAAGCTCGGAAAAAAATTGGTGTGTCTGGTGAATATTACAGCTTAATAATATTGCTCGCATTTTTCATTACTAAATATATCTTTGGTTATTTGCAAGCTGTGCATCCTCTAGTTGCCGCTGAATATTCGTTTATTCAAATTTCAGTTTGTGCTTTGCTCTCTGGTTTCTTTTTGGGCAAGTTCTTTTGTTTTTTACGACGCTATTATTCAGTATAAAAGAATTATGATTTTTGGATAGTTATTTGTCTAATTTATTGACGCTAACTATTGTTGCTGGTGAATTGAATCATATTAAAGATAACCGTAGCAACTAGTGTATGACCGCCTAAATCACATATGTTGTGAACCAGTGAACCAGAGCAGGTTGTGTTAGGGCAAGTTGTTGATTTTTTATTTGCTGCGTGATGCCGTTGCAAATATGTTGAAGGTAATAAAAAAGTCCTGACCTTCAGCGTAAAAGCTGGCTATTTACACACTTAAAATGACAGTCTCAAAACTTTGCGAAAATTAGCTGGCTATTCCAACATAAATTACTCTAAAGTCAATCAATAGAATTGGCACGTTTGGCCTCAAGCTCTTCCCAGCGCGCATATAATCGTAAAATTTCTTCTTGCATAGTTTTAAGATTGGCGTAAATCTCTGCCTGTTCATCTTTAGATTTGCTGTAAAAACATGGATCGATCACAATAGTATTAAGGTTTTCGATTGTAGCTTCGGCATCTGCTATTTTATTCGGCAATTCATGTAATTCTTGTTTCATTTTGGCGGTAAAAGTATTTGACTTTTTCTGCGGCATAGCAGGGCTGGTTTTTTCTGTGGTTTTTGCTTTTTCCTCAGCTTGTTTTTCTATAGCTGGAATATCCTGAAAGCCGCCAACATACTCATCAATTTTCGCATTTCCTCGAAACACTAGAGTACTGGTTACCACATTGTCGACAAAAGTTCGATCGTGCGAGACTAAAAGAATAGTGCCCTTATATTCAGCTAAAATTTCTTCGAGTAATTCTAAAGATTCGATATCTAGATCATTGGTTGGTTCATCAAGCACTAGTAAATTGCTAGGCAAACTAAATAATTTTGCTAATAATAATCGATTACATTCACCGCCTGAAAGCATACGTACTGGGATGCGTAAGCGATCTGGAGTAAATAGAAAATCTCCTAAGTAACTAATTGCATGTTTTTCTTTGCCATTAACAGTAATAGTTTCTCGTCCACCTGCAACATTGACGATTGCCGATTCTTCGAAATTTATACTGGCGCGTAATTGATCAAAATATGCAATTTGTAAATTGGTGCCGAGCTTGATTGTTCCTGCTTGCGGAGCAATTTCACCCAACAGTAATTTTAGCAAAGTGCTTTTGCCGACACCATTGGGACCAATAAAAGCAATTTTATCGCCTTTGAACATGCGAATCGAAAAATCATTAAGTATTTGCTTGTCATTATATTTAAAATATACATGTTCAGCTTTTACAACCAGATCACCAGACTCGGTGTCTTGATTGGCTTGAAATTTTGGTTTGCCTTGTAATTTGCGTCTTTGACCGCGTTCGATGCGCAGTTTCTCTAGGGCGCGTACTCGACCTTCGTTTCTCGTGCGTCGTGCTTTAATTCCTTGCCTGATCCACGTTTCTTCTTTAGCTAAAACCTTATCAAACTTTTTTGCATGTGTAGCTTCTACTTCCAAGCGATGTTCTTTATCAGCTAAAAAAGACTGATAGTCGCCATTCCATGATGTAAGCGAGCCACGATCTAATTCTAAAATTCTTTTGCTTAATTTTTGCAGTAAAGTTCGATCATGTGTGATACATAAAATAGCGCCAGGATATTCAGTCAAATATTCTTCAAGCCATTCGATCGCTTCTAAATCTAGATGATTAGTGGGTTCATCAAGCAATAATAGATCTGGTTTTGATACTAAAGCTTTGGCAAGCGCTGCGCGACGTTTCCAGCCACCGGACAGTGCAGATAATTTTTGATCTGCATTTAATTCTAAGCGAGTTAAAACTGTGGTGATAATTTGATCAAATTGCCAACCATTTTTATGTTCCAACTGTTTTTGAATTTCTTCGATTTTAGCAAACCATGCATCATCATGATTAGTAATGTTAGGATTGGTTAGCTCATGATATTGTTGTAATAAAACTCCAATATCTTGCAAACCTTGCGATACGTATTCATACACCGTGCTTTGATCATCTTGTGGTAAATCTTGCGGTAAATCGGCAACTTTGAGACCAGGTTGCATTTGTAGTACACCATCGTCCAGTTTAATTTTACCCATCAATACTTTGAGCAAACATGATTTACCCATGCCATTACGACCAATCAAAAATATTTTTTCTCCTGGATCAATTTGCAGATTGATACGATCGAGAATATAAGTCTCACCGAAAGCGAGGGTGGCATTTTCTAGGCGTAGTAGGGGCATTTATCAACTCATAAGTTTTGTAATTAATTCAGCATGCTAGGATGCTAACAAATTATAATACATAAAGCAAGCATTAGCCTTCTTGCAAACTCGCTGTAGAGAGCAATGTGCTATGAGACGCTTCGCTTCGAGCCGCAATGCACACGTTAGTACATGAGGATTCGAGCACCGCATCGACGACGCAATTTGCCTCTACAGTAGGGTTTGGAATGAAGTCTATTGCTGCTTGGCCTTGACAACTGTATCATGAGTTCATGAATACACAAAAACATGTAGTGATAATTGGTGGCGGTGCCAGCGGGGTTCTGGTCGCGATCCATCTGCTGCGTCAAGCAAAATCTGCATTTCAAATAACAATCATTGAAAATAATGCTCAGTTAGGGCAGGGGATAGCATATTCTACAACCTCTAAGGTACATTTGCTCAATGTACCAAATCAAAACATGAGTGCTTTTACGGATAACCCCAATCATTTTATAGATTGGCTACAACAGCAAGATTTGCCATGCGAGCCATTTGCTTTTAGTCCGCGTTCATTTTATGCCAGTTATTTGCAAGATACTTTAAAACAATATTCAGGTTGTCAACATATTCAGCAAGAAGCAATCTCATTGCAGCCAACACAAACACAAAACAACTGGCAGGTTAGCTTGGCTGACGGACAAATTATTTCTGCTACCGATGTTGTTTTAGCCTTGGGAGTCTTTTTTCAGCCATCGATGCATGCGAAATATATAACCAATCCATGGCCAAATAAAATTGATTCTATACCTATTGCTAGCAATATTGCTTTAATTGGCAGTGGTTTAAGTACTGTAGATATGTTGTTATATTTAAAAGAAAAAAATTGGCAAGGATCAATTACAGTTTTAGCAAAAAACGGTAGATTACCATTAATACATGATGTTCCTAGTTTTGAAAAAAAACTATCTATCGCATGGCCAGTTGATCAAACAGTCAGGCAACAATTGCATACCTTTAAAAATTATTTACATACCGCACAACAACAAGGATATACTTGGCAAGCAGTGGTTGATTCCTTGCGTCCATATACACAAAAAATTTGGCAAAATTGGAGTGAAACTGAAAAGCGTCGTTTTGTGCGCCATTTAAGAAGCAAATGGGATAGGCATCGCCATCGTGTGGCACCAAGAATAGCGGAACAAATTACACAATTACAAGCAGAACAATTCTTTGTCATGCACAAAGCAAAAGTTGATATAAACTCTGTGTTGCAATTGGATTATGATTACATTATTGATTGTAGAGGTTTGATGACAAATTACCGACAAGCTTCTACATTATTAAAACAATTATATGCCGATCAAATATTCAGCCCTGGTCCGCTTGGTCGCGGGATCAAAACTCGCGGTAATGGCGAGGTGCAAAAAAATCTTTATGCCATAGGTTTTGCGTTGCATGGCGAGTTATGGGAGTCAATTGCTGTTCCTGAGCTGCGATCACAAGCGGCTAGCATTGTCGAAAGTTTATTGAATAACTAACTAATGCTGTGTATAAATTATACACTAAGATCTGTGTGTACGCTTTTAATAATGGTGTGGTATAATCGGCTGTTATTTCACTACCTATCAGGAGGCATCATGCAAAAAGCTGCTGCAAAATATATAATATTTCTTGGTTTCTTCTGTGTAGCAATTTTGTTTAGTACCAGCTTTCCAGCCATAGCGGAAGAACGAGCCATCACTAGTTTAAAAGAAACTGGCCGAGCCTTTGCTTCGATCGCTAAAGCAGTATCACCTGCAGTGGTGAGTATTCAAGCAGAATTATCTGGAGTTGATGCTGATCAAGCCGAAGAAGCTGAATATGGTGAAGATGACATCCCTCCACAATTTTTAGATTTATTCCGTCAATTAGATCCACGTTTTGGACCTAACCCACGACGCCAAACTTTAATCAGACAGGGATCTGGTTTTATTATTCGCAAAGATGGTTACATTGTCACCAATAATCATTTGGTGCAAAATGCTACTAAAGTTACTGTTAAGTTATTAGATGATAGAGAATTTACTGCGAAAATTATTGGCACCGATCCACAATCAGATATTGCTGTACTTAAGATCGATGCAAATAATTTACCTACTGTTGAATTTGGAGACTCTGATTCTGCAGAAGTAGGTGAGTGGGTGGTAGCAATTGGCAATCCATTTGGTTTATCACATTCTATTTCTGCTGGCATTCTAAGCGCTAAGGGTCGCAGTAGTGTTGGCATTGCCGATAATGAAGACTTTTTACAAACCGATGCTGCAATTAATTCTGGTAACTCTGGTGGTCCATTGTGCGATCTAGAATCCAAAGTGATTGGTATTAATACTGCGATATACAGTCGTTCTGGTGGCAATATAGGCATTAGCTTTGCCATTCCAAGCAATATGGCCAAAGGTATTATTGATCAATTAATCAACAATGGATCTGTGATACGCGGATTTTTAGGCGTGCGCATTCAAGAATTAACCCAAGATTTAGCTAAGAATTTTGGTTTGCAAAATCGCAAAGGAATTTTAATTTCGCAATTAGAAAAAGATACCCCAGCACAAAAAGCAGGTTTAAAACAAGGCGATGTGATCGTAAGTTTGGATAATAAACCGGTGACTAATATTGGTGAGTTTAGAAATTCAATTGCCAATAGCAAACCAGGCGTTGCTAGAACCTTGAGCATAATTCGTGATGGCAAGCCGCTGCAGGTGCAAATTAGCGTTGGTAAATTGCCGCAGGAAGTTGCCTCTAAGGATAGCAAAAGTTCGGATCAACAAACTGTAAGCAAGTTTGGGATCAGCGTGCAAAACTTAAACAAAGATATCGCTTCTAAGTTAGGTTATAAAACTGAAACTGGTGTGGTGGTGAGCAAAGTTAAGCCTGGATCGATTGCTGAATTAGCCGGTATGAGCCGTGGTACTTTGATTTTAGAAGTAAACCGTAGTAAAGTTACTTCGGTGCAACAGTTTACGGATGCAATGAGTAAAGCAGATAAAGCTAAAAGCGTATTGCTGTTGATCCAAGATCAATATGGCAGCAGATATGTTGTAATGAATGTGGGGTAGGTTGGAGGTTATAGATATGACAATAACAAAACAGAAATTAGTATTTTTATGTGGTCTTCCTGAGACTGGCGGAGATGTATTTGCTGCCTTACGTAAGTACATTCCTAATCCAATAGTATTTGACCAAAATATGATCATAAATAGCATAAGAGAATACATAACTAGCAATAACTATGAAATAAAAATAATTTACATGCATTGCTCGGCAATTAAACAATTAAAAAACTTGATGGCTAGAGGATCAGAAAGAGATGATGACAAATTAGACGTAGATGAAAAGACAGATAAATTTCCTATATATCATAGATCAAACCATGTTAAAAATTATTTACGGGAGTTGTCTCAGGTTTCATCATGTTTGATTCTTGACATTGAGGATGACCGAGCGTTAGAGGCTAATGTAGTTAAGGCGATAGAATTCATCAATGCGCCTTCAGCACCCATTCAGATCAACGCGCTAGCAAATAAAAATGCTTTAGCAAATATTACGCAAGAAGAAGCAAATGGAAACTGTAGCACCTTCCTGCGACTTTTAGCTAGGCTCCAACCGAGCCATAGTTGTGTGCAACATTTGTATGTTTGTGCTTATATGCCTAGACGTAAGCTATCAACGCCGTATAGATCATCTACAATTTGGGATGCA
>Ga0206842_1056_pt2 | contig 19989 bp, 19 predicted proteins | sample Alteio_BWOrgCont_23_FD_152861 | JGI IMG/M metagenome (GOLD analysis project Ga0206842, IMG submission 152861) | Enriched cells from forest soil in Barre Woods Harvard Forest LTER site, Petersham, Massachusetts, United States -... | ecosystem: Environmental > Terrestrial > Soil > Temperate forest >...
ATATGTGATTACGGATAGTTGGGAGGCAGGCTCGCAGAACTGGACCGATGACATGCTTGCTCAGTTCCAGAAGCGCCGCGGCTACGATTCGCACCCGTGGCTGCCTGTGCTGGCGGGCCGTGTTGTGGAGAGCTCGAAGGCAAGCGACCAATTCCTCTGGGATCTGCGCAAGACGATCGCGGATCTGATCGCCGACGAGCACTATGGCCAGGTAGAGGCTTCACTCAAAGAGCGTGGCATGGGCCATTATGGCGAGTCGCACGAGTCCGGGCGCGTCATGGTAGCCGATGGCATGGAAGTGAAAAAGCTCAATGAAGTTCCGATGAGTGCGATGTGGACACAGAAGCCGGGCGTGAACAAACCGACGTACGGCTACAATGCCGATGATCGCGAGTCGGCGTCAGTTGCTCACATATATGGACAGAACATTGCCGCTGCCGAGTCAATGACTGCAAATTCAAACCCGTGGGGCTGGTCGCCGGAAACACTGAAACCCACTGCAGATCAGGAATTCCTGAATGGCATCAACCGAATCGTGATTCACGAGTCGGCTCACCAGCCGTTGGTGGATAAAGCGCCGGGATTGGCGCTCGGACCTTTCGGGCAGTGGTTCAACAGAAACGAAACCTGGGCTGAAGAAGCGCATGCCTGGATCACATATCTCGCGCGAAACTCATTCATGCTTCAGCAAGGCCGGTTTGTGTCAGACGTCCTCTACTTCTACGGAGAGGATTCAAACCTCACCATGTTGTTCTCCGATAAGGCGCCCGACGTGCCGGCCGGCTACAACTTCGACTACATCAATGCAGATGCGCTTATCCACCAGGTTACTGTCTCTAACGGAGAGATTGTCACGAAGGCAGGCATGCGGTATCGGGCGCTGGTGTTGGATAAGTACAGCGCACACATGTCGCTGCCCGTACTGCAAGCGATCCACAAGCTTGTAGAAGATGGAGCTGTGGTTGCCGGTGATCCGCCATTGGACACACCCAGTCTCGCCGACGATCCAGTTGAGTTCTCCAGACTCCGAGGTGAGGTGTTTGGTCAGGAACAAGGCGTGAAGGTTTTGGGCAAAGGCAAAGTTTACGCGGGAGCGAACGCGAATGATGTCTTGAAGGCATTGAATGTCATACCGGACTTCGACTACACGAAGCAGAAGGGCGATGAGAATGTTCTCTTTGTCCATCGCAAGGTTTCAGATGGAGACCTTTACTTCCTCGACAATCGCAGCGACCGCGACGCCAGTATTGAAGCTTCTTTCAGAGTAGCCGGCAAAGCGCCCGAGCTCTGGTATTCAGAAACCGGCAAGGCCTCTCCGGCTTCCTTCACAATTGCGGGTGATCACACCACGGTGCCTTTGCACTTCGGGTCTTGGGGCACCGTCTTTGTTGTCTTCCGCAAGCCGACGAAGGAGGCTTCACAGATCGTTCCGGCAGCAATTGAGACCCAACTTGAGACGATACAGGGTCCTTGGAGCGTCGCTTTTCAATCCGGCCGCGGAGCGCCGCCTGACGCAACCTTCGACAAGTTGATTTCCTGGGCGGATAGTAGCGACAAGGGCATCAAGTACTTCTCGGGAGAAGGTACATACACCAGGAAAATCCAGGCTCCCAAGACCTGGTTTCGCGCCGGAGGGACGCTTTGGCTCGATCTTGGCGACGTGAAGAACCTCGCGGTGGTGACGATTAACGGAACGGAACTTGGTACCGTGTGGCATTCACCATATCGAATCGATGTCACCGCTGCGTTGAAACCTGGTGAGAATGAAATCGCGATCAAGGTCATCAATAGCTGGGTTAACCGGCTCATTGGCGACAGGCAGCCAGATGCGGCCACGCCCTACACGTTCACCACTTCAAAGCCTTACAGAGCTGACTCTCCGCTCACTTCCTCCGGCCTCCTTGGACCAGTCACGCTGATTCAAGTTTCGCACTGAAGAACATCGCTCAGGGAAGCCTTGTCGTCTCCCTTGGGCTCACTACGCTTGGAAATCGGCGAGAGGAGTGTTATGGATCGACGACTGTTCTTGCAAGCCGCAACTCTGACAGCTTTGGAGTGCCTGACGACCAGGCTTGAAAGCCACGGCCAACACACCGTAGACAATGGCGAACAGATCATCTCGGTCCAGACTCGTACTGTTAAAGGTCCGTTGCCGCATGTCTGGGAAGAGTGCTTTGGTTCTGATAGAGCGGCTGTCGCCATGCGGGCGCAATGGCTTTCAGACTTGGAACTGGTGAAGAAGACTGTTGGCATCAAGTCGGTGCGCTTTCACGGACTCTTCGACGACGAGATGGGCGTCTGGAGCAGCGGCACCCACCCTGTCTTTCTCTATGTAGACACGGTCTTTGACGCGATGCTTGAGCGTGGAGTCAGGCCGTTTGTGGAACTGAGCTTCATGCCGAAAGCTCTCGCTAGTGGGGAAAGAACAATCTTCTGGTATAAGGGCAATACAACACCGCCGAAAGAGCTTAAAGACTGGGGTGTGCTGGTCGGCACGCTTGCTAAGCACTGTGTCGACAGATACGGACTGGAAGAAGTCCGGCAGTGGAAATTCGAAGTCTGGAATGAGCCGAACATCGTTTTTTGGACAGGAACGAAGTCCCAATATCTTGATCTGTATCGCGAGTCTGCCGAGGCAATAAAAGGCGTTGATAAACAACTGAAAGTAGGCGGCCCCGCAACCGCTATGGCTGCTTGGGTTCCGGATCTTCTGGAATTCTGCGCGACCCAGAATGTGCCGATTGATTTCGTGTCGAGCCACATTTATCCGGATGATCCGCAAAAGAACGTCTTCGGCGAAGACCATCATTATCCTCTAGAACAGGTAATCCCGAGAGCTTTGTCGATGATGAAGGAGCAAATCAAAGCGTCCAAATACCCGGACCTTCCGCTGTATATCTCCGAATGGAGTTCGCAAAATCCTGCCTTCATCGCGGACACGATCAAGAGTTCCATCGGCTTAGCGGAAGTAATGTCCTACTGGACCTTCGACAATGTTTTCGAGGAACTCGGAACCCCCAGGACCTTCCTCAACAGGGCATTCGGACTGATCGGCATGAGGGGAGTGCCGCGGCCTTCATTCCATACGTTTACCTTGCTTCACAAACTGGGTGAAGTGCAACTGGCGAGCAGCGATGGGCCAGCTCTGGCAACGAGACGTTCGGATGGCTCTGTGGCGATCCTCCTTTGGAACCTGGTTCTGGATCCTAAGCAGAAGGGCTCCATGGGCGACCCAATGGTGCAGAACGATGTCCAGTTCGTAAGCCAGGGAGCAACGAAAGAGTTCAAGTTGCGGCTCGAGGGCGACAGCAAACACCGTCTGGTCAAGATTACTTGCGTTGACAGTGACCACGGAAGCTTCTTGCACTCGTATCAAGGCATGGGCAGCCCAGAGTATCCCACATCGGCGCAGATCGAAGAACTGAAGCGCGCAAGCCTGTTGCCGGAGCCGGAAGTCAGGCACCTGGGCGCACGAGGCGAGATTAGCATCTCGATTCCTGCCAATGGCATTGCACTCTTGGAGCTAGCGTAATCACTGGCAACCGGTTCATGGGACCAGTCGGAGCGCCGACTCACCCACCGATGAAGGGGAAGGCCACAAGATGATAAAGTTTGCTCGAATTTCGAAGTCTCAATACGGGCTCGCATTGGCCGCGCTGCTACTGGGAATTCAACCGCTCGCAGCTAAGCCGGTATCACCCTCCCGAACAATTCTTTCGGCAGATGCCGAATGGAAATTCGTTCTCGATGATCCTGCGGGTGCAGAGTCAACAACATTCGACGCCGAGTCTTGGCGCACCGTTTCGCTTCCGCATGACTGGAGTATCGAATCAGCTCCCGCTGAGCAAAATCCCACTGGGAGCGGCGGGGGATACTATCCAGCCGGAGTTGGCTGGTACAGAAAATCGTTCACACCGGCGTCCAGCTGGAAGGGTAAGAAGGTGAGTCTCGAGTTCGATGGGGTTTCCGGCGAGACCACTGTTTATCTGAATGGACGCAAGCTTGGCGGTCATCCATATGCTTACACGAGCTTTCGTTTTGATATCACTTCGCAAATGCAAATGGCGGTCAAGAACGTCGTGGCACTGCGCGTAGACAACTCCATGCAGCCGAACAGCCGATGGTACAGCGGGTCAGGCATCTATCGGCATGTCCGCATCGTCATCACCAATCCGGTCCACGTTGCCCCGTGGGGTGTTTCTATAAGTACGCCCGAAGTCTCAATATCGTCAGCAAAGGTGTTGATTAAGACAGAGGTCCAGAACGACGGCAGCGATGCGGGCAAGGTCTCGCTCAAAAATGTTCTGATAGATCAATCGGGTGCAAGGTCAGGTGAATCGATCACAACGGTCGCCCTTCAGGCTGGTATCCCGTCGTCGTCAACGCAGGAGATTACTCTCAACCAACCATCGCTATGGTCGCCTGGGCGACCTCACCTTTACCGCGTCATCACCCAGGTGACGAAAGGCGGAGAGGTCTTGGACCAGGTGGAGACCGCATTTGGTATCCGGTCAATCGGTTGGTCAGTCGAAAAAGGGTTGTTGCTCAACGGGGCTCCCATCAAACTTGCGGGCGGAAGTGTCCATAACGACAACGGGATTCTTGGGGCGGCAGCATTTGATCGAGCGGAAGAACGAAGAGTGGAACTTCTGAAGTCCGCAGGGTTCAACGCCGTACGTACAGCGCACAACCCACCTTCCCCTGCGTTTTTGGATGCCTGCGATCGATTGGGTCTGCTCGTACTGGATGAGCCATTCGATGTTTGGACGGTGAGCAAGCGTAAATACGATTATGCCCGCTTCTTCCATGAATGGTGGCAACAAGACGTTGACGCTATGGTGAAACGGGATCGCAATCATCCATCCGTGATCATGTGGGGCATCGGCAATGAAATTCCCGAGGTATGGTCAGCGGACGGTGCACCCTTAGCCAGAGAGATCGCGGCTCGGGTGCGTTCATTGGATACGACCCGGCCACTCACACAGGCATTTCCCGGCGCGACCTACGGTCCCAACCCGGATGCGGCGATCTCCGAGGTTGATATCGCCGGCTACAATTACAACTTGGCTCAGAACGCACCGGAAGATCATCGTCGCGTCCCGGGGCGAATCATGATGACGACGGAATCCTTTCCGGCAGATGCTTTCGAGCAATGGAAACTCGTCCAGGAGCATCCGTACATCCTCGGCGAGTTTGTGTGGACGGCGATGGATTACCTTGGCGAGTCAGGTATAGGTGCCTGGAGTTATGGCGAGCCGAAACAGGCCTCCCAGTTGAACCAAATGAAGAGCTTTCTGCGCGTTTATATGGCCAAGATGGGTGCAGATGGAAAAAACCCGATGGCGCCCTTCCAGAACGGACAACCGCCAAGCCCTCTTTCTCCCGGGTTTCCGTGGCATGCCGCGTATTGCGGTGACCTCGATCTGACGGGCTTCCGGAAGCCCTCGTCGTACTACCGAGATATTCTCTGGAACGGCGGAGATCGGGTTTATGCCACTGTCCGATTGCCCGAACCAGAAGGGAAGAAGATTATCGCTGCCGGTTGGAGCGTCTACCCCACTCTGCCAAGCTGGACCTGGCCGGGGCAGGATGGAAAGCCAATGACCGTAGAAGTCTATTCCGGTGCAGAGCGCGTTCGACTCTATCTCAACGGTAATCTTGTCGGGGAAAAGGCAACCGGAAAGGATCAGGAGCTCAAAGCCGACTTCGACGTGCCGTATGCGGAAGGAGAACTCAGGGTCGAAGGCCTTCGCGGAAACCGCGTCGTCGCCCGAGACATGCTGAAAACTACGGGAAACCCGGTTCGGTTGAAACTGGCATCCGATCGACCTGTCCTCAATGCAGATGGACAGGACCTCGCCTTTGTGACCGTCGAGGCAGTCGACGAGCAAGGCCAACTTGTAATGGACAGCCATCAGAGCGTGCACATTACTCTAGGCGGTTCGGGATCGATTGCGGCAATCGGAAATGGCGATGGACAATCTCTGGCTCCCTCCTCAGGCGACACATTCGCTCTTTTCCACGGACGTGGACTTGTGGTCTTGCGAACTGGCCGGAAGTCAGGTCCGATAAGAATGGCCGCAACGGCTGATGGGTTGGCTGTATCGTCGGTTACCCTTCAATCCAAACACGTAGGATCTTTGCCCTACCTTCGATGATTTGGCGAACAGCGAATCCTCTGATGTATTTTCCGCGGACACCAAACCTTCGTTCATCTAATAGACCGATAATCGTCGTTGGGTTGGCAGATTTGGTGTCCACAAAGGCGCAAAAATCCAGTCCAAACCAGCGAAAAGGTAGAAAAGAGCGAAAATAGCGAAAGCTACGAACTTGCTCATTCTATGTGACATATAACCAAGTTGTGGAAAAACAATCTGGGGACGTAGCTCAGTTGGTCAGAGCGCCTGCCTGTCACGCAGGAGGCCGCGGCTTCGAATCCCGTCGCTCCCGCCAAAATCTCGGTCAGTGCGCAGACATCAAGCTAAAGCCATCGTTGTTAACAACGATGGGCGGCGATGTGTTCCTCAAGAGCTAAACGCGCCTGCTCGGATCTAACCCGGGCTTCGTTGCTAGTCCGTTCAAGTCGACGGTATTCGTCCTTTGGTGACGTACCCATCCTCAGACGCAGTTCGCTGACGGTCGCCGAGAACTTCGACGTGGCTGTGTCGTATTCCATTGTTAGGCGGGCCTTTTCTTCGCAGGACACTCTTCAACCTCAGATCTAATATTTACCGCTCGTCGCCCGGTTGGCGATGCGGAATACACTCTGGCGCCCCACCAGCCGACAGCCACAAAGGGTAAATGCCCAATGATGACAGACGCGTTTTCCATTGAGAGCCTAGGCTTACGACGCACGATCTCAGATGATTTCCCTGATCGTGCTAGCTACGGTTTCGCTCGCCCGTCTGATTGCAACAATCGCGGTTTCTCCAGCCTCACGAGTGCGAATGAGGGCCGATTTCTTCCGCGTGCCTCGGTGTTGGATCACGAGAGTCTCGATGTCACCACCGAAAATCGCGTGGTACTCTTCCAACCGGTCAATGGCTGAGTTCAACTTGGCGACAACCGCGTCGGCCTCATCGGCGATAACAAGCAATTCCACACTGATCTTCTTGTACGCAATTTTCATTTCGTTCGCCCTTCCACGAATTCTACGCCCGGCAGACTCTGGCGACAGCTAGCCGGGGAAGATTGGCAAGGGGCTGATATTCATTTGCCGGCACGCCAAGCCGAAGGCGCGCGAGGCTGCACGCTGCGTGCGGAGCTGTAGGCCAAGGTGCCCCGGTCAAGAACGGTTAGTAGAATTGCAGCTTCTGGCGATCCATAATTGCGTCGGAACGGCGAGCAAAACTTCCGCCCAGCTTGAGGAGCGCGAACAAACCAGCCGCCAAACGATAAGACTTGCACCCGGCTGATCGCGAGATCGAAACGGGCATTTGGATTGCCTCCTGATGTAAGGATGCATCAAATCGCTTATAGTGCTGGGCCCGCTTTCATCCGCTTAGTTTTACTGGAGAAAGGGGTTAGTGGTAGAACGTTTCTGTAATATCGAGGGCGCTCAAAGTCGAACCTCGAAATTGAGCCACGAGCCACTGGGCACGGAAAGATCGCGTGCCGCGGGAGCTTGAAGAAAGCGCGTGACGCGAAGGTGAATGCTCGCCCAAAATCCGTTCCCAAAGCGCGCTCCAAATCGGCTCCTCAAGCGAAACGAGGAGCAGGTAAAGATAATATTGCGGCAAAACAGGACCCTGGCGATTCATTTCCCATTGTCGCAATCGGCGCCTCGGCTGGTGGTCTGGAAGCCTTCGCGGAATTCTTCCACGCGCTTTCGCCCGACACCCGAATGGCGTTCGTTCTTGTGCAACATCTTGACCCAACCCACCAAAGTCTTCTGACTGAGATCATTGCGAAAACAACCAGAATCTCGGTCGAGGAGGTCAAGTCCGGCACGAAAGTCCGGCCGAATCGCGTCTACGTGATTCCCCCAAACTATCTCATGGCCCTCGCCAAGGGTGTGCTCAAACTGACACCGCGAAGCCACGGAGCAAACAGGGGACAGCGCCAACACACGGACGCCTTAACAATCAATTTTTTCATGTGCTCGCTAGCCGAGGAGCAAAAGGAAAAGGCGATTGGCATTGTCCTCTCCGGCACCGGAGGCGACGGCACGTCGGGTCTTGAAGCCATCAAGGCTGAAGGCGGAATCACCTTCGCCCAGGAGCCGACCTCGGCAAAGTACGATGGCATGCCGCGCAACGCCATCGACTCTGGCTGCGTGGACTTCATTTTGTCACCCGGAGAGATTGCTAAAGAACTCGATGCAATACGCCATCATTCAAATGAAAGATCGGCGGAAGCCGACCAGGAAATTGTCGAGCTCGGGGATTCGCCTTCTCGCCGGCGTTCAGCCCAGGAGAAAGCTTTTCAGCGGGTCATCGAGCAGTTACGAAAGACGAGCGGAGTCGATTTCAGCCAGTACAAGCCCAACACCATTCAGCGTCGCTCCCAGCGCCGCATGATGATCCTTAAGCTTGATTCACTCGACGAATACGCGCAGCATTTGCGTGAGCATCCAGAAGAAGTTCGAAAGCTGTATGACGACATCCTTATCCCGGTGACCAGCTTCTTCCGCGACTTTGAAGCCTTTGAAGCGCTCAAAACGAAGGTTTATCCGGCCATCGTCAAGGACAAGGCAAACAAGGGCACGATCCGCCTATGGACGCCCGGTTGCTCGACGGGCGAGGAGACTTATTCCTTAGCGATGACCCTGCTCGAGTTCCTCGGCGACAACGCTTCCAGTTTCCGGATTCAGATATTTGGGACAGACCTGAATGAGAAAGGCATCGAAAAGGCCCGCAGCGGGCTGTACGGAGAAAGCATTGCAGATGAGATATCGAAGGAACGGCTGCAGCGGTTTTTTTGTGAAGGGGGCCGGTGGGTACCGCGTCAACAAGGCGGTACGCGACACATGCGTTTTCGCCCGACAAAACCTGGCGAACGATCCGCCTTTTTCGCAGATGAATTTGGTGGCGTGCCGCAACCTTCTCATCTATATCCAGCCGGCACTCCAACGCAAGCTCGTGCCTATTTTGCACTATGCGCTGAAACCGCATGGAATTCTTGTCTTGGGTGGCTCGGAGAGCGTCGCTGCTTTTCCCGAGTTGTTTTCGGTGCTGGATAAAAAGCACAAATTCTATATCAAGCTGGCCACCACTTCTCGCTTGCATTACGACTTTGCGCAAGGCCACTACCCCAGCATGCTCGGCTCGGATTTTCCGGGCGGAACACCAAAACGCGACGGTGCGGCAAACGAAGCACTGGACGTGCAGGCCGAGGCTGATCGTTTGATTCTGAGGGATCACACCCCGCCGGGCGTCATCGTGAACAGCGCAATGGAGGTGGTCCAATTCCGTGGCCGAACGACCCCGTATCTGGAACAGTCGTCCGGAAAGCCTAGCCTGAATGTGTTGAAACTGGCCCGAAACGGACTGGCTGTCGAATTGCGAACGCTGATTTCCGTGGCCGCGAAAAAGGGCACTCCTGTCCGGCGGGAAGGGGTTCTTTTTGAGGGCAATGGACACAAGCGGATTCTGAATCTTACCGTTTCTCCGCTAGGTGAGAAGGGCGAGCATCGCGGAGAGCTGAGCAGAAAATCCGTCGCGAGTACTGCATTACGCAAAGAATTCTTTCTGATCCTGTTTGTGGATGTCACACCCGCAAGGCACCTCGATGGCGCCGCGCAAAACAAAAGAAAAGGCGGTTCGTCACCGCACGAGAAACTTGAAGCCAAACGCCTAAGGCGGGAACTTGCCGGCACACGCGAGGCACTTCACGGCGCCATCGAATCTGCTGAGGCGTTGAAGGAGGAATTTCAATCTGCAAATGAAGAGATCCTCTCCGGTAACGAAGAATTGCAGAGCACCAACGAGGAGTTGGAAACTTCGAAGGAAGAGCTCCAATCGACCAATGAGGAGCTGAACACGCTGAACGCCGAGCTTCGCTCGAAGAACAGCGAACTCCACGACCTCACCAATGACATCACAAACTTACTGAACAGCACGCGAATTCCGGTAGTAATGCTTGATCGGAACCTCCGCATACGACGTTTCACTCCCGCCGCAGACAAGCTGCTGAAGGTGGTCCCGTCCGATGTTGGGCGTTCGTTTGCCGATATACGCCGGAACATCGAAGAGTCTGGCCTGGGAAAGCACGACCTCGAATCGCGGATCGCGAAAGTGCTCGAGAGCCTCCAGTCGTGGACGGGCGAAGTCAAGGACCTCGAAGGCCACTGGCATGAGTTGGGCTTGATGCCGTATAGGACGCAGGACAACAAGATAGAAGGCGTCGTGCTGACGCTGCAGGATATCGACGCGATCAAACTCGCAAACGAGCAAATGCGTGAGTCTTCTGAGTTTTTCCGGGGCATCATTGACACCGTAAGAGAGCCGTTGCTCGTGCTTAATGCCGAGCTTCGCATCGTCGCGGCGAATCATCCCTTTCTGAGTGATTTTCGGGTGTCGTCGGAAGAAACAATCGGGAAATTCCTATATGACTTTGGCAACAGGCAGTGGAATATTCCGGCACTTCGGACACTGCTGGAACAAGTACTTCCCCAAAATAGGACGGTAAAGGATTTTGAGGTGGATTGGGAGTTCGAGAACATTGGCCGCAGAACAATGCTACTGAACGCGAGAAAGCTCCCGCAACCGAATGACAACGCCCAGCCGATGGTCCTTCTTGCCATCGATGACATGACCGAGCGGAGACTCGCGGAACTAGACACGGCGAGACTGGCCGCCATCATCGAGTCTTCCGACGATGCCATCATCAGAAAAGACCTCAACGGGATAATCGAAACGTGGAATCCCGGAGCGGAGCGGATTTTTGGATATGCTCCGCAAGAAATCATCGGTCAGTCAGTCACGATGCTCATACCTGCCGACAGGCCCGATGAAGAGCCCGGAATTCTGGAGCGCATCCGTCGAGGAGAGCATATTGAGCACTTCGAATCCGTCCGTCGGCGCAAAGATGGCAGATTGTTGGACGTATCCCTGACCATCTCGCCAATTCTCGATAGCCAAGGAAGGATTGTCGGCGCATCGAAAATAGCGCGCGACATCTCAGAGCGCAAACTTGCGGAAGCCGCTTTGATCAAATCGGAAAAACTGGTCGCCGCTGGACGGTTGGCCGCGACGCTGGCGCATGAGATCAACAATCCCCTGCAGGCCGTGACGAACCTGCTGACCTTGTTGGGGCAGTCACCAAGCCTAAACACGCAAGAGCAAGACTTTGCCAGGATGGCAAGGGAGGAGTTGAACCGTGTATCCCATCTCACGCGGCAGTCATTGGCTTTTTATCGGGAGTCGATTTCCCCGACGGCGGTGAACGTGGAAGAGATGGTCGAAAGCGTCGTGGAGGTTTACGCCAAACGAATCGCTTCCAAGAACATCACTGTGACGAAGCAATACGAATCAAATGGAGCGGCCATTACCAGCTATCCGGGCGAGATCCGCCAACTCTTTACCACATTGCTCATGAACGCGATGGAGGCCGTTCCAGAGGGAGGCCGACTTGCATTGCGCGTCAGCAGGTCCACCGACTGGATCAAGAGACCTCCCACCAAAGGCCTTCGCATCACCCTCGCCGACAGCGGTTGCGGAATTCCAGCCCACTATACGGAGCGCATCTTCGAGCCGTTCTTCACCACTAAAGGAGAGAACGGGACGGGGCTTGGCCTTTGGGTTGCTCGCGGTATCGCGCATCGGCTGGGTGGTTCGATTAGAATGCGCAGCAGCGTGCTTCCCGAGAAGAACGGTACTTGCTTTTCAATTTTTCTGCCAAACGGAAAACCGAAATAGGGATTTTCCGAACCGCGATAGGCTTTCTTCCTGGCAGACTGTCCGACCTGTGCCGGCATCCAATCGTTGGAGGTGTGCAATGAGTGATGAGTTCGGTAAGAGTCTATATAAACTACCGGATCCGACCAGGTATCCTCAGCCCAAGCCCAAACGTCAAACGCACGCTCCGTGGGGCGCCGACACACCCTCGCTTTTCGTGAATGCTTATTGCGAATGGGTGATTAGACAATGAAGAGCAAAGCACGGAACAAAAAGTCAGCTGTTAAACGAGTCTCGTCTCGCGAACTCACCATAGAGGGCGCGACCAGAAGCTACGAGACGTGGATGCGCAGTTGTGCGAAGATTCTCCCCTCCGACCTGCGATCGAAGCATGAGCAGATGAAAGAGAATCCTTTTGGATTCCTGCGGGGCGCGTTTTATAGATGGGCGCAATTGTGGCCATCCATTTGTTCGGATCTCTGCGGCGCTCCGAAGATTCTTGCAGTCGGTGACCTGCACGTTAACAGCTTCGGAACATGGAGGGATGCCGAAGGCCGGCTTTGCTGGGGCGTCGATGATTTCGATGAAGCTTACCCGCTTGCCTATACCAATGACCTCGTCCGCCTGGCGACAAGCGTGAAGATTGCTATCGATGCGGAAGGGCTTTCGATCAAGCTGAGAGATGGATGCAACGCGATCCTCGAAGGTTACCGGAACTCTTTGGGCCAGGGCGGTTCTCCCATCGTACTTGCCGAAAGAGACCAGAAGCTGGGTAAGCTGGGGGTCGATAATTTTAAGCCGCCTTCGAACTTCTGGGAAAAACTGAACCTCTTGCCGGGTATCCGTCAGCCACTCGCGAAAGATCTGAAGCGGGCTCTCGAGAAAACGCTGCCCGAACCAGGAATTGAATACAAGGTTGTCAGGCGGCAAGCCGGGTTGGGAAGCCTGGGACAGGAACGATTCGTGGCGATTGCCAATTGGAGAGGGGGCTGCATCGCACGAGAGGCAAAGTTGATGGTTCCATCCGCTTGTGCATGGCTCAATGACGAGGTCGGAAATCGCCAATCATTTTATGAGAGAGCGATTAGCTCTGCGGTCCGGTCGCCTGATCCTTTTCAGGTGATCGATGGATCCTGGCTGATTCGCCGTCTTTCTCCTGACTCAAATCCGATAGACATTCAAACTCTGCCGAAACATAGCGACGAAGAGATGCTTTTGAATGCGATGGGATCTGAAGCGGCCAACGTACATTTGGGAACGAAGAGCCGCACGCAGAACACCCTGAAGGACCTGAAGAAGCGAAAGCGGGGATGGCTGCAGGACGCGGCGGAGCGAATGGCGAAGATTCTGGAAAAAGATTGGAAGCGCTATCGGAGCAGATGAACCAAACATGAAACGTATGGCAGATGGGCTCACCCGCACGCCGCGTCGGACTCTGATCTAAGAATATTAGCTAGTTTGAACTGCAGAGCAGGAGAGACATCCCAGTGGAGCGCTATGAGACTTCGGAGAATCGAGTTTACCGTGAGAATCCCACCAGCGCCATGGCAGCGGCGCTACGATTGCGCATGTCCAACCTAGCATTCTCATTCTTGGAGAATTGACTTGGTTTCGATAGGGCCTTTGTACAGCATCTGGACGAATTCAACCTGTGCGGCAGTCAAGCACTGGTCATCGTCAGCGTCTTTACAGAGCAGGGTCGCTGGGTCAAAGTGACAGGCGCTTGGGTCCTCGATCTCGCCGTCTTTCGCTCCGTCCAGTTCATCGCAGGCATTCAAGACCGCAGCTTGAAGCATCGCGGATTTGGCGCGTCCGAGTTCTCGTGATGGCTTCTGCGCAACCAGCAGAGAAGGCCAGATCTGGTAAGCGTTCAGATCGACAATGGGGCTTGCCGGCGCACCAAAGATCGCACCATCGTAGTCCTCTGGAAAAACGCTGGATTTCCGTGAGTCCCATCTGACCGCCAAGGGAGCAGCCGGACCAATATGCATGTTTCGGCGACTCTCCATAGAACGCCTTGATGAAGACCTTGGCATCCGGTAATGCAGTGAGCGGCGCGATATCCGTAATCGATCATCTTGTCCGGGTGGCCTAACGCGAAAGCACCCTGGACAAGCGAATTGTCGTGACCCGTGTCGGTACTCACCGTCGCGTAGCGATGTTCGAGCCCAAGCAGGAGTCCGCCATACATGATGGAGCCGGCCCAACCGAAGTTGCCGGCTCCCATCAGCTTTCCATTCCAACCCGAAAGTGGAAGCCAGACCTCGATCTTGATGTCGGAGTCTCCGCTGGGCTTGAGTGTAGCGGCAACTCGGCAAAAGGACACATGATTGGTGGTGTCTTTCGGATCGAATGGCGCCAGGGCCATATTCATGCCGCCGCCACCACTTCCGTTATTCCTCGGATCACCCGGCGCACCTTGTCCATTGGGCCCTCCTGGTCCGGGGCCGTTTGAATTGCCTGCTCCCGGCGGGCCTCCCCCTGGCGCTCCCGGGTTATCCGTGCGGGCCGGCAGCTTGAACTCCAACGGTTGAACTACTTCTGCCATGGTGACGGTCGCCTCGGGGATGTCGAGCTTGGTGAGATCCGCGCACGACGTCCGTGCCTGAGCATGTCCCTTCAAACTCCCCGCTCCCAAGAGCACGCCACCCAAAGCTGTCGCAGAGACGAATCGCCGGTAAACAGGGTGTGTCCAATCAACGCATCGAAACTCTTTCATCACCGTCACGCAACCTCGTACCAACAGAAATTCGGACCCTCGCATGCACGCTGTTACCAGTTCGGCATTTCACCCTTTGTGCAAGCGTCTATTTCCTGACGGCTTCACCAAATACGCGCATAAAATTATCGCCGCCGATTTTCGCGATTTCATCGGGCTTAAACCCGGTTCTCAACATGGCATCGACTACGACGTAGTAAAAGCCTTGCGTTTGGTCCTGCCATGCAAGGTTGGTGCGTTCCCCGACGCGGGGACCGGGCCGAGGTCCACCTTGCGGAGGGCCGCCAGGGCCAGGACCACCTGGACCAGGCCCCGTGGGGCGAGGGCTCGGCTGGGTAAGTTTGGTGTCCGTGCCGATGCATACATGATCGACGCCGATGACATCAGAGAGCGCGCGGATATTTTGCGCGTACTCCAGCGGAGTGTTAGCCAAATGCGTCCAAACGCCGACGAGTCCACCCGCATCGGCGAGCACCCTGGCCTGCTCTTTGCTGATGAGCCTCGGGCGCATCATCTGCGCCATTCGCGGGTCGGCTCCCAGTTGGGTATCAAGTCCGGTATGTGAAATGATTACCGGCCGGGTCGTTACTTTGAGGGCGGCTTCAGTAGTCTGCATGTTGGCATGCGCGAGATCGATGAGAATGCCCAGTCGATTGCATTCCTTGATAACGGCTGCTCCAAACGCCGTCAATCCTCCATAGCGCGGAGGGTTGGTGTAAACATCACCGAGTGGCACCGTTGCATCGCTGTCGTGAAGCAATCCGAGATGTCGTAAACCGCGGCCATAGGCCTCTTCTACACGCTCGATATGACCTTGAAGAAAGTGGCCTCCCTCAACCGCTTGGATTACAGTTGGCTGACCGTTCTTGTGGGCTGTTCGCAAATCGTCGGCAGTCAGGGAACGCTTCATGCCGTTGCGCTCTAGTTGACGATCCATCGACGCCAGCCCTTTGAGGAAGCGATCGTAAGCATCGCCGGGTTGGTAATCCGTTGCAAACGTCATGCAGATAGCCGAGAGGCCTGACCGCTTCATCTCGCCAGCCAAGTCAATATCAGGCCCGGGCATTTCGGCTGCTGTGAGCGGAACGTCGACGTGATTGTGAGTGTCGATCCCGATTGTTCTGGCAGCAATATCGGCGACCCGTGGATCTGTATTGTCCTCTGCCCAGCTTGAGCGCGGACTCATCACCATTGCAGCACCCGCCGTCTTCGCAGAGAGTGATAGAAATTGCCGCCTTGTGCGACTAGCCTGAAATTCCATTCAAGATCTCCTATCAACATGAGCTAGTTTTTTGCGGTAAAGTAACCGGCTATGATGAGGCGCGTTGCTAATAGGCGAAGCCAAATGTACTCTCCTCACGCCTTCCTCACAACCTCTTCAAGGGTGGTGCCAAACTCCTTGAGGATCACGGCCGCTGCATTGCGGCCAGGAACTCCAGTGACTGAGCCGCCGGGAGAAGTGCACGCGCCAGTCTGAAACAAACCCGAAATGGGCATGCGGTATTCGGCCCATCCAGGAACCGGTCGCATCTGTCCGTTCTGCGCCGAATTGGATGCGCCTGCATGGGCACTCCCGCGCCACATGCCGGCATTCATTCTTTCAATGTCCAGGGGACTCTGGATGAACTTTCCGATGATCTTGTCCGGCGTGAGATTCGGCGCAAATTTGCGAAAGTGATTTAGCAGCGAATCCGCGACCTTATCCTTGATCGCATCCCATTGTTCGGGCCCTTGCTTGAGGCTGTAGGGTAGGTTGGTCTCAATTTTGACGGTGTGGCAGCCCGCTGGCGCACGCGTCGGATCCACGACGCTGGGTGAGACAATCTGCAGCCCCGGAGGATCGTCCAGATCGAGTTCCCCCGTCGCATTCTCGTAATTAAGAAGCAGATACTTCTCGAGCCGCGGACAGATGACCGCTTCTCCAGTCGAGATTGATCCGCCAGTTGGTAGCGGGTATCTTGGCGCCTCGGTCATCGCGTAGTGCGTGCTCATCATGGCGTGTACTGGTTGAAACAGTTCAACGCCTTGAAGGAACTCCTCGCCCCAGAGCGCACTAGGTGCCATATCGACCAGATGCTTGATATGAATGGTAGACACTACAGCCTTGTCGGCTTGGAAAGTATCACCATCGGCGCAGCGAACTCCGCCGCAGCGGTTTCCTTCGGTGATTAATTCTGCTACCTGTTTATTCGTGAGGATCACTCCTCCGTGCGCTTCGATGAAGCGGCCGAGCGCAACCGTCAGCGTTCCCGAACCTCCTTTGGGAAGTACGCGGCCAGAGAGATGGAAATTCACAAGTGAATAGGCCTGACCGCCGGTGTCCGGATCGCTTGGAGGGACCGAACCCATGTGCCCGCACATCAAAGAGGCGCGTCTCATTTCGCTGGATTCAAATAGATCGCAAGCGAGCTGGTATCCCGACATGGCGTAGCGGCGTTTCCAAACTCCAGCCATGGGAATCTTGGAGACTGCGCTGGATTGAGCCTCGGCCAACGCACGCGTGGCTGCCGAGTACGCTTATACTCGGCGGCCATTTTGCGAAAGGTGTTTGCGTCCCTCCTAGAGATGCGCGAAATGGTTTCACAGGTGCGATCGAGGTCTCGCCAGATGGTGATGGAGGCTCCATCGATGAACGGGATGTGCATCACTGGATCGGACTCGATATATTCGCCGTAACGGTAGTCACGAAGCTTCAGCTCATCATTCTTCATCACCGGGTTCTGTGAAAACCCGACATGCGCGCTTGAGAATAGATCGTCTTTAAAGCCGGGATGACAGACTTCCGCGGTTTTGACCCCGCCACCAATCGTTGCTTGACCTTCCAGCACCACGATCTTGTAACCGGCTTTGGCAAGGTAGGCGGCGCACAACAGGCTATTGTGCCCGGCGCCTGCCACGACGACATCAAAACGTTCAGCTGGTGTGGCCGCCCGTGCAGTGCCCGTAAACGTCGAGAGCGCCAGCGATACACCGGCGCCCGCTTTTACAAATTCGCGGCGAGTGAGGGGAGTCATCGTGGTCACATCCGACCGCGCATGGCCGTTGATGGAGGCACAATCCCCTTGAGGCGGAGATAGACCACCATCTGACCATACATCTCATTGTTGTGGGCGGTGTTCTTCTGGATGTTTCCAAGCTTTGAGCCACGCATGAATCCCTGGCCTGAAACCTCAGTGGCATTCGCGTCGGTTACGGTCGCGAATGCTGCATCGCAAGCATCGAACGACTTCTTCAACACAGCGATGACTTCGTCTTTGCTGGTCGCCGTCGATGGAGGTTTGCGTTCAAATGAACCACCGCTGACGACGGCGCACAGACCCGTTTGAACCTGGGCAACATGGGTGAACAACTCCGCATAACTGCGAATGTTCGGCGTTGGCTTGAAAGAGAAGTTTTCCGCCGGCATTGCCTCGGCAGTTGCAACAATGATCTTCTTGGTCTGGTTGTAACCGGCGAGTGCTTCGCCGACGAGCGAGGGCTTTGCGGCGTCCGAGGGCGGGGGTTGCGCAGGCTGTTGGGCGATTGCCGTGAAGGTTGGCACAAGAAGCAGCGCGGTAGATGCCAGAGCAAGACGGAGAGTGCGTGTCATCGAAGTTATCTCCTTGGCTAGAGTTGATTATTGCGAAAACCCGGATGTTGTAATTCCGTCTATCATCATTCCGATGTTGTCCACCATGCGAAGACGCCCATCGAGGATTTTGAATACTTCATTGATTTGCATCCTGCGCGGGCTGTCGCCGTAGTAAAGGACTGCGTAACCGATTACGATGCCGCGCTCCGGGTCGATGAGCCCAATGCGAATCTCGGTTGCCGGACCCCATGGTTTTGGCCCGAGGTTGCTCTCATAGCATCCGATGTCGCCGCCGCTGCTGTCTTCTACTCCGTTCCGTGGGTTATGCGTCACACGGTTCCCGCTGTGATATCGGTCGCAGCGCGGGTCATAGTCCGCTTGAATCGGCTGATGATCTGTCAGTCCTTTGAAGTATGAAGTGATGATGCGCTCCAACTGCTCGCGCGTGGAACGCTCCTCAGGCGGAACGATGGTGTTGAAGATGGGGTCGTAAGGAACGAGGTTTTTGATGTTCACCCTTGGACCATCGTCGAAGTTGATCTCGACTTCGATGATCTTGCCATTAGCCACCTTGAGCCGCGTCCCAATGTACACGGGCTTTCCAGCCGTCGTCTCCGCCGCAACGTGCTCGATCACATTTCCCAGGACCGGGTCGGCATAGACCCCTTCCGACAATATCTTCGTTACGCCAATCCACCTGCTATCGCCAAGTGCGATGGCCTTGGTGTTCTCGCGTATCTGCGCACCATTCGCGAGCTGGATTCTATCGGGAGTGTGGCCAAGCATGGCGGCATTGAACTGCTTAGCCTGCTCAAGAAGGCAGGCGCGATCGCAGGTTGCTGCCATTGCTGCTTGTGTCAGAACAAAGAATACAGTTGCAGCGAACCCGACGGTTGACGCTTTTCTTGAATAGTTTCGAGCCATCGATTTTCCTCTCCTAGACCATCATGAGAATGAGCGCCAACGGTATCGCCGTGCCGAGAAACAGCGTGCCCCAGACCAGCGTTCGACTCCGGTTAAACTTAAACGCCATATAGATGCCGAGAAGCGTCGAGAAAATCAATCCGACAGCCGTCGCCAGAAAGAACCACTTCAGAGCAAGGGTGAGCTTGTTTGTACCCCGCTCCTCGTTCCGGCGAGCACCTTCCGGTTGCGGCGGCCCCGGTTGCGCCGGCCGATGCGCTTCATCCGCCTGGGGCGGTCTGTTTGGCTGGCCCGCCGAACCGGGCGGCGGTCCGTGTTGTTTCGTAACCACCTGGTCTTTGTGAATCGAGCCCAGCTTCTGCACCCATGCCGGGGCTTGATAGGCGTCACCGGGATGGCTCTCGTGCAGACCGAACAACTGGAGAGATCCAGTAAAAGCGAAAAAGATAATTGAGGGCGCGAACAGCGTCCCAAGGTAGAGGTGCCACTGTCGAGCCCATTTCAGTCGGGCCGCGCCTTTGGATGGACCTTGTGGTTTGGTTTCCGTGGTGGGGTTTGCTGCCAGGTTCATTTCCTACTCCTTGAAGGAATGAGTTCGCCGTTAGCTCGTCAGCTCGAATGCCAGCTCTATCAACACGGACCGAGTTGCCGCGTTAGACGAGATCTTCTTCATGCATCGAACGCAGATCGTGCGAATGTCTGAAAGGCTACAGGTCTTCTGCCTGTGATCGTTTCGAAGTCATTAGAAGTGCCCGCAGCATACCCTGCGCGCACCACGGAGTAGAGCATCCCTAGGTAGGCGACAATGGGTTCCGGCATGCCTTGTGCTCGAGCTCCATCAAGCATTTGGTCTTCACTGAGAGAGTGATACACAATCGTGTGGCCTGTAACCTCACTAATGATCCTCGCTACCTTAACGTGATCGAGCGCCGCAGAAC
>Ga0206842_1037_pt3 | contig 19988 bp, 22 predicted proteins | sample Alteio_BWOrgCont_23_FD_152861 | JGI IMG/M metagenome (GOLD analysis project Ga0206842, IMG submission 152861) | Enriched cells from forest soil in Barre Woods Harvard Forest LTER site, Petersham, Massachusetts, United States -... | ecosystem: Environmental > Terrestrial > Soil > Temperate forest >...
TTTCTGGGCGTCGGCAGAGTCGCGCTGTTGATGCGGATGGCGAAGACGTTGTTCATCCATCCGCGGTAGCTCGCCTTGATGGTCGCGATGTAGCTCTCCGCCTGATGAATCAGGCTCAGCGGAAAGAGCACTTCTTGCTCGGTCCTGAGCACGTTTGCCTGGATCTGATGGATCTCGTTCAGGGCCCCACCGATCGTTCCTGTGATGGTACTCAGAATGGCGGTGAAGATGCCGCCGAACTGCGCATGCGTAACCACCGGCGCTGCGGCCAGCACCGCCGCTAACAGTCCCGCGCCAAACGCCAGCCTTTCCTTGCCTCTGCTCATACCGTAGCTCCTTCGAGAACCGTTTCCTTCGGCAGTGCGAGCACCTCCGGATGTACGGAAGTATGCTTCACCGCTGCGCTCTTCGCGCCCTGGATCCCCATCCGGCTGACTTCCCCGGAGCGCTCTTCCGGCAGTTCCGGGATGGCCGAGAGCCCGTGCGGGTACTTCTCCGCCAATTCTGTGTAGCTGTCGATCAGACTGACCGCGGGATGGGTCCCAAGCCACCACTGCCGGTACCAGCGCTCGCGCGGCCAGGTCGTCATCAGCCAGTACTCAACGGCTGTCGGCACAAAGTAGAAGCTGTGCGTCGTCTCCGCCTTTTCACCGATCACCACGAGGAACTCGCTCCTGTGGCCTTTCTCGGTCATCCCCATCGACTTCACGCGCGCGAGCGTCGTCTCGTTGAGGTGCAGGAATTGCCGCAGCACATCAAAATTGCCTTTCTGCCGTCCGATCATCTTGATCGAGGTCGACGCCAGAATGGCCCCGCCGAATTCGATCGGCTTGTCCGGTGTCCCGGTAAAGTCCTCGACCGCCTGTGAGATCCCCCAGACACAGGCATTTCTCTTGCGCGCTGTCCGGAACAGCTGGACCACCACTGGCCCCCAGGCTCCGCGACTGCAAGAGCGCCCAGCATTCGTCGAGCACCGTGATCGATCGCCGGTGCGATTTCCCGGAGGCGCGCTTGGTGGTGGTATAGGCAATCAGCAGGCTCATCGCCACTTCCAGCTTCGGGTCGTCCTTCAGCTGCTCGATGTTGAAGTAGAGCCATGGTGTCGACATGTCGATGGTCGTCGGCCTGTCGAACAGTTGTGCGTACATACCGTTGTTCACCCACGGTCGCAGCTTGGATGCGGCAATGCGCGCTGCTTCATTGACCCGCGGGTTCCGGTCTTCGTCGTAGTAGTTTTGTAGCTCGTCGAAGAGGTCGCTATAGAGCGGAATGGGGTTGTCGAGACGCATCTGCGCCCGGGCGTATGTCTTGCGGATCGCTGCCATGATCAGGTTGTCGAGCAGGTCGGTATCGCCGTCGCCGCTGTCCCCGATCATGAAGCGGGTCAGATTTTTGAGAAACGACAGATGATCGTTCGATGGCTCGGTCTCGCCCGGATCGAGATCGAAGGGATTGATCGTCTGCTCGCTGTCGAGCGACATGGAGATCATCCTGCCGCCCATGAAGGTGACCGGATGGTAGTAGCTGTCGCCGCGCTCGATGATCGAGACCTGCACATTTTCACGCGCCGCCATCATCAGCATCATGTTGGTTGCCACGGTCTTGCCGGAACCGGAGGCACCGGCCAGCAGCGCGTTGGCGTTTTCCAGGCTGGGATCAAAGTGCGAGAACGGCAGTAGTTGCCGGTAGGGCGTCTCGAAGGCCATCAGCGGGGATCGCACTGTACCTGCCCATGGCAGCTCCAGTGCCAGCAGGTCGGCGGCATGCGGCGTCAGAAGGTCATGATCGCGCCGGTCTTCCTCGGCAAGTCCGGGAAGACTCGATAGAAAGAGCCGGCGCGTGGCCAGCGACTCGGCGAAGCCCCTCGCCCCGTTCATACGCGCCAGCACCTGGAGAAGTTGTTGCCTGCGCCCGGCCAACTCTCGCTCGGCCGCTTCGTAGTCCTGGGATGTCCATGCCGGCGATGAAGTGTGCACTCCGACGACCACGCTGACCTTCGCCGTTTTGACCGATGAGGCGATGATCTCCACCTGGATCTGGATGAGTTCCTGCGTGGCCACCTGCGCGGTCATATCCACGCGGAGGTTTCCTTTCGAGTCCTTCTGCGCCGCCTGCATCTTGCGGAATTTCTTTTTGTACTTATCGAGCACGATGCGCTGGTCGGGAATAACGATCTGCGTTGAAATCACCAAGGGAAAACCGATGGTCATCAGCTGCCGCAGGATCCCGGGATAGGTACCGTCCGGAGGAATCTTGAGGCTCATGAAACTCCAGAGGAGCCCGTCGATGTTCAGGTAGGATTCGGTCTGCCCCAGAATGCTGATCGATGCCAGCCTTTCGCGTGCGGAAATTTCCCGCGTTGCGGTAGTGTTCTCTCTGAACGGTGTGGGATCGGGATCAAGCGGACTCAGCGCTCTCTTGATCTCCAGGAACAATTCCTGATGCGTCATGCGTTCCGGGCCGAGGCCTCCACCCTTCATCGCGGACTCGATGCCGGCCAGGATCGATTCGAATTCCGCCAAGGTGTCCTCGTGCTCTTTCCGCGTTTTCTGAATGGCTCTTCCCAGGGAAAGCGGGAAGCCGGAGCCCGCCTGCCTGCGGTCTTTCTTGCTCTGCGGTCCGCCGCTGGCGATCATCATCCTCTTGTGCCTAACCGGGTCCCAGATCAAGTACACGGCCGCAATTCGCGTCAGATAGGCGCCCTGCTTTTCCTTCTGCTCCCACGCGTTCAGCCGGCCCTCATCAAGGGCTTGAACCTGGGGCAATTGGGTGCGCGATGCATCGCGGTACCGGTCGAGCAGGCAGTTGAGGCTCTCCACCACCTCGTAGCGGCACTGGAAGCGCATGCTCTCTTCCGGCAGGGTGCGCAGCAGCGCTTCGAGGACTGCCTTGGCCTCATTCCGTCCATCGTCGTCAGCAAAATAGGTCAGTGCGCCGGCAACGCGATATCCGGCGACATAGCAGCCGTCGGTGCGCACCATCACGTTGTCCAGGAAATCCCGGACCTTGAGCAGTTCGCAAACGGCCGGGTCCTGGAGCGATCGTTCCTGCTGCACCATCGTTCGCGGCATTTATCTCTTCTCCTTCTTTTCTGCGACCTTGATAAAGCTGGTGGTGAGTTTCGTATCGCGGGCGAAGGCGCAATAGCTGCGCGGCTGTGCGTAATAAACCACCAGATCAAACAAATACCGGCGCGGCTTTCCGTACTTGAACAGCATCAGTCCCGGAACCCCCAGTACCAGGACCATCAGCATCAGGAACCAGTTCATCGGCAAAAAGAACATGTAACGGTCGGGAAAGAGGAACTGGCCGATCAGCATGGCGATTGCACAGCCCATGGCCAGCGCCAGCATGTCTTCAAGCTCCAGGCCCAGCATGGTGACCTTGGCGTGAAGGTTGCGGGAGACCGGACTCATTTTCAGCGCCATCACGCAACCCCATTCGTGCCCGTTGCGATGAAGTGTTCCATCAGCCGGAGCAATCCGGAAACTCCCAGGCAGCTGCCGCCGGCGATGAAGTGCCGGATCCAGTCGTCGCCGATGTTGAGTCTTTCGAAGACCCCTCCGATGCCGAGCACGGCCCGCGCAATTTCAATGCCTCCGTACACCGGAAGAATCACGTTCCCGACCCAGTTTGCGAGACTCAGCAGGGCCGCCCAGTATTGCGTGTTTCCCGAGCCCTGCCGGGCAAATACCTCTGCCAGCCGAAGCAGTCCGGAAACCGAGAGCGCTGCCGTCGTGCCGCCGATATATGGGTCGATGTGATACCCGCGCGAGTACTTGTAGATCCCCAGCGCGAGGATCAGCGCCGCGAGGATCGGCATCACCGCGTTTCCTACCCAGTTGGTCAGGTTCAACAGTCCGCCATCGAAAGAACCGTTGTTCATCTCGTCCTCGCGTGTCAGATATCCTTTACTTCCGCTCTTCTGTCAAAACAGGAACGGCTGCTGGTTCGGGAGCTTCTTTCAGAAACCGCCGCACTCCGGCGCCGCTCCAGTGCCACAGTTGCCGCGTGATCACGTAGCCTGCGTAGGCTTCCGCCGCCAGAAAGAGCAATGCGACTACGATGGAGACAAACATCAGAAAAATCGGGAAGTGTATGCCCCACACAAAGATGAGCAGCAGGCAATAGCAAACGGCCGCAAAAATCAGCGCCTGCAGGATTAGGGCACGGTGTTTCATAGTGCACCCTCCAGTTCCGGGCAATAGTCGAAACAAAACACCTTCCTGAACTTGGCTAGCGAGATATGCCAGTCAGGCAGAGTGCAGTCGATCACATCGGGGAGCTCCGTGCCGGCGTGAACCGAGCCGTGGAGCGGGTGCTCGACGCAGACCGGTGCTGCAGTTCCAGAAAGCGTAATCAAGACAATTAGGGCGTGCTTCATAGGTTCACTCCCGCGAAGGTTTTCACCAGCGCCCAGATACCCGTTACGCTCAAAAAGCCAAGCCCGCTGGCTACCAGGCCCGCCCACGGCCGGTGACGAACGTAGTTCAGGATCGCTGCGGACAATGCGAGGCCTCCGACGATGGGGCTGATTCGGTTGGCCGCGTATCCAAAGACATTCATGAGCATGTCGGTGACTCCGTACTGGCCGCTTTGTAGCCAGCTTCCCGTCGCCAGGTTCCATATCCCCTCGACCCCCAGCAGAAAGAGGGCCGCAACAATCGAAGCCATCGGGCTGTAGCCCTGGCTCAGATCGAGCACCGCTTTGAAGACCAGCGACGCAGCCACAACCGGCACCACATGGCCGACCAGGAAGTTGTCGACGAAATCTCCGGTAACCTTCTCGATCCCGGCGGTATAAGCAGCTCCCGTTGCTCCTGCCTGGGTAAACTGTGTCGCGCCGGGAATCCCTTCCCCGCTCAGCCACCTACTTACGCTGGGAACACTGATCAGAAAGCATCCCCAGAACATCCATTTCAAAAATCCACCACTGGCCTCAAAGTTCATCCCGCCTTCCGAACGCAGGCGCATGCCGGCGAGGACGAAGGCGCCCAGCGCGGCCGGGATGGTGAGATCCATCAATAGCCCAAGAATTGCTCTGAAGACCAGTGGCGCCTGCATAGAATCAAGCCACCGCCTGACCCTGTTGAATAAAAAATTCAATGAGTCGAAGAATGCCCGAAATGCAGATAAGGCCACCTGCCGTCAGGGCAGACGGCAGCCAGCTGCGTCCGCTCCTCCACATCAATACGGTCGCGACCACTGCAATACCTGCGCCAACCGGGCAGATCACGTTGCAGAGCCAGTTGACCGCATTCAGGAATGCGCCCTCCGGCTGCGCAGCAGTCTGGCCCTGTACTGCCTGGCCGGTTGCTGGAGCCGCGCCCAGGTTTTGCGCCACACTCGCTGCGGGTGCAACGAATGCCGCGCCGACGAACAGTACGAGAATCGGGGCGGAGAGGTATTTCCGCGCCCGTCGTACTGCTTCCATACACCACTTGATCATGAGACTTGCCTCCTTGACGGTGTTCCGTCGAGGCAAGAGAGTGGCACTGTTTCGGATTTCGAGCAAACACAGCTCTGAGTAACAGGTGAGTAACTCGCTCTCTTTTCGAATAGATTAGGCAGAGGTTTTGGAACAGAGTAAGGGTTGTGGTTTGTTGCTAGTTCCTATCTTAGGTATCTATCGAGGGTATCTGGATATCTGTGGATAGTTAGATCGATTCGGTTTTCCGGTAAAGCTGGGGGGTTCGCGTTAGGATAAGACACAAAAGCTTCGTCAGCAAAATTTCTCTTTTCCTTATCCTAAGGACCCGGCACGGATGAAGTGGCTCCGAGGTTCAAAGCCGGGGTTAGTTCTGGGATAAGGGAAAAAGCTTCGTCAGCAAAATTACTCTTTTCCCTATCCCGGGGGCCCCGCACGGATGAATTGGCTCGGATGTATCAAAACTGGGGTTTAGCGTTGGAGGACGGGCCGTGCGCTTGCAGCGCGGTGGGATAAGGAAAAAAGCTTCGTCTGCAAAATCTCTCTTTTCCTTATCCTAAGGACCGTCCTGAATGGACCGTCTGGAAGGTTTGAAGCTGACGGTTGGTTGACGCAATTGGACCAAGCGTCCGCATAAAGCATCGATGCTTGGTTCAACTCCATTGTGCCCGAAAAGCGCGGCACGTGAGACTCATGTATGTGAGGTTCGAGACACCTCGACTATCCGTCCAGCACATAAGAAAAAAGGATGGCCTCCGTTTCCGGGCCATCCTTCTGGCTTTTCGTTAGGTTGTGTAGTTATTGGCTTGCTGGAAGCGAAGCTTTCTCGATCTGCGCTTCAGGTTCATGCGACTCAGGTACTGCCTGCGACTTTGCGAAGACAATGTAGATCTCTGTCCCTGCCGGAACGCTCACCACGATGTGCTGCAGCGTGAGCATGTGCATGATCTGCTCGTCGCCAGCGTTGCCGATATTATCGGCAATGCGCATGCGGAGCATATCATTTTCGCTGAATGCGCTGTTTCCGCTGGGAGCGCCCACGATCATTGCCGCCGTCTCGCCAAGCCCCGAGAGCGAGCGCACCACGAGGCTCTTGCCGCTCTGTTTGCCCGTGACCTTGCCCTTGATCGCGGCCAGATTCGTGTCCGCCGCTACGGCTTCGATGGGGACGGTTTCCCCGCTCGCGAATTCGATGGTGGAGAAGGCGATATTCACCAGACCCGAGGGATCTGCCTGGGTGATCTTCCCTACCGCTCTGCTGCCGGCGGGAATGAGGATCTGTCCATCACGTTCGTAATTGTGCTCGATCACGGCCACCACGGGCGCATGGATCGCTGTGGTGGCCATTGCTTCGAGACGCGCCGCGACATGGTAGCCGGGTGCAAGACCCAGGTTGGTAATAGCTGCGCGCGTAACATTGCCTTCGTTTCTCAGCCCGCTTCCCTGCTGATGCACGGTGAAGACAAGCGAGGGTTTGCTGAGCGCTTCTTCCTCTTTCTTGATCTCCTGCTGCTCGCCGGCGCTGTTGCTGCCATAGGGAGGAGGCGACCATTTCTGCTCACCGGGCGTGGTGTCCGGCTCCTGAAACTTCGCAACCTGATTAAGGGATTTCCCCTGCGCAGGATTCGCTTGACCAGCCGGTTGTGCTCCCGAGGGTTTAGCAGACTTCGTGCGTTCGATGTCGGAAGCATCGACGCTGCCGGGCTTATTGGTTTCTGCCGGCGAGGCCTTCATCTTGTCACTCGGCACCAGGTCTCCCTGGGCCGTCGGCGTGGCATATCGGCCAAGGTTAGGCTTTGCAGCCTCCGCCGCGGTCTTCGGTTTCGTGGTCCCCTTCGTTGACAGGAAGGCGATCATGGCTACTCCGAAGATGACGATCACACCAATCACAATCAGCATGAGTGAGAGGTTTCCACCGCCGCCCCCCGTCTTTCGCTCGAGCACAAACGGGCGCCGTTTGATCTCACCCGGGCTCTCAGTTTCCTCCCCCTCCGAATCGGTGATGAGAACGACCTTCTGCTGCGCCTTTTCCTCTTCCAGCGCGATTTCTGCTTTGCCCATAATTGCCTCCTTTCTCGAGGTTGAATGTTCTCCTCGATTACCTTGCCGGCGCGACAAACGGAACCGGCAGCAATAGCGGATTGTCGACCTCGCTGGCGGTTGCGAGCACCAACAACAAGCGGTCCTTGCCCTGCTTGAAACCAGGCCGCGAGAACTCCACGACTCCATCGGCGCGCTCTCCCGGCGCAAGACGCGTAGCGTTGAGACGGTAGTCTGTAACTGCTACTTCGTCAGCCAGGGTCTGCCCGTGCTTCCTTTCTTCCTTTTTCTTGGTGTTTTCCTCGTTCGGGCTGCTGAGTTCTACCTGTGGCGGAAGGACTTCAATCCAATGATCCGTCGTGTTCAAGACGGAATAGGCAACCAGCATCTCGCCGCCCTGCGATCGTACCTCTCCGAGGGCACCGGCCATCGGCTTGCCAGGCGGTTGTCCTTCCGGATTTCTCTGCTTCTTTGCGACAGTATCAACCCAAGCCGGTGTGGCGATATTTGCCTGTTGCTTTAGCGCAAGATCGATTACCGGGATCTTCTTCGGCTCCGGTTTCACCTCCGGCTCGTCACCGTGGATCATCGAATCCGCTGAGCCGATCAGGAAGCTTTGCGCAGGCTGGTAGTTCACTACGAAGTCCACCGGCCTGGTTCCTGTCTCTCCTTCGGAGATCAGGCGAAAGCTGATCTCGTGACCGGACTGGAGCGCGATGATGAGGTTGCTCGTCGCCGCATCCTTGGTACTGGGCTTCACGAACACCAGCCTTGCCTCCTCTGCGGAATGCTCGACCTCAAAGAGTGTCGGCGCCCCGACGGCGACCGAAGTCACAGGCTCTGGGAGCCGGATCGTAGTCGTGAAGAGCGGCCGCAGGTGAAGATCGGTAACCGTGCTTCCGATGAGAGGAAGAGCGCTGATCACCGGCTGGACCTCGTTGTCGGACTTGTGTCCTATAGTCGTCTGCTGCGCCCAGGTGACGCCGGCGCACACCATCAAGAACGAAATGAAAACAAAACCTTTCATCACTGGCCTCCCGAAAGAGAAGTACGATCAAACCCGTCTTCGCGCAAATGCCGTTCATACCGCCGGCGCACGGCCTCGACATACACCACAACGTCCCGGTTCCGGTAGGCCAGGCCGCGCTTGTCGAGAGGTCCCGAGCCGGAATAGTAAGCTGCGACCGCCAGGCGTAGCTCTCCATGAAACCGCCGCCTTAGATCTGCCAGGTATTGCACCCCTCCGCTCAGGTTTTCACTGATCGCATAGCGGTTCCGCACGCCGTAGCGTTCGGCGGTGTTGGGCATCAGTTGCATCAGTCCCGCTGCTCCCATGCTGGAAAGTGCCGCAGGGTTCCAACCTGATTCCTGCTCGATGATGGCGTGCACCAGGGCGCGCGGGACTCCGTAGTGATCGGCGTAGGCGTCCGCATAGTACTCGAACTCGGGCGTGGGTTGGGCTGTGCATGCCGGCACTGCCATCAGAGACAGGAGCACAGACAAAAGGGCGGCAACGCAGAGGCCTAACCGCTTCATGCCGTGACCTCTTCCCTTTTGGATTCTGGACTGTTTACGGCATTGTTCAGCTCGCTCGCATATTGACCTGCCAGCCGCACAATAGACTCGAAGCACTGCTTGAGCAGCAGCCGGTTGCGGTCGCCCTCCGTCTTCGCGATCAGCGGCAGCATGATGTCCTTGTGCTCGCGACCAAGCCGCGTAAGGCCAAGAAGCTCCATGGCCAGAGCGACGTCGTTCATCTCGGAGATCGACGGCGGTTTTTCCAACGTGTAGGCGCGCAGGCTTCTGGCCAGTCCGGCGATGAACTGATGCGTTTCTTTTCCAGCTTCCGGGGTCCGCCTGGCTACAATGGACGCCTCGCGCTCCGCGGTCGGATGCTCAACCACCAGGTAAAAGCTGCGCCGCCGCAGCGGATCGCCGAGACGGCGATCCTGGTTCGAAGTCAAAAAGACATGAGGGATCGAGGTCGCCTGCACGGTTCCCATTTTTGGGATGGAGAGCGTCCATGCAGAAAGCAGTTCCAGCAGCATTGCTTCGAACGCGGGGTCAACTTTATCGATTTCGTCGATCAGCAGCACGCACCGCTGTTCCTGCTCGATCGCTTCGAGAAGTGGCCCGGCCATGAAATAAGAGCGGCTGGACATTTCCCTTTTGATCTCGGCCCAATCCGGAGTGCGCTCGCTCCTGCTCATCAGCAGGACGTAAAGCTCCTGCAGGCTGCGGTCGTACTGGCCGATGGCTTTTTCTTCATTGATGCCCTGGTAGCACTGGAGGCGGATTAGCCGCACGCCATAGGCGCGCGCCACGGACGCCGCCAACTCGGTCTTCCCCGCGCCCGCGGGACCTTCCAGCAGGATGGGGCGGTGGATCATGCCGGCCAGGTAGAGGGTCGTGGCCGTTTTGAGATCGGTGAAGTACCCTACGCTCCCCAGTGCGGCGAGGGTCTCCTTGGGCGAGGAATACATCGGCTCTGTCCTCCTGCCTGTTGCCAGGTGGACAGAGCGTAGAGCGGGATGCTTTTTGGGTCAAATGGAGGGCTTAGTGCTCGGGATATACCTGGTTATCCGGCCCCAGCCAGCCCTTTTCCGTCCACTGGAAGGGGTAATTGCTCGACCAAGTCTCAGTCCACCCAGGTGGTTGAATACCGATTTGCTTTGAGTGCTTCTGGGTAGCCGTGTAATAGAACGTATAGAACTTGACTCCATTAACTTCTGCCATCTGGCCGTTCGTCTTTTTTAAGCTGATTAATTGGGCCTCATTCGCTAATGGTCCTCTACTATGTATGCTGGTCCAGACCTTGATGGCGTCGTCTTCGGTAGGCGGGTTCGGATCGTGCTTGCAGCCGCTCACGGACAGGATAGCGGTGATAAGCGCTGCAATAACAAAGCCCTTCGCCGCGTGTTTCATTCCGTGGGCCCTCCGTCTGCCCTCCTACGTTCCAGCTCTTCGCAGATCGGCTTTAGCGTCTTCAACGTGTTCTCGAAGAGTTTTCTCGCTTCTTCTATGCCCTCGGTAGCGCCCCACATCCGCACATGGCGCAAAATGATGGCGTGCGCTGCCGCCATATCTGCCACGAATGGAACGAACATCTCCCGCGGCTCTTTATCCAGGGAATCCATGAAGTCCACCAACCGCTTCATGTAATCGTCCAGCCGCTCTTCTCCCAGCTGGAGCATGCGCTCGTCGCCCAAGGGCTTGTCCGTCATACAGGCTGAGTAACCCCCGCAGCGCCTTTGTACCATCCCTGAGGGAATTTCGCACCTGCCTTGTCCTCTTCATTTGGACGAGGTTTCCGTGAATCCCAATTCTTTAGAAAAGGATTTTGGGCCGGATTTCTGAGACGCTCGGCTTCTGAATTTCTGCGTTGTGGTTCTGTTTAGGCCGTCCTCGATCGCCTTGCCCAATCGGTTCAAAATTTCAAGCTTATCCTTTGCAAACGCCGCAGCCTCTTCGACGGTTTCAAACGTATATCGGTCCGCATCCCCGCGTGCAACCGCCTCCAGGAACATCTCTTCGGATGAAAATCGCCCTCGCGAACGCTCACTTGTGGTGTCTCCGACTAGCGCCGCGAGGCCCTGATCTCGGCACACCTCCTCGAACGCGCGAAATCGATGGACATCCAGGATTGGAACGACGATAACACGCTTCACGATCCACTTCTCCCTGCGAAAATGCTCCGCACAAACGCACAGTATTGGCAGTTCGGCTCTCGGTCAAATCCATGAACAATCCATGAACGCTGAGTCCAAGTTTGGGTGAGCTACATGCCGTGGGGAAATACCTCGCGTTTGTTGAATCCAGGCTTTCCCAATCTGAAACGTAAGGAGTCCTCGAGTCCTGCATCCTGTGGGATATATTCCCTAGCCGTCATTCGAAAATGTCACGAGCCGGACCGCCAAGTCGGTGACATGCTCGGACAGATGTTTAATTGCGGAAAAATTGCACTCATTGCGGTGCCATTTGACTGAGTTTCGAACCTGCTTTACACATAACTCTCACGATTTGCACGGACAGGTTACCTGGACCCCAGCGCAAGTCCATACAGGTTCAGACACGGCGATTGGATGAGGCGAATTCCGCAACACCACACGATGGGAGCAACGAGAGGACACATGAATGTACAGGTTGAAAAATTGTTATTTTCACGCAGGGACGCAGCTGTGGCCCTTAGCCTCAGCGTTCGTTCGATCGACTATCTCATCTCGAATGGCGAGCTAAGCACGCGCAGGATTGGAAGAAAGATTCTCATACCCGCCGTCGAGATTCGTCGGTTTGCAAGAAGAGACCATCCCCGAGCCGTTCGAGCCTTGAGCGAGAGCGCATCAAATCCACAAGCAAGAAGAGCTTAGTGCTTTGACCAGGCCGTGGCGTAATGCTTTCCGTGTAAGTCAATCAGACGCTTCGCTGCCAGGTCAGATTGGATGACCGGAGCCGCAACTGAATCGAGTCGTTCGACGGCTGCTTGGTTGTGTTCCGGTGCAAGGTGGAGGTATTCGGCGGTCATCGAAATGGTGCATGCGCAGCTCATTCCTGAACCGTGGGTAAATTGACATCCTTCACGATCAGACGGCTGATAGTGTGTGTCGACGATGCCGAATTCGGCATAATGCCCTGAGGGGACTTGAACACCCATGACCGGTTAAGATCCGCGGATTTTGAGGTACTATCCGACTGCCTGGCTGGAGAACACCTTATGCCCCGTAAACCTAGGGAAGAAAAACACAAAGGCGTCTTTGAAAGGGTCAAGGGCTCGAACATCTGGTGGATCCGCTATACCGACGAACAGGGCAAGCGGGTAACCTACAAAGTCGGAACTTTCTCAGCGGCCGTCCGCATCTACGAGCAGCGCACGGCTGCGATTCGGCTGGGCATTCTCCTTCCGACCTCTCCCCGGCGCGGCACCAAATTCTCTGAACTGGTGGCGGACGCGATCAAGTTCTCCGAAAAGCATCACCGCGCGTCGAAGGACTTCAAGCAGCGGGTGAACCTGGCTCTCGACAAGTTCGGCGATCGCGGCGCTGAATCGATCACTACACGAGAGCTGCAGGACTGGATCGACGAGATGGCCGAGGGGCGCGAGTGGACCGGAGGAACACAGAACCGGTTCAAATCTTCCCTGAGCGCGGTGTTCCGCGAAGCCATGAGGGCCGGCAAGGTCAACGGAAACCCGGCCAGGCTGATCCGTCGCTCGAAAGAGCCCTTGGGGCGGGTCCGGTTCCTCTCCCACGAAGAGGAAGCCAAGCTCCGAAAAGCGATCGCCGCCACTCTGCCCGGCCGCATCAAAGACCAGGGCGAAAGCGCCTTCGCGCAGCTCGATGTCGCTCTGCATACCGGGATGCGCAAGTCCGAACAATTTACCGCAACGTGGGACCAAGTCGATCTCGAACACGGGTACATCTACTTGTCGATGACCAAAAACGGCACCGATCGTTTCGTTACTCTCAACAGTGCCGCTGTCCAGGTCCTCAGGCACCTCCAGGAGCGGCACCAGCAACTCGGGTTGCCTCCAGATTCCACGCTGTTCCATTCCAAGCGCGACGGGCTGATCAAGAACCCGCGCAAGTGGTTTGCGACGGCTCTTGAACAGGCCGAGATCGAGGGCGTCACCTGGCACACCCTCCGCCACACTTTCGCTAGCCGTCTGGTGATGGCTGGGGTAGACTTGAAGACAGTGCAGGAACTGATGGGACACAAGACGATCGCCATGACCGCCCGGTATGCCCACCTCGCCCCGACCCACAAGTTGCAGGCGCTGGAGACCTTGGTCCGTCCGGGGTCGGTTTCGGTACAAAGTGGCTACAAATTGGCTACCAACACCAAAAAAGCCACCGGAAGCAAAAAACTGAATAGCATTCAACTTGTTGAATCAAAATAAGTTGAATATGATGTGAGCTCGTAGCTCAGTTGGTAGAGCATCGCCCTTTTAAGGCGTGGGTCCTGGGTTCGAGCCCCAGCGAGCTCACCATTCAAAACAAAGACCTTAGCGTATCCACGCCGGACACTAAAAAATGCCACCTGTGATACGAAAGTGATACACGGGGCGTCAGCGTCCGCGGCTTCGTTCTTGTCGACATTCCCTCAGATCCCAGCTTTTACTCTTCCAGCACTCCCTGGTTAAAGCTGGACTGCGTGAAAAGATGGCTGGGAGCGTGGCTGTCGGCGCTCCGCTCGAGCCCTTCTGAATGCCCCAGTGCATTGCTAATGAACGGCAGCCAGATGTTCCCCGAGATTGTCGACCATGTTGGCCAGGGACTACGAATTCCCACCACTATGCAATTGAGCACTCGATTTCGGTTTCGTGACCGGCCCGTACCTGTTCGAAGTCATGCGGGAACAACGCCGTACTTGGCAGCCAAGAACTGCTGAAGATCATCGGGTAGAACTGCGGCGAGTTCTTGCCAGGTAAGCAGCTTGAGGCGACAGCGAAGCTCGACGAGCCGAACCGCCCGCATCACTCTATACCATGCTTCGATCAGATCAGGACGGCGAACATCGCAAAATATGCAGTACGAGAAGCCGGTCGCATATGCCGCCAGAGTCCCTCTTATGAGTTGATAACTGCAATGCCTTCCATTCCTGCACGGAATCTCAGACAGGTCAAACACACTCCCCACATCTCGATATCTGGAGATAAGCTCAAATCCTGCCGATTGAAAGTCCGATTCAGTGAGCTTCGCTTCAACCAACGATTGATCGAGCTTCATATCGATCTCTGTGTTGTCGCGCTTGCCTTTGTGCAAAGGAATTCGTGGTTTGAATCCGAACTCCGGCACCGTCTTTGATTCAACTCCGAGCATCGCCCTGACGACCGCGGACGTCACCACACCAGGATGGCAGAAGATATTCATGAGTAACGCGTCGGAGCTATGGGCACAATCCAATTCCCTCCAATGCCAGTTCGCACGCGCTCTGGATCTCTTGAATGCGGTGTGGGCTTTGCCTAGTCGTAGCTTCCATTGCGCATGACTGGAAATCATCTGATAGGAAAGTGGGTGAAAGTTCCCATGACAACCGTTGTCATCCTGCGCAAAGAGCACTCCGGGAACCGTGCCATCGGTTCGCTCATAGACGAGGCCATGAGTTTTAGCGAACCTCAGAGCACGGAGACTCAATTCGGTTCGCAGGGTCAGGCCACTCGGAATCTCGAGATTTAATTCAGTCATCGCGTCGATTTCTACAATGAAACGGATGAGAAATCGGGATTACGTATTCGCTTTTTATTCCCTATATTATCACTGCCATGTTCCACGCCCAAGACGAAAAGCTGACGGATCTAGCCCCACTTTAACCCTACGGTAAGAACGACCAAGTGTTCCAAGTCGCTCTATTACGTTGCCAGCCGCTCCGCATGATGTCTTTTAGTTACAGTAATTTAACGACTCATGAATCGAAGGTCGTTGAGTAAAGCGCAAAGTGGCCACTGGAGTGTGATGTCTGCGATTCGGAAGTTGGCCGTGATTTGGCTCCATCCCGGGGTCAATTCTTCGATTCGCGCACCGGTACTTGCCGGTCGATTGAAAATTGAACCTTCAAGGACGCGCGAGCGGTGCCGAGGCAAACGAAGAGTTTCTTGCCCGGCCCGCTGAATCCGTAATGGACATGCGCCACTCCGTCCGGGTCGATCTTGGTGATGGTCGGTGGGTCGGGATTCACATCCCGCAGGTCGGCCGTATTGATCAACGAGGCGGCCGCCGCAATCACTTTTTCATGCATTGCGCTATCGAGAGCTATCGGAACGTGCAAGTCGGGATTCGCGTTGCTTCGGTCGCAACCTGCTTCCAGACCCGCGATTACGTCGTCTCGGGTGACAACCTGTTCTTCGAGGATCGGGTTGTCGCGGTACACGCGGTAGAAAAAATCATAGGTGCTCGATATCCGGTCAAGCGGCCGAACCATGTGCAGGTGATCTGCATGGATCTCTTGTGGCGGCGTGGTCACATCGCATCCATAGGTCGCACTGAAGTAGCCGACCACGCGTGCATGGGTCTTCAGATAGCGTCCAAATCCGTTTTCCGGAGTCGTGTCTTCGGATTCAAAGGCACAGAACCGATGAATGCCATTTGCGGAATCGTGTCCTCGCCAGTTGCTTTCCAACTGCGTTAGGAAGGCATTACTACTGGCATCGCTGAGATCACTGAGAAGCGGGTCTTTGTCGTAGATGGAAGCTATCCGGGCGATCGGCGAGCCCTCGTGCGGGGTCCCATACGACACGATGAACTTGACGCGCGCCGCCTCCGCGGGATGTCTCAACAGCATTTCTTCAACGAGGATGCCACCGAGGCTATGCGCGATGAAAACCACCTCGCGATGCTCCCAGACGTGATCGTGCTTAAGGTGAGCCCAGAGGATGTCGGCCAGCTGCACGCTGGACATCCTGCCATTCGACGCAGGCGTGGGATACTCCGCAACTTCAACGTCGGAATAGGCAAAGCGCGGGTCCGTCTGAATCAAATCTGGCCAATAGGCGCCGTTTGAGGCCCGCCATGACTCGCGGCTCCCGTGAAGGCCATGTACAAAAACGATGACTCTTGCCCGGAGGGCGGACTGCGCTTGGTTTTGTTGTATAACGCCTTGGGCAAAAGAAGCGGAAGCGTGAAGGAGGAAGAACAAGGCTGCCAGAACAAACCTCATCTTCCTGTCCATCCAACGGTCTCTACTCATCTGGAACCTAGAATCTTTAGGATACAGGCAGCGGGCCCGGAATTGGTAGGCCATCGGTGATGCGCAATAACCTCGTGCTGACAAACGGCTCAATACATGACGTACACTTTGAGACCAAAGCTCTAACCTGCCGCCCACGCTTAGCCAAAAGCAGTTGCCGAACACTAATGCGGTTGACAGGATTGGATCGCAGAGTTGAAGGGCGATAATCCATGGCTAGTTCCGAAACAACCAAAGCCGAGGCAGTGGCCCTTCTGAGAAAACTCAGGCCGAGATTCCTGGACGGCCTCACTCCCTCCGCAGTCACCTCGATCGTGGCGGCGGCGAGCCATCGTCGATTCTCGGCGCGTTCCGTGATGGCGCGCGAAGGATATCCTGCTGACCAGTTATTCCTGATGGTCAACGGGCGCGCCCGTAGTTTCTGCATTACGCCCCAGGGTGAGAAAGTCTCTATTTTCTGGTTTCCGCCCGGCGAAGTGTGCGGCGCAGCAGCATTCTTGTCGAAGCCTGCTGCGTATCTTGTAAGCACGGAAGCTGTGAATAATAGCACCGCCCTTGTGTGGGACCGAGCCACAATCCGGTCCTTTAGTGCTCAATATCCCCGATTGATCGAGAACGCGCTGTTAATAGCCTATGACTATTTTGTCGTGTATCGGGCTCTCCACATCTCCGCGACTTGCCAGAACGCGCGACAACGGCTCGCCCAGGTGCTCGGTAGTCTGGCCAACGGGATGGGACAAAGGGTTGAGGACGGCGTTGCACTCGATGTCAGGAATGAGGAGTTGGCCAACGAAGCGAACATCACGATATTCACTGCAAGCCGCCTTTTGAACGAGTGGCAGCGCCAAGGCATTCTGACCAAAAGCCGGGGCAAGATCGTGCTTCGCTCGCCCGAGGCCCTGGTGTTCAGCGAAGCCTGATCTCGGCTTCTCTTGTTGTCTATGTTTGCAATTCGTTGCCTACCATCATTGCTCTTGAGCAACGATGGAATCCACACTACGTGTCATCCTTAGAGGGATCAGTTCAGCACGGCCAATGATGGCCCTAGGTGAACTTCTACCCTAAAGGAGGCCATCAGGAAGTTGGCGTCAGTTCGTATTTTTATCGTGGATGATTCTGGGCCGTGGCGGCGCGCGATTTGCTCAATGCTTCAAGAATACAAAGATATGGAAGTCATCTGTGAAGGCTCCGATGGCTTACAGGCAGTTGAGAAGAGCGCAGCATTGCAGCCTGAAGTGGTTTTGCTGGATATTGGCCTTCCGAATCTCAATGGCCTGGAAGCCGCTCGCCAAATTCGCAAAGTTTCACCGCACTCCAGGATCATCTTCGTAACTTCGCACAACGATCCGGACCTGGTGGATGAGGCCTTGAGAATTGGCGCGTCGGGCTTCGTAATTAAAGCCGATGCCGCATCCGACCTTTTGTCTGCGCTGAGCGCGGTCATGCGCAATCAGAGGTTCGTCCGCAGAAGATTTTTCCCCAATGACTAGATGATCCGGCACGCCAAGAATTCTTCCTGTTGCAAGCCTTGGTCCAATAGCTGATGGGTCGGATGGGCCACGATCAGCTTCCATTCCGGCTGATTCGATATAGCCGATGCCAGCACACCTAACTCCCAAAACTAGCATTTCGGCTGGTTGCAAGGCTGCTGTGCGAGGAATTAGATGGAGGATATCAAGGGAGCGATCCGACGGTTCTGCCGTTGGGTGTCCGCAATCAACTCACCGGTGGCGGGTTGCAGCGTGATAGTGGAGATCAGCGAAGCTAAATTTGCGAGTAACGGGAACAAAATGTCCCAGAATCCGGAATCAGCCGGGTTAGAAGAGGTGCCTAGCACCAACACACCGTAGAGCAGAACGACATTGTGCAACAGGTTTCGGATGCGAAGCACGACAGAGGAAGAACCATCACATGCCTAGGTCGGCTCTTGGAGAGAAGTAGCTAAAGCTCATCTCATCTCAGCTCATCTGCCTCGTCACTTCGCAGGCTTCGGCGGGCAATGCGCATCATAGATCGCCTGCATCCGCTTCAGCTTGAGAACGCCGTAGAACACGATAATCACCATCGCGACAACCAGAAGCCCGGCGGATCTCCTTTCCCATTCATACTTTCTCAAGCGGTTGGCGATGTAGCTAGATGTGATTAAGAACAGAATGCCGGCGTTGATGATCCAATTCAAGGGCTTTGGGACGATGAAGCTCACAGTTCCGAAACCGGCAAGCTCATAAAGCAGGAATGGCAGGATGGCTACCATCGGCAGCAGTGCGGAAGCACCGAGAGGGATATCAACAGCACCCGGCACAAGGTCGTGCAGCAGCCTGCTGTGCGCCAGTTCATGGAACAGCGTTGGCACCGCACACAGGAAAGGCACCACCGCGAGCAGTTCGAGCACCAGCGACCCGCTCCACGTTCCGACCTTGGACGAAGGGTCAGCGCCTGCACCGGATGACTCCGAGCCAATATACAAACCGCCGACGATGGCGGCAGCACTGGAGAGCATCAGCAGTTCCACGGTGATGCCAAAACTCACCGGCTCGCCCGCCTTGATAAGCAGTAGGGCCATAAAGCCGGGAAGGTAAAACATCACGCGCACCAGCCGGGCCCAAACCCTCGCGTCGCGCTCTGGAGGCAGAATTGGAAGGGCCAGTCCGTCGGTTCCGATCGTTGCTCTTTCTTTGGACATTTCATGCCTCCTGTTTGCGGTGACACGGCTGACCGGGGCTCCTTAACGAGCCTCGTAGGGGGTTTTCATGTGTCTTGTAAGCCTTCGTTCGCGCTGTGATGCGCGATCAGCGGTTCCTCTTAAAGATTTTCCCCATGCTCGGACAACTAAGGTTCTTAAGAATTCTTCCTGCTCGAGACGTTTTCACCAGAGATCTTGTTAGATCTCGATGCGCTTGGCACTTTCTGAGAACTTCTGTACTCACTGGCGCAACTGCGCAATGCGCCCTCACTGCTCAACAATCTTCCAAGTCTTATCAGGGTTGAATTCCGTCATCGCCGAAGCGATCTCATCCGTCGACTTTCCGAGATCCTTCTGAAGCAACGTGCCGTTTTGATTGATGATGAAAGTCATGATTCCGGAATCGCGATACTGCGCAGGATAGGCAACGGCTGCGAATCCGCCAGTCATTTTGCCGTTAACGATGTAGCTTTTCGCCCCACCTTTCGCATCCGCTCCCTGCTTGTCTAGCATGACAAAGTAGTAGCCATAAAAGGGATGATGCTGGTCTTGCTGAACCTTATATCCTTCAGCTGTAGCATAAGCGACGAGAGGTCCCAGCGGACTTCTGGGTTGACCATTAACCTCCGGCCAGTACAAACCATTCTGCTTACCTTCGTCGCTGATGAATTTCTGCGCGTACTGATTCCCACCATCATGATGTTGTGATGAGTATTGCTGCTGAGCGCCGGCGATCGCCCCACAGATATCAATCGCCGCAGTCTCGTCTCTGCCAATCCGGCGCGCCAAGATCTCTTCCTTTCCCGCTTCTACGTCGAAATACCATTGGCCGGCATCGTTCTTTTTTAGCGGGAGGGGGAATGCCTGTTGTCGGTGCCCGTGATTAGCAGCTGGCTTCCGTTCTCCAGTTTGCGCCACCGATGCATGACGTCGTAGTCGGACACAAACCCCGCGAGGTCGTCTTTGTCCTTCGCCGCATCTCCCGAGCTAACCACATCTTTCGATCCTGGACCCAGGACGGCCAAAACCGCATCACCTTTGTCTGATTTTGCCGCCGTGACCAGCGCTTTGCCGGCGTCGTCCGGAGACGCAAATGTATTTTGCGTCGCCTGGTTTTTTTCATGTTTGCTGCATGACACTACCAGGACCGTAGCGGAC
>Ga0206842_1076_pt1 | contig 19967 bp, 23 predicted proteins | sample Alteio_BWOrgCont_23_FD_152861 | JGI IMG/M metagenome (GOLD analysis project Ga0206842, IMG submission 152861) | Enriched cells from forest soil in Barre Woods Harvard Forest LTER site, Petersham, Massachusetts, United States -... | ecosystem: Environmental > Terrestrial > Soil > Temperate forest >...
TCACCGCCCACTCATACATGACCTCGGGGTCATGTACGCATCGGCCACAACTCGCTCGGTACACCGACTTTGTTATCGTAGGCAAGCTCGATAAGCGCATTACCGCCGCACGCAACCACCCTCAGGAAAAGTTGCGCAGCCGGCGCCAATCCTGCTGGATCGGAGCGTTGAGCACGCAGAACGTGATCGGTGCGCCCTGCTCCAGGCCTTGCACACCGTACGGGACCGTCAGGTGCCCCACGAGAGTCGCGGATGAGCACATCCAGGTGACGTCCGACGGCTCATAGTCGATCATCAGCGCGTTCGTCGCCACCAGATCGTTGGGAAGCCAATACCAGTCGCTCAACTGAGGGCTGACGACCGCGGGGACCGATCTCCTCTCGCCGTAGATATGCAGCGCCCCTGGAACACCGTAATACGCCGAGATGATGATCGTTCCATTTCGCTCCGGGCCGGGGAGGTGGCCGTATATCGATTCGACCTGGTGGGCGACGTCCTCCCATCCCACGCTGTCCTTGAAGAGCTCGTTCTTGACGTCGAGGCCGAACGAATGAATTCGGTCCGGCGGCGTGATGGGTAGCGTCAGTTGGGCAAACGTGAGCAGTTGGAGCGCGCAGGCAACCGCGACTGCGATCTCGAAACCGGTGCGCAGCCTTGGCCGCTTGACGCGAGCGATCGCCATGAGCCCTTGAGCAAGGGCTATCGGCACGGTGCCCACTGCGTAGTACGACTTGCCCACGAACATGAAAACGATGAGAGGAAGAAGGCACGCGATCCCGATGGGCCGCAAGGTGGCACTGCGAAGCAGCGACACCAATCCCGTCATCCAGAGCGGAATGAGAAAGAACAGATAGACCACGATCAGATCCAGGTTGGAGACAAAACCGCCGCCGGAGCCCTGATGGTTGACTATATAGATAAGCGAGGGAAAGCCTTTCGCAACCTGCCATGCAAGGTTCGGCGCGCAGATCAGCAGGGCGATGCCGGCGGCGATCCAAGGATACCGCGTCCGCAGCTCCGAACGCAGCGCGGAGTAAGCAGGATGGCAATCCAGATGGCAACCACCAAACCTGCGATCGTGTATTTGACTTCGAGGCCTATGCCGAGCGAGAGACCGAGGTAGATCCACTGCCTGGGCCGGCGCTCCAGCACCAGCGACAGAAAGCAGTAGAACGCGACCATCCAGGTCGCCTCATCGAACGTCACGGTCTGATAGACCCAATTCGCGCCGAGGAAATACGGCGCCGTGACGGCGATTAGCACAGCAAGCGTCTGCAGGCGGAGCGAGCCGCCAAGGCGCCGCACGTACATACCTGAGAGAGCAACCATGAATCCGCCGAGCAGGGTTGGGAGCAAGCGGAGGACCCATGGCGTGGCTCCCAGGAGATCGGTCTCCAGGCGCGCGAGCAGCGGGACTATCAGCGGAAAGTCGACATATCCGAGCGCGGGGTGCCGGCCCGAATCGATGTAGTAAAGCTCGTCGGTGTGGAAGCCGAGGTTGCCGTTAGTGGCGAGATGCACGACAAGGACGATCACCACCGCGCCGCCGTAAAGAAGCGGTGTCACAAAAGGCGACGGCTGTCGGGCACCGGCGTCTTTCACAGGGAATCTCCCTTCTTAATTTCAAAACGGCTCCATCGTACACCTAGCTCCTTGTCCGGATATTCGAAGGAATGACATGGCTGTCATCTTTGATAAGCACTCATCAAGCCAAACTCGGGTTCCTATTGAGTCACCGGCGACTAGGACACTGAGGCCAAAGTGTTGCCAACCTCGCCTTTACCGACTACGTTCCAGCGAGGGTAAGAGCAACGCTGATGCGTAAAGCGCGTCCGTGCCGCTCGAATACGCGCCGTGCCGCTTAGTTGATCCACTCACTCGCACCGTCTTCTTCGTCATCCTCATCTGGTATTGGTTCAGAGATCGCGATGGCCTCGTCTGCTGCCTCGGCGATTTCTTCGTCGTCGGAGGCAGCAAGGTCAATCAGGGTTTCTCGTGCCTCCTCGGGTCGGATACTGGATGCCGCACCGATGGCGGCGAGCAGCAATGGTTTCGGGGTGCTAGCTTCATTGAGGAGCACGACAACGCGAGGCCAGGCCGCGTCCAGTTCCCAGTTGCCAGCCGCGTTGATCGCCTCGTACTGAATTTCGGCTTCGGCGCTTCTCAATGCCTCCAGTATTTGACTATCAAAACCTCGAACCCAGCGCATCGAAAACACGGCCGTCAACTGCCACTCTTTGTCCCCGCCTGAATAGGCTGCCATGACTGCCTTCTGGTGCCATTCTTGGGGGGCTCGCACCGATGCTTCCAGAATTCGCCGCCGCACTTCTTTGGAATTTGTGTGATCGAGGTAAACCCTGTGAAGCGTGTCCTGGATGTTGCGAAATGTGCGCTCGGAAATCGGTACATCATCCGGATCTTCGAACCCCTCCGTATCAGCCTGTTCGAGTACTGCCCCGAGGGATATTGCTGCTCTGGCCCGCAGTTTCTCCGGCCCGTCAGCATTGCGTATGATCGCCATCAAGGCATCTGCCAGGTCGTCGTTGATGACGGTAGAATCGCCTGCCAGTTGGGCGGCAACGAGTCGGTCGGACTCTTCGGCCCTACTATCATTCAGGATTTTCTGAAACATCTCTGCGGCATCTCTTGGCCAGTCCCATGGAGGTGTGTCTATCAGAGTCTTAAGGTCCACTTTGACCCTCCGGATTCCGTCTTATCGCGCGATCACGAGGCCCTCAGCATAACTCATCGATTCGAAAGTCGCCGACTCTTCCGTGTCGACTCTTCCGTAACCAGACAGATAACGCCCAGACGGCTGGGTAGCGCCCGGGGGCAGGGTCCACCGGAGCACTCCGCGAACCGGTAAAGGTTGCCATGCCCCCCGGCTCATTGCTGTCCGATTCCGGCCGGGGCCCCGAACTGAGGCGGTAAATTTCCTTCCAACCGGAGTAGAAATGCCGGATGGTTTTGTCGAGGAGGCCGAACTCCTCGTCCATTAGCGCGGGAACGACGCGTGGCGGGGCAGGCAAACCCGGCGTGCAGGTCAGGCACATCTTGGTGAACTGGAACCGAAACTCGACATCGTTGCCCTGCAGGACGGCATAGTCCTGGGCGGAGTCGCGCCGCAACGCCGCGCGTTCCGGACGGAGTTCGAGGTACAGTCTGGCAAATCGGGCATCGCGGGGCTCAAAACGCACGTGGTGGGGGGAAATCACCAGCTTTCCTTCCGCGTAGGGCGACACACTGCTTCCGCGGCTGATTGACCCAGTTACATACCAGCAGAGGGCGTACTCCATGCTGTCGGGAGGGAGCTTGCTCGGCGGCAACTCCGGCGTGGATTCTTTCGCGGTTTTGCAGAACGCGATGTAATGGAAGAACCCGGGGCTCTGCTCGAACCGGAGAGCTTGCGCCCCGTCGAGCAGGGCGGGCCGTCCTCCCGAGTGCGGGCGATCGAGCGCAGGGACCGGAGCGGCGGCCACCAGAGGCTCAGCTGAAGTCGCGGAAGCAACAGACGGAGCTTCAGCAACCACCGCCTGCATGGGAGGCGGGGTGGCGGGCGGCGCGGGCACCGAATCCGAAACGACGGGAGCGCTCGGCGTGGCGACGGTCACTGGAGGCGGTTCCGTGGCGGCGGGCGGCGGTTCGGGCGCAGCGGCACCACGGGCCGGCTGAACGCGCATTTGTGATTCGGTCTGCCTGGGTTCAATCAGCCCGTCAATCTGCTTCCAGCCGGAATCGAACTGCCGGATGCCGGCGTAGAGAAGAGTGAATTCCCGGTCGAGCAGCGCGGGGACGAGTGCGGGCGGATTGACGGTTCCGGGCATGCATGCCGGGCAGAGATCGCTGAAGCGGAAGCTGAGTGAAAGACTGCCGCTCCGTAAGAGTGCGCGAGGCTGACCGGGGTTGGTGGTCTAGTTGCACCTGGTCGGGAGGAAGGTCCACGTATAGATCTTCGTATTGCATGCTGCGCGGCACGAAGAGGACGTGGTGCGCGGAGATGACCAGTTTCCCGTCCGCCTCAGGGGACACCTGCCCGGAGCCGCGCGTCACGACTGTCTTCACGTACCAGCAGACCGCCGGTTCAGTAATCTCAGGCGGGAGGTTGGGCGCGGGGATCTGGTGCGTGGATTCCGTGAGAGTCCTACACAAAGCCGCATAGTGAAAGAACCCGGGGCTCTGCTCAAAGCGAACGGCTTTGTCCCCGCCGATTACGGCCGGTTCCTGCCCAGCGAACGCCCGCCGATAATCAAGAAATCCGGAAAGCAATACCCCGGACAAGAATACACAAAGCATTCGTCCCATGCCTTCGCTCCGATCCCAAACGTGATGTAAGAATCCCGGAGAGGGGCAACCATCGCGCGGCGCGTAATAAAACAGGGAAGGAGTTTTGCCGTCTGGCGTCCGGGGTCCGTGCCCCGATCTCAAGCAGGTTCCCCATCCCGCCCTTCTATGCCGGAATGAATTCCCGTGGTGCAGGCTTCAGGGGATGGTCGAAAATGATTGTAAGCTGCGTGCATCACCAGATGGAAGTGATTTATCAGGCGAAATTCGACGGGGCGGGTGGCCTAGTTGTTGCTCTATTTGCCTGTAGGATTTCTCGTCTTCACGGTACTCGTCCGAATCGTGCCGTTCCTCGTGCGCCTCACTCTTGTTCTTCGTCCGCCACACGCACACATGACAACATTGAATCTCGAAGCGGGCAAGAAGACTGATCCTCGACCTTGATTTCCGACAGAAACATTGCGCTCTTCGCGTTCGCAGAAGTATTACCGCCCACTCGTACATGACCTTGGGGTCATGTACGCATCGGCCACAATTCGTCAGGAATGTCGCGGAGGGCGGTTCCGTCCTATTTCTGGTCCGGCGAAGGTAAACCAAGCAAGCTCCACCCTTCGAATTTCCGAAGACGACCGCAACAGATCTGTTTGTGCTTCCGAAGTCGACGCCGCAACGTTCAACTACTCATTCCGCGTATCGAGCACGATCATTACGCGTCAATATGGTTGCGAAGGAACTCCTCCATCGCCACCTTGTACTCGTCAGCAATCGAGTCTGATATTCGGCGCATCTCCGCCTCGGGCAGCGGCGCAAAGTTCCAGGCAAGTGCGGCGTTCCTTTCTACATACTCGAGCTTTTGCATTCCAATGACCGCCGCACTCACTGGGAGGGACATAGAGTAATAGATCAGCTTCTCAACCGGAGCTTTGCCCTGCAGCCAGTCCTGCCCGAAGACCTTCATGGCAATCACGCCGAGCTTCTTGCGCTTGGCCACCGGCAACGCGACCGTTTCAAAGTTGCCTTGCGGCATGGGAATTGCCTTCGTCTTCACCCCAAACTCCATACGTGTCAAACCCGCGTTCAGGGCCATCTGGGTGCAATCGAAGTCGTGCCGCTCAAGCGCCACAGCTAATGTGTGCGGATCGGCATGGCTGGTCACGCCCACAAAGCGCGTCATCTTCTGGTCGCGCGCCCAGTAGAGCGCTTTCAGCGCACCATCCGGAGCTTCAATTTCGGCAAGCTCGTCGGCGCCTCCCAGACCATGGATTTGGAGCACATCCACGTGATCAGTCTGCAACCGCTGAAGGCTGGTCTCGATCATGCGTTTGGCCTCATCGGCTTTGCGCCCGCTGAATTTCGTTGCCAGCAGCACCTCTTTACGCCGCGTCTTCATCACCTCGCCAATCCGCGTCTCGCTCTCGCCATGTTCGCCATACTCATGGGCTGTATCGATATAGGTTAGGCCTAGATCGATGGCGTGGTTCAGCACGGCAATTGCCTGGTCTTCGTCCTGATACATCAGGTAGCGGCTGCCCCCGCCGAAAGCGAGGATGGGAACCTTCTCTCCGGTCTTGCCAAATGCGCGCATCGGCATCCTTTTGGTTTCACCGAAGGACGAGCCAGAGAGCAGCGCGGCCGCGCAGCCCGCTGCGGACGCTTCAACAAACTGGCGACGCGAGATCTTCATGATTCCCTCCAGCGCAACTATTTTCGCACGATTCGCGACGCGTTGGTGTGATTCGATCCGGTGGTCGTCGCAGGCCGCTCTTCGGAGCGCATCTGCGGGATGCACCTGGATCACCGCCCAACCGGTCGGCAGGCAAAGAAATGGCATAGCGAAGTATCGGCCACAACACGCCCAGAATTCGCAAACGACCTCGCAATCAGCTCGCTGGGGTCCTCGGCTGGTATCCACATTTGATGATGGGATCGCTGGCTTTATCTATTCACGCGCATCGCATGAGCAGTTCGCAAAGCTTTCAAATCAGTTGTTCGCAGCTCCCGTCTCAACATCCACCGGGGCACTTCCTGGGCGGCCGTGCCCCGGCATTCTCCGCCTACTGGCCGTCGGCGTTCAATGGCACAAAGACCAGCGAAAGCGAATCGCCGATAAACAAATCATCGGCAAAAATCTTGGTCCCGAAAGCATCGTTCAAGGCTGCGGCGCCCTCCGGATCCAGGTTCCACCGCACCCCTCCCAAGAAAAAGTCCCCGCTCTTGGGGTCGATTGGCAAAGTCAAGTCGCTCGGCAGGGTTAGGTCGAACATCTTGATGCGGCCCAGGAATTTCCCATCCACTACCACCAGCGCAGTGACAAAAGACTCTTCTCCAATGGTATTCACGATGAAGCTGTCCAGTTTCACTTGCTTGGTCGCAGTATTGATGTTGATGCCGCCCGAGTGCAGCATTTGTCCCGCAGCCGTCTCTAGGCTGATCGCTCCCGAAGTGATCGGGAAATAGATCTGATTGCTGAGTAACTGAGAACCGGCAACCGGCGCCGGCGTCGCACCGATCGTCGCCAGGTCGGCCAGAAGTACCTTCGACATGGTTAACGTCGTGCGTCCGTCTTGCACAACGTAGATCTTCTGCGCATGCGAGGGAGTGGTTGACAACGTGAATGCAACGACTGCCATCGCAGTCGCAAACATCAGCTTAGTGGGCATACGATTCATGATTGTCCTCCGGAAGAGTGTTCGTGCCGCCTTGCGGCAGGAGTGATGGGTAACAGATCTTCGCTTGCAGGCGTGTGGGCACACAGCTGTCCTGACGCCTTTCCTAAGAAAAGCCGAGGCAGATAGTTTGTGCGTGAGTTAGTTGCAGAACCCCGAAGTGGAGAATCTGTCCTCTGGATTCAGGCGCATCCAGATACTTCTTTCAACCCGGCCCCGCAAAAAGGTTGTGTAGGCAGCATGATTTCATTTCGTCGATTCCCATGGTCGCGGAGATAGCCTCGCGATTCATTAGCCTGAAACACCGAAGTAGCGAGGTCTGCGCGACGACTTACGCTCTCTCTGACCCGGCTCTTTTTCTTCACAATGCAGCCGTATCACGCAGAGATACACCGCGCTATGCACGTACGACTCAGTCTTTCCGCAAGCGTGGACCACTTGTGCAGTGCAGGCCTCAGTCAGGGTTGGGAAAGGATCGGCCACAAACCGACTACAACTCGCAATCGGCGATAGATTTCGCCGATTCGACAGTACCCTTTCAGGTTCATCATAGTCCTGTGCTTCAGAGAGCATCACGATGGCCATGAAGCCTCCGCTCCTCGCACGGAAGACGAGGAATGCGAGCCAAGGGGTCAGTTCGCCTATTGACGAATCCAGGGCGTTTCCCGGTCCGGCTGGAACCACCAGGAGACCAACGTGAGAAAGGTGAAAGCCAGTGGCGTGGCATATATGCCGATGGGATCGCCGACCAGAACATGAGATGCCGCCGCGCCGGACATCTCAAAGAAGAACCCTGCATAGGCCCATTCTCTGAGTCGAGGGAGTCGCGGCCAGATCTGCGAACGCTTCCACCGCACCGTGCAGGAAGAGTTCTACAGCGTGGCCTTTCGCAAGAAGCTCTATACCACACTCGAGGAACTGCAACTGGATCTGGACACCTGGGTACATGAGTACAATCAGGAACGCGAGCACTCAGGCAAGTACTGCTTCGGAAAAACGCCGATGCAGACGTTCCTGGATTCGACCCATTTGGCGAAGGAGAAGATGTTGGACCGTCTGACGGTTGGGGATGCGTCTGACACCGCCGGCCTGCGCGCTGCGCCGGAACGGAGCCCTCAAGAGCGGAGTGCAGGCGCAGCGCGCCTCACTGCCGCATAACCATGGCCTATGTCAGACCAAGTCTTGGTTAAGAACAATTCATGGGACCGGACGACTGCGTTTTGGCGTCTACCGCACTACTACGACCCAAGCCGATCGTTGCTATGGGAATTCGGTGAGGTGACTTGCCCACCTGTTCAGCAAGCTCCTCCGCGCCTCATGTTGCTTCTTCCATACCAAGCTTGCAACTAGTTTTGGAGTCTCAACGGATAAGCATTTCAATGGTTTGCTGGAGTTCCGGGAGTATCACCGTCCAACCGGAAGTAGCGTGATTTAAATCACGTCGGGCTGTTCCCGGGAGCTTAGAGGCGTTTTCCAGAGAGAGAGAGAGAGAGGAGGCCGGCGGGTATGCTTGAATAAGCACGCCCCGCGCTTTACTCGGCATGGGGATCTTCGAGATTATTTTCGTATTCGGGAGATATCCATCCACGCTTCCCTTCTGCTTGTCCTGGCGATTGTTTTCGTTGCAACGGTGATCCGGTCGGCGTTTGGCTTTGGCGAAGCTCTGATCGCGGTGCCCCTGCTGGGGCTTTTCATGCCACTGTCGGTGGTCGCGCCGCTGGCGGTGCTGCTCTCCGTCACGATTGCAGCTGTGGTAGTGACGCAGGATTGGAGACATATTCACCTGCGCAGCGCCGCCGGGCTGGTGGTGGCCACGGTCTTCGGGATTCCGCTTGGGTTGCTGGTGCTGACAAATGCGCACCAGGAACTGGTGAAGGCAGGACTTGGCATCCTGATCGTGCTGTTTGCGGCCTATTCGCTGATGGCGCGCGATGCGCTCCGGCTGGAGCACGAGCACCGACCGTTGCTTCTGCTTTCAGGATTCCTGGCCGGCATTCTGGGTGGAGCGTATGGCATGAACGGGCCGCCACTGGTGGTTTACGGCTCGCTGCGGAGATGGTCGCCGCAGCACTTCCGCGCGACGCTGCAAGCTTATTTTCTGCCTGCCAGCTTGTTGGGGATGATCGGCTACTGGAGCGCCGGGCTGTGGACGCGCACGGTGACGCGCGAGTTCCTGCTTTCGGTGCCGGTGATGCTGCCGGCGGTGTTCCTGGGGCGGGCTATCAACCATCGCTTTTCCGGCGCCGCGTTCCTTAAATCCATATACGGCGGGCTGGTGCTGATCGGCGGGATGTTGTTTGTGGAGGCAGTCACGCACCATGTGTGAGAAGCAGCTTCTATATAGCTCGAAAACGGGGTCACTTCCGGATCGGCCACGATTCGCTCAGATTCCATCGAACGTGAAGCCCAGCGCCGGGAGTTCGACTCACTTTATGCCGCGGCTTCCAATGGTTGATCCTTTGCTCCCCTAATCAAAAGCCACAAGATAATCGCTGGTTCGCCCAGCGTTAGCGGGATGTTCGCGATTCGGCCCACGAGGTTCGTGTAACTCGGCAGAAGCAACGGCGTAAGACTATCCGCCAAGTAGCCGAAGCACGCCGCGATCAGCAGTACGCCCAGGATGCGGGGAAGGAAACCCGACTTAAATACAAGCAGCCCGAAGAAGAAAAGCCAGGGGCCAAAGATCCAGCCGATAACGTACCCGTAGCGATGCAAATCGAGGAACAGCATGGCCATTGCTTCGCGTTGCGGCTCGCCCAATACCGACAGGAAGTCCGCACCGCGCAAGAGCGTCAGGGCAGCGATCTCGTTTAGCACATTCACACACATAATGGGAACGAAGGCCAGGCCCAGAATCACCATCAGCGACGCATGCGTCTTGTTTACCCCTCCGAGTAATCGGTACAGAGCCCAGAGCAGGAAGATAAATTCGACGGCACAGATGAGTTCGGAGACGATGCCGAGACGAAAAAACCTCTCGGAAGCGAGGATGTTTTGGGCGGTTGCAGCCGCGTTACCAGATACCATCAGTCTGCTGGGAACATAGATGATGCCGAAGAAGCCAGTCACCCCGTTTACCAGGTACAGCACGCCCGCGATCCTCGCTGTCTGGTTGGTTGAGTTCATACCCACTTTCGTCTTGCTCATGACTCTTGCCTGAGAGACCGCCCTTCGCTGCAACCCGCTCTACTATGTCACATCGGGGCAGTCGATATGGCTTCGGCCATAATATTCCCGTATGACCGCCCACTCTCAATTACCATTTTGGCGACAGGCAAGCGAAAAGTTAACCAAGTCGTTACTGAAGAGTCGGCCACTACTCACTCCGCAACCCGGTTAGCATTTCGTGCTGTCGTGGGTTCGAGCTAAAATCCAGTGCGTGAAAGAATTTACGACGATCAAAGAAGCAAAGGATTTCCTCGCAGAACGGATTGCAACGGAGGCGGAAAACGAGGGCGTAGAGTTGTCGGAGGTGGAGCGGAAAATGCTCTATTTCTCCGAAACAGACTGGACGCTGCCAGACATCCGAAAAGTGAGCGCAGCGTTCGACCGGGACTACGACGAGAACGAATACGAACAAAAGATTGCAGGGTTGGTCCGCAAGATAGAGGCGCGGAATCATTCTGAAAACCCCAACGAACAAGAAGCTTGGGACGAAGCGTTACTGAAGTTGTGCGAAGCGGATCACTATTTGACGGTTTTAACTACGATGGTGCGAGAGGTCCCAACCGTCAGACATGGGTTTATCCCGACACTGGATGCTCCAATCGTCCGGCCGCCACAAGATCGGCTGAAGATTTGGGCGACGGCTTTCGCCGTCTTGATTTGCATCTTCACTGTGATTGTCCTCTATCACTGGATAATTGGCCATTGATTCGGACGCGATTCAGCAGCGTTCCGAGCGGATGACCGCGAAGTGGGAAGTAGCTCTAAAAATGGCCAACTTCCTCATTGGCAACCAGGATTCAGGCACCACCAGGTGTCCAGGAAGCCCCTCAGTTCACCCAAAGGCTTGTCCACCTCAACTGACGCAGGTCTGAGCTCCCATCTCGCAGCAACTATCCCTCATGGGAGCAACCAGAAGTGAACAGTCCTAATCGCGGAAGGTCTCGCGGGCCACAAAAGAGGTAGGTCATTTCGGTGCGGAGGGTGGCGGGAGAAACTCCTGATTCATCCAACTCTTCAGGGCATCCATGTTCTGGGGCCGGCCGAGGAAATCCTTGACCAGTTCAGCAGCGGGCTTGCTGGCGCCCGGCTCGAGCACGGCGCGCCGGTAGCGCATGGCGGTAGGCCCATCCAGCAGGTTGCGCTTGTCAAACTGGGCAAAAAAGTCCAAAGCAATTTCCTTATCGAGCGCGTAGGTATAGAGGTTTGAGGCGTAGCCCGTGACCCAGGTAAAGGCGGCATAGTAGCGATTACCTTCGACAAATGTGTAGGGTGAAAAGCGCTCGCTATCCTGCCGGGAAAGCACATCAAGATTTACATCGGCCGGCGGCCGGTTATGGATTTGGACCATGAAGGTTGCGTAATTCAACTGCCCCTGGAGCCAGGCTCCACGCCCATATGCGCTTGCGGCATTCATTTTGGCAACCAGGCTGGCGGGGATAGGCTCACCAGTCTGGTAATGCTTTCCGAACGACTGCAGGATTTCGATGTCATGGAACATCTCTTCCAGCATTTGTGACGGCGACTCGATGAAGTCGCCCTCGACATTGAAGCCGCCTTCGCCGGACCACTCGCCCTGGCTGCCGAGGATGTGGTGCATCAGGTGGCCAAACTCATGGAAGAAGGTGACCACTTCACTGTGCAGCATGAGGCCGGGATCCCCGGCCGTGCCACCGGAGAAGTTGCAGACGAGCATTCCTTCGGGAATTTGGCGGCCGCGAATGCCGGGCACGATGGGCCCGCTGGAGAACCACTTATCCTTGCCCTCGCGCGGATGCATGTCGAGATAGATGCGCCCCAGCAGCTTGCCCTGGCTGCCCTGCGCCGCATCGAGCACATCGAAGGCGTCAACCGAGGGATTCCAAACCACGGCGTCCTTGACCGGCTTGAACGTCACGTGAAACAAGCGCGAAGCCGTCTGCAGGATTCCAGCCTGCACTTCGTCGTATGGAAAATAAGGCCGCACGCTTTGCGCATCGAAGTCATACTTCTGGCGGCGATACTGCTCTCCCCAAAAGCCTGCATCGGATTCTGAGATGCTGGTCAATCCAGGCTGCTGCTGCTGTGCGAAGGCCAGTAACTGGCCGTACTCGCGTTTGGCAACGTCACCGGATGCATCATCCAACTGATTGAGCAAGGCCTCTACATGGCTCGATGTGCCCATCATTTGATCGGCGGTAGCCAGGTCGGCATAGTTTGCATAGCTCAGCGTAGTCGCCAGATCGTGGCGCGCTGCGAGCAGGTCTTTAAGAACCTGAACATTTTGTAGATAGGCGCGCCGGTTGTAGGCAAGAAACATTCTGCGGCGCAGGTCGGCTGACTTGGCGAAGCTCATCACGGGCCGCATGTCTGGCTCGTTTGTTGTCAAGGTATAGGTGCCGTCGGGGGTGGGCTTGTGCAGTGCGATGTAATCGGCCGGCAGTCCGTCGAGCTCGGCCCGTGTCGCGGTGATCTTAAGCGTCCCATCCGCCACGTTGCGGCCAAACGAGAGCGAAAGCGCGGTAATCCTGTCCTGCAGCGCTTGAATTTTGGCGCGCGTGGCGGCATCCTTGTCCACGCCGCTCAGCCGATACTCGAGCAGCGACCGCTCAAGGTAGTGGCGGGTCGGCGGGTCATTGTCAGGCAGGGGGACGGCCGCCAGGGCTGCGTAGACTTTGGGGTTCAAACTGAGCCCAGTACTTGCCGAGGAGATCTTCGCGGTGAGCGCCTGGCCCCTATCTCGTAGCGCGGCCGAGGCGGCCAGCGAATAGGTCATGTAGGCGTTGTTGTTGGCGAGTGCGAGCAGATTCTGCGCGTCGTCGAAGGGGCGCAATGTGTTCTCGACCGTACGCATCCCAGTGACCGCAAGCAGCTTGTCGATTGCGGCCTGTTCCTCGGTCAGCCTCAGATTTACCCAGGACTCCAGCGCAGCGGGATCCGTGCCCGACACCCAGGAATGCAGCGGGTCCGCGGCGGGTGTCTGCGCGGCTGTCTTCAGCGCGTCCGCGGCAAAGGGGATCAACAACAGGGCAAGGATGCAGGCGTTTCTCCGGCTGATTTTCATCCTCGGAGTATTTCACGAAGGTGCCCGCCCGAAAAGGATCGTTGCTAAGCTTCGTTACTGCGTTTCACTTCCCAAGATTAACGGGATGCGGCAGACCATCTCTTTCGCAAACTTCGGCAAGCATCTCCATGAGGCGCAATTCCCTCTCCGGGGAAGCGAGAAAGGGGTGTTCTCCAATGGCCTGCAATACGCAAATCAGCAACTCGAGATTCGATTGGTAGGTTACTCAAAGCGAAGTCAGTCGTTTAGCGCTCTGCTGTGGATGCACTTGACGAAAAACCCGGTTTCCATGAACCAAGCCGCAGCAAATTGGCAGCCGCGTCAATACAGCAATCTTCCATGTGCTCTTTGCTTCATTACTCCTGGATCACCGCCCACTCTTTCCTAACCGGGTTAGGAGGCTGCTGCCGAGCCGGTCAGGAAGACGAAGGGCTGGCAAAGGTCCGAGTCGGCCACAATCCGACCGAAACTAATCCAAAGAACCATCAGTATGCAGCTCCCCGAGTATGATTGTTGAGAACTTCGAGGCTTGCTGCGTTGCAACAGAAGCATGATACCGAGCAGTTGCTGAAAGAAATCGACCGCGACCAATCACCGGTCACATGGCCCCAGACCTTGAATTCGGGTCGCGCCGTCGATCAGTTCCTATGGAAAGGCGATCCCAAGGCCACTCCTGTCCAGAGGGTGGGACTCGTCATCTTTGCGTTAATGTTGCTGCTCGTCTTCGTAGTCTTCGTTGTCGTCATCATCGTTATTCACGATTGGGTTGTCATCCTATTCGGACTGATGATGACAACTTTGAGTGGTATCGCCGCTTTCCGTTTCCTCTCCAACGCGTTCCGCACCAAGAACATCACAAAGTAGATGGCTAACCATTTGCGAATTGGACCACGTAGTTGCGTTGTGGTCGAATCACCGCTCACTCGTACATGACCTTGGGGTCATGTACGCATCGGCCACCACCCGCTCAGAATGGCTCCTTCGCCATCAAACACGCGGCTTTCAGCGGTAGACTTGTCGCAAGATCTTTCCCAGCGGCAAAAGGATCGTTGCACTTCTTCGCGACCCGCAGATAGCCCGCGACGCCTACGCCCGTTCCCAGGGCGTGGCCTGAACTGGATGTTCGATTCTATCCATCAGGTCAAACGAGACAATCCCGACGGGCGAATCTATTTCACTCGTATAAGTCGATTAAGATTGCAGACGGGAGGAAACACCAAGTGGAACATCAATCCATCATCTCTGCGTTGATGCTGAGATTGCACGGCTAAAACAAGTACGGGACGTATTGGCTAAGGGTAGCAATATTGGCGGTGTGATTACCCGAAGAGCGGCGACCCGAAGAGCGGCGAAGAAGGTAGCCGCTCAGCAACCAAAGAAGCGTGTAATGAGCGCAGAAGCCCGTGCCAGGATTGCCGCAGCCCAGAAGAAGCGGTGGGCTAAATCCAGGCGGGCGGCTAAGAAGGCTGCTCGTGCAGTGACGGCACCGCCAGCCCAGTAATTGAAGGGCGCCAATCGCGGCCCGATTGTCCAGTATTCCAGGTGCGGATTGAGAGCCTAATTGTGCTTCTCGAAAATAACGATATGCTGCAGTGGTAGTGTCTCCACTGTACGCACGCGCACTAACCCTACCGCGTTCATCTCCTTCTCCAGTTGCTTCACTGACATTTTGTGCACTTCCTTGATGCGGACCGCAGGATCTTCCTTGCGGTACTCGACAAAGACCACACGACCCCCTGGCTTCAGGGCTTCACGAACTTTCGTCATCACCTCAAATGGAAAAGCCAGCTCGTGATAAACGTCCACCACAAGCACAAGGTTTACTCCACTGACGGGCAAGTGAGGATCGATCTCGCTGCCTTGCACTACTTCCACGTTTGTCGCTTTCATCGTGGCCGCACGCGCCCGGAGGGTATTTAGCATCGCCTCCTGGATTTCGACGGCCAACACCTTGCCGGTTTCGCCAACTTTTGGCGAGATTCGAAATGTGAAATAGCCCGAACCTGCGCCTAAGTCCGCAACGACCTCTCCAGGTCGAAGATCCAACGAGTCAAGGACCTTGGCTGGATGTTCCTCTTCTTCGCGCTCACGCCGGTCCAGCCACTCTATGCCGCCTGGACCCATTACCTGAGCGATTTCCCGGCCCATGTAGAACTTCCCCGTACCGTTTGGGTCATGGTTCGCCCGCGTCTCGTAGAGCGGCCGTGTTGTTGAATCGGGAGCCCGGCTTTGCACAAAAATAGGGTGGACCGAGACGCCGGGCAAAACCGCGTGATGCTGGGAAAACGCGTCATGTGCGTCAGCCGTGACAAATACGGCAAAGAGAGTGGAAGCAAGAATGCATCGCTTGAGATCGATAATCACAAACATCTCCATTCTGTGGACACTACTCAATGAACCAGCGTATATGAACGGTGATGCTAAGGAGTGGCTTCCTTTTGGGTGGAATCAGCGTAGGGTGATCAGCTTGGAGACTCTGGACTAGGCCATCGATAAAGTCAAATCAACATGCGTCGCCAAGAGGATGTACCACCTCAGCCACAAATTTTCCGACGATCTCAATGGTTGGTTCGCTCTGGCCACCACACCCGATGTTTTGCAATTGTTCCTGAATGTAATCCGGGTCACATCTCATTCGATGTTCCGGGAGTATCACCGTCCACTCGTCAGTGTCGATTCTTCAGTGTCGATTCTTTCAGCAATACTCGAAGGGGAGAAACGAACTTGCGGCGAGAGCACGGAGTCGCGTTGTAGAATTCCGAGTTGCAGCGCAAACGGTCTACCGAGGGACCTCAGCATGGCTAACGAAGAGCGCAGGCGTGAAAAGGCTGTCAAGAAGATTGAAACTGCTGTCAGGAAGGCCGTGGGCAAGGGAGTCAGCCAAAAAACAATTGAAGACACTGTAGGGCAGGCGATCGCTAAGACCACGGAGAAAGTTGCGGCGAAGAAAGCGTCCGTTAAGAGAACACTGGCCAAGAAAGCTCCCGCGAAGAGAGCGGCCGCCCAGAAAGCTCCCGCGAAGAGAGCGGCCGCCCAGGAAGCTCCCGCGAAGAAGGTGGTCGCCAAGAAAGCTCCCGCGAAGAAGGTGGTCACCAAGAAAGCTCCCGCGAAGAAGGTGGTCGCCCAGGAAGCTCCCGCGAAGAAGGTGGTCGCCAAGAAAGCTCCCGCGAAGAAGGAAATCGTCAAGGAAGCTCTCGCGGAGGAGGCAGTCGCCAAGGAAACTCCGGCGGAAGAGGCTGTCGCCGAGGAGGCTCCCGCGGAGGAGGCGGTCGCCGAGGAGGCTCCCGCGGAGGAGGCGGTCGCTCAGGGAGTCCTCGAAACGCCTCGTTTCGTGACCAGGTAGACTGCAAAGCTGCCCAGCCAGTGCCCGCCCTCGTAATGCTCCCCCGTCACAGCCGCCAAGCCTGTCTGCCTGTGTGCCACGGCAGCCGCCGTGATTGAGGGCAGCCTCTTGTCGCGCTTCGGCAGACCGGCAGCGATTCCCTCCAGCATCCATGCCCGGCTGAGATTGAGCCCGTCCAAGTGCGCGAGCTTCGGATCGCTCGGATCAGGCGACGCGACGGGCTGCAACCATCTCCCTTCGCCCGAAGTCAGGCCACCTCTCATGCCGGATGCCGCTCCGCCCGTAAACAGGTTTCGTCGGAGCTTTGTCCCGCGGTAGTGACAAGTCCGCGGTTTTGACATCGTCTCATCGGTTTCGACACTTCAACAGTGGTTTCCTTGCAGTCCTCTTCTTGCCTGATACCTGACCCCGTCCTCCCCGGCCCCTTTCCTTCCGCGCTCACGACCATGGCTTTTCGCCACAGCCGCCGAAGGTGGTTTGGAATCCGCTCCTGTAAGCCGATTCCGAGGGGCCGACGCTCATCGGTTAAGCAGTTACGCACGTTCTGCTCTTTCGAGCGTCTCGTGCTCATGGCACACTATCACCGCCATTACATACATGACCTTGGGGTCATGTACGCATCGGCCACGATACTCCCGCTGCACAAAAAGTCAGTTCTCTGACGGCGTTTCGATGTGATTGATGATCATTGCCTGAACGGGTGCCCTAGTGGGGACGAGCTTGAGTCCGAGCTGCTCCTGAATGGCGGTGTAAATGCCGGGCGGGGCGTTCGGATCGTCACGAGAGCCAGCAGGATCAACCGGACAATAGGTCTGCGAGTCGTCCGAAGTCCACTTGAGATCGAAGTCGTAGCGGTCTTTCAGCCCGGTTTGATCGACGACAGGTTTGTCTAGGAACGCATCCTGCATGCCTTTGGCGAAGTCGGAGATGGAGTAGTTGCGAACCGTAAGTACAGGCGGACAAGAGTAAGAAAAGTTGGTACCCTCGCCGGGTTTGCGCGTAGTCAGGGCGAGCTTGGGTCCGCCGTTTGCGATCTGGATTGCATAGGCAGCAAGTTCGCGAGATTCGTAATGAAATGCGAGCTTGAAACGAGAGACGAGCAGCTTTTGAAACATCAACCGAGATTGACTGCGATTCGGGCGGCCAACGATGTCGGGTACACCGTCGATATCGAAGGGCATGGATAGTAGCGACCGAGAGCCGTCGACGATCTGCTTGGCCTGAAGGCCGTAGGCGTAAATGATGAGGTCTCCGACGGACATGTTGAAGGCAATCACGTGGCGGCCGTTGTTCCGAATAAACCTACCATGCGGAGCGGACGTGTCACTTGGCTTGATCGTGGCGACTTCGAACGCTGGATTCGCTTCGGTCGGCATGGGTGGGAGCGGCAAAGGTACGGCGCTCTGGGCGGATGCGGACCTCGCGTCAGATTGAGCTGACGTGACGTTTGGAATTGCAATGACGGTCAGCGAGAGGATCAGAGTGGCTTTAACTGTTATGGGCACAATTCCACCGGGATTCGTGCTAGAGCAGCATAGTAGCAGCTTCCCATTCTGAGTGAATGACCGCCGACTCTTCCCCTACGATTTACGGTGTCCGGGCGACAGTCAGCAGGGAATGGCGAACACGCGTCAAAGGAACGAGCCGTCCACCATCCGACAACATTCGGCAAGCTGCTCCTTATGCGAACATTGGATGGGGGAGCCATGTGGAGTTTCGGTCACTCTGTATGCGAAATCGAGCATTCGCACCACCGCGTCGTTATTGAAGAAACCCGTACCACAGGTGGCATTTGGCTCTTTGGCGGACTCGCACTTTTAACGCTTTCGCTCTGGCTGACGAGACCAAGACCATCCCGATCAACTTTTGCTGATGAGGCAGTAGGCGCGTTGGCGGTTTCATTCTTTGCTTTACTCGCGCTGTATGCATCCGTGCCGTCGAAATACACTGCGGACAGATCCAGCGGTCAACTTGTTATCGAGCGCAAGATTCTCTTCTGGACCACGCGTACCGCCTACAACGCGCACACAATCGACAGAGTATATGTCCGCCACACTCAGAAGGGCTCAGGCCTCTACGTTTGCTTCAAGTCTGGACACAACAAGAGACTCTCGTGGTCAATGGAGTTTGTTTCGCTCGAAGCCTTTGCCGCATCGTTGAACAACAACCTGTACATCCACCACCAACCATAGGTTCGCCATTTATCGTTTAACGCCGAATTGAACGGGAAACGAACTGTATGGTTCTGTTGTGGTCGAGTGACGGCAGATTACCTTTGAAATTCCTTCGCCTTTCCTCGTGGGACCGGCTGGCGGCGTTGTGATTTGGCTCACGGTAGGGTCAGAGTCGGCCACCACTCGCCCGCGACTGCCGAAATCGGCGTGTTGATAGCATGTGGTTGGCATGAACGAGAGGGTGCGCGGCATTCTGCCGCTCAACATGAAGAACGCAGGCGGATCGACATTGAGACTTGTTCTGCTCCCCGGAATGGACGGAACCGGTGAACTGTTTGCGGGCTTCCTCAAGGTTTTGCCTAGATGGATTCAGCCTGAAGTCGTTCGCTATCCTCCTCGGGTGCATCTGTCTTTCACAGACTTGCTTCTCTGTGTCCGAAGCGCGTTGCCCAAGTCTGAACCGTTTGTGATCCTGGCAGAATCGTTCTCCACCCCAATCGCCGTCAGGCTTGCAGCGGAAGCGCCTCCCAATCTCAAGGCGTTGGTCATCTGTTCGGGTTTCATCGATTCTCCAATTCGGGGTCTTGTCCGTGTTGTAGTGTCCTTGCTTGCTCCGATCTTGTTCCATTTTCCGCTGCCAGCATTCGCGATTAGAACCCTGCTGGTCGGGAAGGACGCTCCAGTCGGATTGGTGCAGGGCACTCGCACTACCATTTCATCCGTTTCGCCTAGCGTTCTGCGGGGGAGATTACAAGAAGTGCTGATGTGTGACGAAACGGCGCGGCTAGCTATGGTTACAGTCCCGCTGTTGTACATTCGGGCGAATCAGGACAATCTGGTCGGTCTGGCGTCTTTCGAGGCGATTCGGAGGGTGAAGCCCGGCGTCACTCTCGCACAAATTGACGGCCCTCACTTAATCGTTCAGCGCGAGCCGGAAGCGGTCATAGAAGCATTAATCGCCTTTCTTGAAAACAATTCTGACGTTGCGCTTGGATGACCGCCATTCCGGACTACCTCGGGGTGATGTCCGCATCGCCCACGACCCGACCTGAACGGAGATTAGCTGTTCATGCGCTCCTCACGTCCATCTTGGTAAATTTGACTTTTGGCTCCGTTGCCCTACAGCCACTAAGCTCTATACGAGAGAATCGCTAATGCGAACACGAGCGTTTCCGTCACTCGCAGTTTGCCTGCTCCTGTTCTTGTGCCTGCCCGTACCCGCGCAGACCCCGCTGAAAGAGCAGTCCACAGTTCATCAGCCAGTTAACGAAGAGAAGGAGCCCCCGGCGATCCTT
>Ga0206842_1077_pt1 | contig 19730 bp, 16 predicted proteins | sample Alteio_BWOrgCont_23_FD_152861 | JGI IMG/M metagenome (GOLD analysis project Ga0206842, IMG submission 152861) | Enriched cells from forest soil in Barre Woods Harvard Forest LTER site, Petersham, Massachusetts, United States -... | ecosystem: Environmental > Terrestrial > Soil > Temperate forest >...
GAGACGAAGAGTCTTTACCTTGTGCTTCATTGCCGCGTCGATGGCGGCAACTGCCTTTTCTCAATCATTTTTGAGTCAGTATAAAGGCTTGCCCTATCAAGACAATCACTTTCAAAGCGGTCCACAGAAAATACCGGGGCAGGTGTTGTGCGCCTATTACGACCTGGGCGGAGAAGGAGTGGCGTATCACGATACCGACCCGCAGAATCATGGCAGCGGAGAGTTGAATCCGGCCGATGGGACCTACCTGAATGAATTTCGTATCCACGAGGGAGTGGATATTTCATATACGAAGTTCGACCGGAAGCCGGATCAGATTGACGACAGCCGCTTCGACAAGATTGTTCCTGCTCGAGACTTGCCCTATGTTGGCTGGACCGAGCCCGGAGAGTGGTTCAATATATCCGTTGATGCGGCGCAGGCGAGCACCTACGTTGCCGATTTTCTTTACACGTCGAATCGCGGCGGAACGATATCAATCGATGTGAATGGTGTGGACAACACAGGACCTCTGCAGATCACGTCCACTAATGACCCTTCAGATCCGCTGGCCTGGCGTCAATGGCACCACTGGAATCTGGCTCCACAACTTTTCAGAGTTCGTCTCAATAAAGGGAGAAATGTTCTCACCGTACACATATTGACGGACGGGAATATGAACCTGGCCTATTTTGATTTCAAGCAGGTTCACGTGTAACCACCATGTCGTGCAGTTGAAGCCACTTGAGCTTTGCGTGTTTGTCCTTGCAGTTCTAGAGAACACCTGGCGCGCCATCGTCGCGAATGCTGGTTGTGGCGGGTCGGGTCAAGTATTTAGCGCGCGTGAAGACATTGAGGTCGTAGTAACTTCGCTGCCGAAGGGACGCTCGGTGAGCCGGCGCGAGACGGAGATCTTCAGCGCCTGTGTCGCGGCTGCAAGAAACTTCTTGATGGGATGGCTCGGATACGAGAAGGTGAACGTGCTCTGGCATGACTACGTATCCCAACACGTCGAATCCATAGCTCTGGCGGTCAGTTCCAGCGACAGCAGAAACCTATCCTTGGCATGCCTAGGGCCGAGATAGGTTCGCGGCCGTTAGCAACTGAAGGTGAAAAATGGTCTTCGCCTTAATGCTGATAACGTTCAGGCCCAATGGCATGACGGGAATTGTACCGAGGACACCCACCTCTGGCGATGCACATTTCCATATCTGACGATAATATCGCCAGATATGGGGCACCCAATTCTTTCCGGGTTTCTGTTCGACACAAATTCGCGACTAGCGGTTCCAGTGGTTGTGATTGATCTGGTAGTCGTGAAGCCGGTTGAGATCGTCACTCAACACATCTCGATCGCGAGGCGACAGCCGCTCGTCGTTAGACGATTTTTTGAGCGAATCGATGACGTCATTCAAAAGACCGTTATCGAAACGGCCTTGATCGAGGTCGGCCTGCATTTTGGTGAGCTCCTCTTTGGTCCTGTCAAGACGCTCGTTTTCCTTTTCGCTCGCGCCTCGAGCACTCCAGATATGGTCAAGGTCTGACCTGACGTCGGAGAATATCTGGCCCCGCCAGTGGTCGCCTTGGTAGCGTGCATCCCGATCGTGGTACCAGTCCTGCGCGGAAGCAATCGATGTTACGGATGCCAGAATCAAAACTGCTGTCATGACGTGTTTCATGTCTACCCCTTCAGTCGATTTTCCCGGAGACGTCCTCGATGCGATCCAAGAGATCGGCTTCCCTGCCTCCCAGGTATGTCAATTCTGTGGGATGCCTCCCTGCGCTGCATGGATGCCGGCCACGCAATCAGCAAAGTGGATATCTAAAAACGAAAAAAAGAGCGGAAGCCTCTGATACAAATCCGGGTTGGATGCCACTGATCTGGACGATCTCAGGCGGCGAAGGAAACGGCCCCGCTCAAGCCAACAGAAGGCTTGAATGGGCCACCCTCGGCAGAGTCCTTGTACGATCTTTATATACGCGAAAAGGCATCGTTCCATTTCGGCCTCACGTGCTGATCGATGTCGGCCCAGGTCAGGAGAGTTATGTCGAGCGAAGGAAATGCAACCGGATCAAGAGTGACCTTGCACGTGGTTTCCAGCCTTGACGGGTTCATCGCGAGGAAGGACAACAGTGTTTCTTGGCTAGATGTCAATGGAAAAGTCTACGAAGCCGGGGTTTCCATTTCGCAGGAAGAAGCCGCGACCTTCGTCAAAGCCATAGACTGTTATGTACTCGGCTCTCGCACGTATGAACACGCACTTGAATTGGGCTGGCCATATGGCGATACTCCGACGGTAGTGGTGACCGGCCGAGAATGGCCACAGGCGAGGGAGAGCGTCGAGTTCTATTCGGGTAATCTCGAGACGCTCGTTGACGTGACCCTCGCACCGCGATTTCGAAATATCTGGCTGGTTGGTGGGGCCATGTTATGTCAGCGTTTTCTCGAACTCGGCCTAGTGGACGAAATTAGGTTGACCATAGCCCCTGTCCTGTTGGGTGACGGACTCCGGCTCTTCGATGGTTTCCTAAGGGAAGAGACGTGGGATTTGAAGAACGTGGTCGCCTACAAGAATGGTTTTGTTGAGTTGTCATACGCCGCCTCCACCTCGTGAGAGCTTCAGAAGAGATTCCCAAACTATTGGGTGGCGGGCTGAACCGCAAAGACTGCCGACATCCTCGATAAAGTCAAACGCGCCTGTACGGCCCTTCATCATCGACATTCCGCATGACGCACTACACTATCTATCTCCCGGGGGAGCTTCTGCTGAGGTGTTGGGCGCGGGGATCGCTTCGGCTTCGAGCGATGCTAAGGAAGGTGAAGGTCCCTCCCTGTTCGGCGTCTGGATGCCACTGATCTGCACGATCTGCGGCGCCGCTGGCGCTTGTGGTCCCATGGCGGCTTCGTGCTGGCGGCGGGTGGCGGCGTCGATGTCGACGGGGATGCCTCCGGGGACGATGACGGGCTGGGCGTAGCGGTACTTCAGGTCGCGGGTGGCGGGGAACATCACGAAGATAAGAACGAGGATGACGATGGCACAGACCAGGCTACCTTCAGGGCCGTAGCCCCCGCCGGTGATCCAATACGGGCCGACGGAGTTGCTGGCGATAACGGGCGAGAAATTAGTGATGCCGCTGATAGGCAGGCCGAAAAGGATGCCCATGGTGGCGTTCCAGGCGAAGTGAAACCCAGAGCCAACCCAGAGGGCGCGCGTACGGAGATAGGCGATAGAGAGAAGCCATCCGGCGAGGATGGTGACCAGGGTGCTGGCGGTGGTTGCGCCGGGATTGTTGAGATGGAGAAGGCCGAAGAAAACGGAGCCTACGAGGGTCGCGACGGTAGGGTTGGTGGCTTCGATGAGGCGTTGAAAGGGATATCCGCGGAAGGCGACTTCTTCGGCAAGCGCGGCGATGGCGAGGACAGCGAGATTGAGGAAGATGAGGCCGAATTGCCGCTGGGTCGTGTAGAGGGTCACGGCCAATCCGCCGATAAGGGCGATGGGCAGAACGCAAGCGATCATGCCGGACCAGCCGAGGGCGGCTCCGATGGCGAATTCACGCCCCCAGCTGGGGCGACGGACGAGGCCCATGGCTTTGATGGGTTCGCGCTGGCGCTGGCCCATGTAACCCATGGCTGCAAATCCGACAACCAGAAGAAGGAGCAGAACGGTGCGGTTGACGAATTCTAGCCAGTCTTCGGAGCTAATGCCGTTGGCTGCTCGTTCGGCGACGGCCCTGGCAAAGATGAAATAGATGATGGCGATGAAAAACCAGCCGAGGGCGCGGAGACGCGCGGCGAAGGTCATGCGCACGCTCCTGTAGAGATAGCCTGGGTCGAGCTCACTCCGGTCGAGATAGTGTTGGGGTATCGGCCAGTCATCCAGTGGTGTAGAACTGCGCGATGGTGCGGAATTTTTCGTAGCGCTGTGCGACGAGATCGTCGACGGACAACGCCTTTAGTTCGTTGAGGTGCCAGTGGAGCTTTTCCGCGAGCAGCTTCGCTGCTTCCTCGGGGTCTTCGTGTGCGCCGTTGCCGGGCTCGGGGACGATGTCGTCGACGCAGCGGAGCTCCTTGACGTCTGCGGCCGTGGCCTTCAGAGCCGCAGCGGCCTGGGCGCGCTTCGATGCGTCGCGCCACATGATGGAGGCACAGGCCTCGGGCGAGATGACGGAGTAGATGGCCTTCTCGAAGATGAGGACGCGGTCGGCTACGGCGAGAGCCAATGCGCCTCCGGAACCGCCCTCGCCGGTGATGGTGGCGATGGTGGGGACGCGAAGACGCGACATTTCGCGAAGATTGCGGGCGATGGCTTCGGCCTGACCACGCTCCTCGGCGCCGATGCCGGGGTTGGCTCCCATGAGGTCGATGAAGGTGAGGATGGGCCGACCGAATTTTTCGGCAAGCTTCATGGCGCGAAGAGCCTTGCGGTAGCCTTCCGGGTCGGGCATGCCAAACTTGCGCAGCACCTTCTCTTTCGTAGACCGGCCCTTGAGGTTGCCGATGACCATGACCTCTTCGCCTGCTGCTCCGTCTTCGCAGGGAAAGCGGGCGAAGCCGCAGAGCATTGCGGGGTCGTCGCCGAAGGCACGATCGCCGTGAATCTCGCTGAAGTCGGTGAAGATGGTTTCAATAAATTTCATTGGATCGGGCCGCTGCGGATGACGGGCCAACTCTGTCTTGATCCATGCGGGAGGCTTTGATTCTACCTCTGTTTGGGGCTGGTGCGGAGCGCCTGGAGCTTGATCGGTCATAGCAAAGATTGAACCTGGAACTCGCCCAGAGAATGCGAAGTTCGGTCGCTCGTTTGATTGTACAAGGCGATCTGACCGCCTTGTCTTCCCACCCGTCATAAGACAGACTGCTATGATGCCGAGGTCCGCTGCTTCCGTTCGCCTGAAGCTCGCTCTTGCATACTATGTCATCGTATTTGCGTTATTGAGTTATTTGAACTGGGAAACACGTTCTGCGATGGTGGAGATACCACTGACATTCTCCTGCTAGTTTTGAAGCTCACCGTTGCCATCGGGGCTATGGATTTTGTGGCGGGGCTTTGCGGCGTGACGATTGCGAGATTCGTAAATTCTGACCGCGACGGATACCTCATTTCTGCACTTATTGCTGCAATCATTGTAGGCATTCCAATGTTTAGTCTGGCCACTCTCCTCTACAAGGGCTATAGGTTCGAGAACACGCCATGGAGTGGACCCCAAAAATGAGACAAGGAATTAAGACTCACGGACGGAAGAAGGAGAATGTGAGTCATGGGATTGTCTCGGCGGAAGTTCACACGGGAATTCAAGGAAGCCGCTGTGCGGCGGCTGGAGCTTGGGGCGACGGTAGCAGAGGTCTCGCGGAGGTGTGAAGTCAACGCGAACGTCTTGCATCGCTGGCGGCGAGAGATGCGGTCAGACGCAGGGCAGGCCTTTGCAGGCGCGGGGCGAAGGAACCATCAGCAAGAGTCGGATGTAGTCGAGCTGGAGCGGAAAGTGGGGCGCCAGGCGATAGAGATCGATTTTTTGCGGCGATGCTTGCAGCGTGTGGAAGAGCAGCGAAAGCTGCAAGCGTTGAGTATTCACAGCTCGTCTACCCCTTCCTCGAGCAAGAAATGAGACTGGCAACGCCCATTTCGATGGAGCGAATGTGCGGACTGGCGGGAGTGAGCCGTGCTGGCTATTACCGTTGGCGGCAGGCGGCTCCCGCTGTCGGCCACGACCTGGACCTGCGCGATGAGATGCAGAAGATTGCGCTGGAATTTCCGGCTTACGGGCGGCGAAGGATCACGGCGGAGTTAGGTCAGCGTGGCTGGAAGGTGAACCGGAAGCGGGTGCAGCGCATCATGCGCGAGGACAACCTGCTGTGCCTGCGGCGGCGCAAGTTCATAGCCACCACGGATTCGCGGCACGATCTGCCTGTGTACCGGAACCTGGCGCCGGGACTGGTGCTCACCGACGTGGACCAGCTGTGGATTGCGGATATCACCTACATCCGGCTGGAGGTGGAGTTCGTGTATCTGGCAGTGATTCTGGATGCATTTTCACGGCGCGTGATCGGCTGGGCACTGGAAGAAACGCTGGAAGACGAACTCACCATCGCGGCCCTGCAGATGGCGCTGAAGCTTCGCCAGCCAGTTCCGGGCCTGGTGCATCACTCCGATCGCGGCGTGCAGTATGCGTCGAGGGACTATACCGATCGCTTGAAGCAGCACGGCATCCAGATCAGCATGAGCAGGCGCGGGAATCCGTATGACAACGCCAGGTACGAGTCGTTCATGAAAACTCTGAAGTACGAGGAGGTCTATCGTCAGGAGTACCGCGACCGGGCGGAAGCCGTGGCTTCGATCCAGTACTTTTTGGAGAAGGTCTATAACCAGAAGCGGCTGCATTCCGCCTTGGGATATCTGTCGCCGGAAGAATTCGAACGCAGGCTGCTCATACCGCGACTGCCGACTGAAGAAATCAGGCCTTCGCTATGAGATCGTCTCATCTGGTAAATAGACAACGTCGCGGTACAAGGGCCGTGGGAAAGACGGCGGCCGCGCCGCCTTGGAAAACACTTCGTGTTTTCCACTTTGCGCACAGCCCCGACGGCTGCTATATATCCATTTCCTGCTGTCGTGAAACCGGCAGCCAACCACAACCTGTGTCTGAATTAACTGTCTCACTCAAAGGGTCCACCCCACCATTGGACGTAGAATGTATCTTCGAGAGAGGCGCCTAGATCGTTTTTACTGCTTTAGTCGCCCCTTTTGTGACTGGATTGACGTTTGTGCGAGAGCTAATCGTGTCTGGATTGAGCGCCGTCACAAGGTGCGGCGTTCCGCTTCTTGAGAGTGCACTCAGGCATAGACTCCCTAATCCAGGGCCTGGACCATGCCACGGCCGAGAAGCAGCTCAGCGCGCTCGATGAAGGCGCGGTCGGCGGCGATGGCCTGTCCGGCTGGCTCGAGGACGACGCAGTATTCTCCGGGCTGCTCGAGATTGAGCATGAATTTGGCTGGGCCGGGAGCGGCGGCGATGATTTTCTGCAATTCAAAGAGTGTGGCTTCGCTGGCGCGTTCGAGAGGGACACGGATGCGGACGTTTTGAGGTAGCCGAACCTTCACGTCCTCCAGCGCCTGAACAGAGGAGACGGCTAGTTTAGGCGCGGCGTCTTCTTCGGCGCGAAGCTGGCCGCGGACAAGAACCGGGACTTCGATGCGCAGATTGGCGGCAAGGCGCTCGTAGTCTTTGGGGAAACAGATGAGCTCGATTTTGCCGACTGTGTCTTCGAGGGAGGCCTGCGCGTAGAGCTCGCCGGATCGCTTGGACTTGGCGACTTTGAGACCCAGGATGACGCCGGCGATGGCGATTTCGTTCTCGGGGGCCTGGCCCCGGCGGCCATTGGAGGGCGCGGGCTTCATCTCGAGGGCGGTGGCGGTGTCGACGACTCCAGGGAGATTGCGGAGCTTTTCGGAATATTTGTCGAGCGGGTGGCCCGAGACGAAGAAGCCGAGGACCTCTTTCTCGGATTGAAGGCGCTGGCTCTCGTCCCAATCGGGAACGCTGGGTAAAGCGTCAGGCTTGGACGCAGGATGGTCATCAAAGATGCCGAAGAGTCCATGCTGTCCGGCGGCTTCGTCACGCTGCGCCTTCTGCGCGCGCTCAATGGCCTTATCAGCGGCGGCGATAAGCTGGGAGCGGCGTCCGAGTGAGTCGAGGGCTCCGGCCTTAATGAGCGATTCGAGGACGCGCTTGTTCATGAGGCGCAGGTCGACCTTCTCGCAGAACTCCCAGTAGGAAGCGAAGGTGCGTCCCTCCGCGGCGAGCTCTTTGCGCGCAGCGAGGATGGAGTCGATGGCGTTGCGACCCACGTTCTTAATGGCGGTGAGACCGAAGCGGATGGCGTGGCCGTGCGGAGTGAAGTCGGCGTCGGAGAAGAGCACATCGGGCGGCTCGACAGGGATGTTCATCTCGCGGCATTCCTTGATGTACTTGACGACGTTCTCGGGCTTCGAAATTTCTGACGAGAGCAACGCGGCCATGAATTCGATGGGATAGTGCGTCTTGAGCCATGCTGTTTGATACGCGAGGATGGCGTAGGCGGCGGAATGCGACTTGTTGAAGCCGTATCCGGCGAACTGCTCCATGAGGTCGAAGATGTGGATGACTTTGTCTTTGGGGAAGCCTTTCTCGATGGCTCCTGAGACGAAGCGGTCACGCTGCTTGGCCATCTCCGCGGGATCTTTTTTGCCCATAGCGCGGCGCAGCAGATCGGCTTCGCCGAGCGAGTAACCGGCGAGGGTGTTAGCGATCTGCATGACCTGTTCCTGATAGACGATGACGCCCAGGGTTTCTTTGAGAATGGTCTCGAGCGGAGGGAGTTCGTATTCGACTTTGCGGCGGCCCCACTTGCGCTCGATGAAGTCGTCGATCATGCCACCCTGGATGGGACCGGGCCGATAGAGGGCGTTGAGAGCGGTGAGATCCTCGACGGTGGTTGGCTTATAGCGGCGGAGGACGTCGCGCATGCCTCCGGATTCAAACTGGAAGATGCCGGAGGTTAGGGCGCGATGGAAGACCTGCTCATAGGTCTGCTGATCGTCGAGGGGGACGAGGGTCATGTCGAGCGCTTCGCCACGGTGGCGCTCGATGAGGGTGAGGCAGTCGTGGATGACGGTGAGCGTGGTGAGCCCGAGGAAATCCATTTTGAGCAAACCCAGCTTTTCAACGGCCTTCATGTCGTAGGCGGTAACGATTTCGTCGTTCTTGGCGCGGCTTAGGGGAACGAGATCGGTGAGCGGACGCGGCGCGATGACGACTCCGGCGGCGTGGACTCCGGCACCGCGAACGAGGCCTTCTAGCTTGCGGGCGGTGTCGATGAGCTCGCGGATTTGTGGGTTGCTGTCGTAGGCCTCCTGCAACGGCGGCGAATCCTTGAGGGCCTCTTCGATAGTGATGTTGAGGGTGGTGGGGACGAGCTTGGCGATGCGGTCGACGTCGCCGTAGGGCATGTCGAGTGCGCGGCCCACGTCTTTGATGGCGGCCTTCGCGGCCATGGTGTTAAAGGTGATGATCTGCGCGACCTGCTCGCGACCGTATTTGCTTGTGACGTAGTCGATGACTTCGCCGCGACGGTTCATGTCGAAGTCGATATCGATATCAGGCATGGAGACACGCTCGGGATTGAGAAAGCGCTCGAAGAGGAGCGCGTTCTGGAGCGGGTCGATGTCGGTGATCTCCATGACATAGCTGACCAGCGAGCCGGCGGCTGAGCCACGGCCGGGGCCAACGGGGATATCGTGCTCGCGGGCGTAGCGAATGAAGTCCCAGACGATGAGGAAATAGCCGGAGAACTTCATCTGCTTGATGCAGTCGAGCTCGCGTTCGAGGCGGGCTTCGTAGTCGGAGATGGGATTGCGCAGCTGGCCACGATCTTGCAGATGACGGATGGAGGTGTCGAGGCGCTTGCGGAAGCCTTCGCGGCAGATCTGATCGAAGTAGCTGTCGATGGTATGACCAGCAGGAACGGCGAATTCGGGGAAAGGGTTTTCTACCTTGGTGAGCTTGAGGGAGCAGCGCTCGGCGAACTGCATCGTGCGGCTGACGACTTCTGGCGCGTGCGAGAAGAGCCGGTCCATCTCAGCCGCTGACTTGACGTAGAACTGGTCGGAGTCGAATTTGAAACGCTTGGGATCGTGGATGGAGTTGGCGGTCTGCACACAGAGAAGGACTTCGTGCGCGTGCGAGTCGTCTTCGCAGAGGTAATGGCTGTCGTTGGTGGCGACGAGCGGAATGTCGAGATCTTTTTCGAGGCGGAAGAGATCGGCGTGTATTTTCTTTTCGAGCTCAAGGCCCTGATCCTGAATCTCGAGGAAGAAGTTACCGCGTCCGAAGATGTCCTGATATTGTGCGGCAGTTGCACGCGCGGCGGCGTAGTTCCCTTTCATCAGGTTGTCGCATAGTTCGCCGGCAAGGCATCCGGAAAAACCGATTAGTCCAGCGGAGTGTTCGGCGAGATATTTCTTGCTGACGCGCGGCTTGCGATAGAAGCCGTATAGCGAGGCTTCAGATGTAATGCGCACAAGGTTGCGGTAGCCTTCTTCGTTCTCGGCGAGCACGAGCAGGTGGTTGTTGTCGTCGCCCTGCGGATCGGCGCGGTGATCTTCTTTCTGAGAGATGTAGAGCTCGCATCCGAGAATGGGCTTGATGCCACGGGTTTTCGCCGCGTCAAAGAAGTGGACGGCTCCGTAGATGTTGCCGTGGTCGGTGATGGCGACGGCCTTCTGGCCGATATCAGAGACGCGCTGAACGAGCTTTTCTACGTCGCAGGCTCCATCGAGGAGGGAGTAATCCGTGTGCAGGTGCAGGTGGGTGAATTCAGCCATTGTGCTGATTCAATTTTAGTCTTCGATGGGGAGAGTGCCGGAGGCGGAGAACTCAGGTGGATTTGAGGAAAAGCAGGGACGAAATTGAGCAAAGACAGGGAACAGGGATTAGGCGATTGCGGCTTCGTAGACGAGGCGAGCAGCGGCGAGGTCTTCTGCTGCGATGCCGAGGCCTTTGTAGACTACGCGGTGGTCCTGCGGAGGCGGCGAGATTTTTCCGGCGAGAATTTCTCCTAACTCGGCGTAGATAGGCGCGCCACTATCGATAATGTCGCCAGATTCGCGGAGCGCGGCCTCGCATGATTCGACGATAATATTCGCCTGCATGGCTTCGTCGTCGAGCTCGCGTTTGGCCGCTCCCACGGCTGCGATGGCCACGACGAAAGCTCTCTCCGAGAGGTATTTGCCGAAGATCAAGGGCTCGGAAACGTTAGCTACGCCGATGACGATGTCGGCTCCGCGTACAGCTTCTTCTATAGGTAGCGAGATGGCTCCGGTCTCGCGGGCGAAGGCGTGGGCATGAGAGGGAGTGCGGCTCCAGACGCGGACTTCGCGAAGATCGCGGAGGAGACGAAGCGCCTGGAGATGGGCGCGGGCCTGGACTCCGGAGCCGAGAATGGCGAGGGTCTGCGGCTTCTCGGCAGTGAAGAGGCGGGCGGCGATGGCGGAGGCGGCAGCAGTGCGCATCTCGGTGATGAGGCGACCGTCGAGCATGGCCAGCGGCTCACCAGTGGATGCGCGGAAGAGCTGGATGACGGCCTGATGCGTGGGCAACGAGGTGTTGTCGTGGTAGAAGGTGACGAGCTTGATTCCCATGAGGTCGCCGTCGATGGCAGGCATGAGTCCGAAGACGCCATGGTGCTGCGGCACGGGCAGAATGGTGCGGATGGGCTGCGTAATCGCGCCGTTGGAGAAACGGATGAGGGCCTGCTCGACTGCGGGAATGAGCGCTTCATAGGTAAGGTAGCGGTGTACCTGGGCTTCGTCGAGGATGAGCATGCGGGTGGAAACATGATAGCGGCTGGGTAGGGGGTAGGGGGTAGCGTACAGGGTGTAGGCAAGACCCACGTCCAAGACTCCGGACGTGAGGCACCCGGCACCCTGGCACGCTCGATGCAACTGATAGACTCGGGAGCGAGAATTATTTCTTAGAGGAGTGCGGCGTGGCTGAGAACGAAATGCAAGGGAACGAAGTGAAGATTACAGTTCGGCCGAATGGGCCGTATCGGGTGGAAGGTTCAATCAAGCTGCTGGATGCGAATGGCGGTCAGTGGGATCTAACGGGTAAGCCGGCAATTTCGCTCTGCCGGTGTGGGGCCTCGTCGAACAAACCATTCTGCGATGGAACGCACGCCAAGATCGGCTTTCAGTCGGTGGAGACGGCGCCTCCGGCAGCAGGGCAACAGCAGCTTTAGAGGCGTCCGCGGATCGCTATGGGCGGGGCGCTAGGCTTCGCCCATTGTTCGGCTCGCCCCAATTCCGGGAATCTTCGGGTCGTTGCCAGCATCCATATATGTGGAGTTGGTCTTGCCTCAAAAATCTTCGTTACGACCTTCGCGGCAGCCGGGTTTGCGGTTTGCCCTGAACCTTATTGGCCGCTCGGCCTTTCAACCCGCGCAAGGCACGCAACAGAGGCCGATGCTCGTGGCGCCTGGCGAGCTGGCGGTTACGTTCATCGGCCATGCATCGTTTCTGCTGCAAGTAGGCGGGCTGAACTTTCTCGTTGATCCGGTCTTCGCAAAGTGGCTGGTTCTGATTCACCGGCTTCGTCTGCCGGGAGTGCGGATCGAAGACCTTCCCGCCATCGATGCTGTCCTGCTGACGCATGCGCACATGGACCACCTGAATTTCCCTTCTCTGCGCACGATTATTCGTAATACGCGCAAGTTACGGGGGAAGGCTCCCGTGGCAGTCGTACCCGCGGGGGTGGAAGACCTGGTGAACAGCTTGGGCTTTGCAGATGTGCTGCGGAAGTAGTTATCGGCATTGGCAATATCCACGAGATGGGGCCACTCCGAAGTAAGAAAATCGAAGCCGATCGAATCGATCGCCACAGGATCCATCGACATAAAGATACTGCTCGGCCAGGAATCGTTGAAGGGCGCCATCTTCCATTTCAGTCGTGGTGGACCATCCGCGTTGTCGCTTCCATAGAGCCCATCGATCACAAAGAGAATGGTTTTCTCCCCAAGATCCTTATGGCCCAGATAATCTACGAATGCGGAGTAACTTGCCGAACCGTCGCTGTTGTGACGGAAACCGTCGTGCGCGTTCTTGTGCCAGTCGGTATAAATGCTTGTCGCACCGAATAAATTCTTTGCACTAAGCGTCACGCCCGAACTCACATGCCCCTTCAGTAACGCTGCATTGATGAGATATGTGGCGTCTACCACCACGGTATCGAGCCCCTTGCCGTTGTTGCTTGTAACCGAGAAGGGAATCGCATCAGGTTTGAATTCAGCCTTCACGCGCCCGTCGCCGCCAACGTGGTCCACAAACATGACGCCGGGAAATTCACCGTGAATCTTGTCGTAGAGATTGCCCGGGATCCACCTGCTGGAATCGAAAACAGTGATCGACGATTGCGGAACTTTCCCCGGCCCCGTCAACTGCCGGACGAGCGATAGGATCAGATGGGGGGACGAGTTCAGGCGGTCGATCGTGCCATGATCCGTTGTATTGTTCAGGTTCGCCTTGATTGCGATCTTCTCGCCGGTCTTGTATCCGGCGCTGCCGCGCCCATGAGTGCGATTGAAATATTTGAAGATGGCACTCCACGCCTGGGCATCGCTTTTTTGATTGGTAAGGCCGCGGATGGAGGCCGAGACCATGCGGTCTATCACAGCCTGATTGTTGTTGGCGTCTGTCCACCAGGACCCCGTCCCATCCCAGGTCACAGCCGCAGGATCGTGCGCCCAGGTAACTCGGCCGGGAATGACTCCGCGTGGAACACCTATTGGAGAATGCTGGCCATCGAACAAGGAGGAATGCAGGCTGGCGGCAGCTGCAACAGACAGGGCGAATTGTCGGCGCGTCATTTCCATTTTGACTTGACTCTTTTACTTCAAAAATCTCGTGATTAACCCCGGTCAGTATCCTGAACAGTAGCCACTGGTTAGTCGCTTGAGAGACAGTTCGGTCTTGGGTGTCGGACATCATGAATTCAGAGAGCGGCGACCTTCACTGACCCGTCAAATTGTACCAGGGGAGATTCGGTTCCTCCTGAAACAATCTGGGTTGGCCGGCCGGTAAACCCACTCAAGCCCACTGTCTTTAGAGCGGTGAGAGGGTGGACCATTCAAACCCAGTGTTGGCTTCAGCGAGTTGTTCTCCCGCCATCAGTGGTGCCGAGACCGATGAAACCTTTGTCGGTCTCGATTCTGGGACCTGGGATTCCCCCGACTGTAGCCGAAGGCGAAACGACCGGGACCTACACGCAATCCCCTATCCTCTAAAAAGAATCGCCCGCGGCCCTTGCCGTGGGAATCGAACCGCCGCCCTACGAGCCCTTTATTACCGGATTCCTCGTCCCGGCCCCCCCCGAATTCGAAGAAGAGCCAGCAGATGCAGCGGCACAGCAGCGAATACTGGCCCGCACACTTCCGCGAACTCATCGCCGAACGACCTGACCTGCGGGAATACCTCGCCGAAGAAGCCGCCAACGACTTGGCTCGGGACACTGGGGACTGACAGTGGGGACTACATCGCCTCAACGTACCGGAACGGTCTTTCTCCGTGACTCTTCCAGAAGTACACGAGGATGATCACGCTCGCGGCCGCTGCGTAGGCGCACCACAGTGAAGTGAATGCGTATCTCTTCACCGCCATCACGATCAGCAAAATCGCCACGTTCGCCAGACCGAAGATCACCATGTCCTTGACCTTTGAGAACAGGAGTGAACCGCACGTCGCGATGACATACAGAACCGCAACGACGGTGTTGTTAGTGGCGGGATTGATGTACACGATGCTGTTGTTCCTGATGAAAGTCTGCGTTGGATAGGCGATCAGCGCCCAGAGTATATAGAGAGCCGTCAGGCATCCAAGTGCAAGGAACGGCAGCATGCGCCTCCGGCTTCTGGCATCAGGCTCGAAAAGTACCACGCTGAGCGGCAGCAAAAACGGAAGCAGTCCTTGCGCGTACAACATGAAGGCCGCTGCCATGGCATTCGTAACCGCGGGTGATAAAACTCCATCCAGCCCCAGCCAGACGAATCCTTCGGTGAACTGGTGAACAGCAAAGAGCGTAGGGAGCGATGCAAAGAGCAGTTCGCGCCTGTGTTTCACCCTCGTCAGCGTCACGACCCCGATCGTGCCCAGCACTCCACTGCCTGTAAAATTCGCTACCGCAGAAAAACACATGCAGTCTTCCCCCGTTCTCTCAGTTCGAAACAATGCCGATAATATCCCGCATCTCCAGCACCTTCTTCGGATACCCATGCTTCGCCACCGCGATCATCGCGCGCCCCAGCTGCTCGGTCGTCGTCACGGAACGAGGAAAGATTGCCTTGAGCGCCGGCAGAAACGGTCCCAGCACAATGTAGAAGACCCGATAGGATTTCGTCTTCGACTTGATCCCATGCCGCGGCTGGATAAACCCCGGCCGAAACATGTACGCCGACTTGAACGGCAGCGCAAGCAGCGCATTTTCTGTCCTGCCCTTAACTCGCGCCCATTGGGAGCGCCCGTTCTCCTTGCTATCCGTCCCCGCGCCCGAAATATATTCAAACGTCATCCCCGGACTGACCTTAACCAAAGCCTGCGCCGCTGCCATCGTGAATCCGTAAGTCACGCGCTCGTACTCATCCTCCGACATCCCCGCCGCCGACACCCCCAGGCAGAAGAAGCACGCATCGTAACCCGCCAACTCCGCTTCAATCCCGGAAAAATCCAGAAAGTCACCATGAACCAGCTCGCGCAGCTTCTCGTGTTGCTGCCCGGTCGCGCTCCTCACGACCGACAGCACCCGCTCAACCTCCGGATCGAGCAGACACTCCCGCAAAACGCCCTGCCCTACCATCCCCGTCGCGCCGAATATCACAGCTTTCATGTGCAGTATCATTTCAGAAATCAAAACTATACACCGTATATTTCTGTGCTATACACTGTATAGCAATGGCCGAATCCTCCACCGCCGACCGCATCTCCCAGGCCGCCCTCGCTATCCTAGAAGCCGAAGGCTCCGAAGCCGTCAGCATGCGCCGCGTCGCCGACTCCGTCGACATCACGCCCATGGCTATCTATCATCATTTCTCCAACCGCGAAGCGCTGCTTGATAGCGTCACCAACCAGCAGTTCGCCACCCTCCTCAGCTATATCGAAAAACGCTCCATGCGCGGTTCACCTGAAACCCAACTCATCTCCGCAATGGAAGCGTACATCGACTACGCCTTCGACCGTCCGCGCATCTTTGATTACGTCTTCGCGCAGCGCCGCCCCGGAGCCCGCCGCTATCCCGACGACTTCCGCGCTCGCCGCTCCCCAACGCTCAACCCCATCGCGGACGTTGTCCGTGCCGCCATGCAGACGGGCCAGGTCAAAAAGAACGACGTCTGGGAAGTAGCCCTCGAGCTCTGGGCCCTCACCCACGGATACGTCGCACTCTACCGCGCCGGGCGCTTCAACCTGTCGGAAAAAGAATTCCGCGCGCTCGTCCGCCGCGCCCTAAGGAGACTCATCCTTGGACTCAAAGCCTAAGCAGCTCATTATCGCGGTAATCACCCTCCTTGTCTCCGCGGTCGCATGGTTCTTCGGAACCGGCCTCCATCCTGTCTGGTGGCTCACCTGGCTCGCTCCCCTGCCTGTGCTCATCGCCGCCTCCCGGCTCTCGCGCTGGTCCGCCTTCGCCGTCGCCTTCGCCGCCTTCACTCTCGGAGCGCTCAACGTGTGAAGCTACGACCGCATCGTCACTCCACTCTGGCTCACGCTGGTCATCCACTTCGCGCCGTCGCTCCTCTTTGCCTGGTTTGTCTCTATCCACCGGACCTTCATCCTGCGCGGTCAGATCCTCCGTGCCGCCTTCGCCCTCCCTATCCTCTGGACCGCCTTTGAATATCTCAACGAGGTCGGCTCTCCGCATAGCACCTGGGGCAACCTCGCCTACACGCAGATGAATTGCCTTCCCATCATCCAGATCGCCTCCATCACCGGCATCTGGAGCATCAGCTTCCTCGTCTTCCTCTTCCCATCGACCATCGCCGCGCTGCTCGCGCCTGAGAACATAGCATCCGAGAACCCGGATCGCGGTTTCCGTCCGTCAAAACCAGCCGTCGCTACTTCAGCCGCCGCCATCTTTGCGGTCGTCCTCGGATACGGCTTCTATCGCCTCGCCACCACCCCAACCTCTCCGCGAGTCACAGTCGCCCTCATCGCCACCGACAAGAAACTATCTCCGCTGGGACCAGCCGCTGTCGCCTTGGTCCGCGCCTACGTAGATCGCGTTCTCGCGCTCGCAGCCCAGGGAGCCAGGGTCATCGTCGTCCCGGAAAAGATCGGCCGCATTCAGGGCGACAACCTCGCCGAGGCCGACTCCATCCTCGAGCAGGCGGCGCGCGACAACCACGTCACCCTATTCGTCTCCTTTGAGCACCAGCCGAACCTGCACGAGGCCCGGCTTTACTCGCCTGACGGCCGTCTCGAAGGCACCTATGAAAAGCACCACATGCTGCCAGCCTTTGAGTCGCACATGGTCCCCGGAACCGCACGCCTCACTTTCAACCGCCCGTCCGACGATGGAACAGAAGGGAAATGGGGTGTCGAGATCTGCAAGGACATGGATTTCCCGCTGCTTTCGCGTCAGTATGCCAACGACGGAGCCGGACTTCTCCTCGTTCCTGCCTGGGATTTCAGCACCGATGGCTGGCTGCACGGCCGCATGGCAATCCTGCGCGGCGTCGAAAGCGGATTCAGCATTGCCCGCGTTGCCAAGCAAGGCCATCTCACTCTTACCGACAATCGCGGACGTGTCCTCGCCGAGCGCAACAGCGATGCCGACGCATTTGCCACTCTGATCGGAAGCATTCCCGTTCGCAACGAAGCGACAATCTATGCCCGCACCGGCAACTGGTTCGCGTGGGTCAACCTGGTCTTTGCGGTCCTGCTCTTCCTGCCCGTCAGGCGCTAGACGGCCAACCCCTGTTTTTCCATTTCAAAACGAACATGTGCCATAATCGGCCAACCCCCTTGCCAACCTCGCAAAATCGCGCCATGCTTATCTCAATATGCTGGAGGCCCTATGAGCGGCTTCAGGTGCAACAAACGGTATTTCTTCTCTATCCCCGGGCCTGTATTCTGTTCCTTCCTGATCCTCGCTTTATTCGCGTTGCCCCTGGGCGCACAGGTCTTCACGGTCACACCCGAGGGTGTTGACGGCAAATACCTCGATTTCCAACCCACAGACATTTCGCTTCCCACCGCCCCGCTCACCGGCCACAATCGCGAGGATCTCCTCCGCTTCCTCCAGTCTGAGCAGGGCTTTGCCATGCGCCCTCTGCCCGTCATCACGATCACCCTTCACGCCAATGGCAAAATGGACCCAAGCGGTTCCGATTACGTGAATGCCATCCGTGAGCACGGCCTGGCGGTCAAAGCCGGAGAACGAGTCGTCCTTACTGACATCAAGATCGAGAAAGACCGTCTCCTCCTCGACTTCAACGGCGGCTCGGAGCACAAGCACAAATGGCTGCGCCACATCTCCGTCGGCATGGACCCGAACAACACTGTGCCCATCACCCGCGATGAAGACCGTCCGCCTTCCGGCACGCGAATCGTCCTGATATTTCCGCATGACGTGCCCGACGTGACTGGCCTCCAGGTCGAGGCGCTGATCAAGCCGATCGTCGATTTTAACCTCAAGACTCCGGTACAGGCCTATACCGATACGCTGCCGCCCGCCCTTCGCAAATCCATCCTCAATCACAACGTGCTGGTGGGCATGAACACTGAAATGGTGATCGCTGCCCTCGGTCAGCCAAAGAACAAGGTTCGCGAGCGCGACGGCGACATGCCCTTCGAGGAGTGGATTTACGGCGACCCTCCGGAGCCCGTCCAATTCGTCCGTATTAACGGCAACCGCGTCATCCGCCTGGAAATAGCCAAGGTGGGCGAGCCGCCCGTCATTCGCACTGAAAACGAAATGGGCGACTACTGGAGCACGCAGCCCGCGCAGAACACCCGCATCGTCAAGCTCGGCGATCAGGCCCCGGCGAAACCCGGCGCCGAGACTGCTCCGCATGCGCCGCCCAGCCTGAGAAATCCCGGAGAAAAATTGCCGTCCGACAGCGATGCCAGCAGACCTCAGATGGCCCCGGTCCAGTTCCCCAAAGATCCAAATCAGACTCAAACCGCCGGCCAACCTGCAAATCCGCCGCCAGGACAACCCGGCAGCCAACCGCAACCTAGCCCCTCCCAGCCGTCCGCCACCTCACCGGCTCCGCAGCAACCGCCTCCGCCTCCGGCGGCGAATCCGCTGCTCGCCGTCGGACGTCCGCCCGCTTAGCTACACGCGTTCCCTCTGGCGCGCAGAGTCAGGCCCTATAACCTAAAGACCAGACCTGCCTGCCCCAACCCGGGCTCGGCATGATGTAAACTTGTTAGAGCGAGCCTGATTCTTTTAGCGACCACCCTCCTTCACTCCTCGAAGATCAATTCCAGATCGTTCCAGGATGCAGCCGGGGCAAAACCGCGCGAAACTCGGCAGCCGTGCGCCTCCCCAATGTGGGTGAGAGCCATAGAACAGAATCGTAAGGAGATAGCCTTTCATGGCCAAGATTGCGAAGACAGCAGACCGTGCGAAAGTAATGGACACGACAAAGAGCACCGATTGTCCTAAGTGCAGCAAACCCACCCGGATCGTCAAGCGGGTCAAGGACCGCGAGCGCGGCGTTCCTGGGGGAGTTTACATCTCCTGTTCCGCCTGTGAATTCTACGAAAAGCTCTAGCTGAGCCTTCAAACAGAAGTCCGGCTTGCGGCCGGGCTTTGTCTTTGCAGCTCGCTGGTTTCGACGCGTCTGCCTACTTCCTAACGGCTAATCCCAGACCCAGGCTCTTCTCAACACAGCACCACTGCCGCCCCGTCGATCGTCTCCCGGTAGACAGCATTCAGCGCCGCATTCACATCTTCGAGAGAAAACAGCGTCGTCTTGGGCCGAATCCCAATCTCCTGCGCCACCTTCAGAAAGTCCCGCGCATCCTCGCGCGTCATGTTCGCCACGCTGCGCAGTTGCCGCTCTCCCCATAGCAGACTGTCGTAGTCGAACTGAGGCATGCGATCCAGATGGATTGCATTGATCGCCACCACTCCGCCCTTGCGCAACGCCGCGAGCGCCGCCAACACCACATCGCCGCTCGGCGCAAACGTTACTGCGCAATCCAGCGGCTCAGGAGGCC
>Ga0206842_1079_pt1 | contig 19601 bp, 11 predicted proteins | sample Alteio_BWOrgCont_23_FD_152861 | JGI IMG/M metagenome (GOLD analysis project Ga0206842, IMG submission 152861) | Enriched cells from forest soil in Barre Woods Harvard Forest LTER site, Petersham, Massachusetts, United States -... | ecosystem: Environmental > Terrestrial > Soil > Temperate forest >...
AAAAGCCAAGCACTTATAAGAATTATTGTGATAACAGATACAATGAGTAAATACGGATTTGGCAAAGAATTTTTGCAATTTATAGAAAAATGGCTAAAAGAGTATGGTTATGGTAGCTTGCATGCGGACAGCACAATAGAAGCATTACCGTTCTATAAAAAAATGGGGTACACAAATATGCCATTTCCTGATATAAACGAGGAAGGCCAGCACTCTACAGATGTAGCTGTCGCTAAGCAATTATGATGGATTAAAGTTATGTTAAAAAAATTGATTACTTCACATACAACAGCCAAGCCAAATCACTATGACATAGATGCTCACATATATGATGAGTTTATGGGAGAACCAAATTTATCTATAATAAATAGTTGTATAGAAAAGATTTTAAAAAAGCATAAGGTTAAATCTGTGCTTGATGTTACATGTGGCACAGGCATACAAGTATTTTGGTTGGCGCAGCGCGGCTTTGATGTAATTGGTTCTGATATTAATGCTAAAATGTTGAGCGTTGCTAAGAAAAAAGCAAAGCATCAGAAACTCAAGGTGCAATTTATGCGAGCAGATATGCGTAATGTTCAGGCGGGAAAATTTGATTCAGTTATATCAATCTTTAATGCCGTAGGACATGTAACAAAGTCCGATTTTTTAAAAACTATGCGTAATGTTCATAAAAATTTAAAGCCTAAAGGCTTATTTATATTTGATATCTTCAACTTAACATATTTATTGCGTGACGATAACATCACTAAAATGTCATTTGATAAGCAAATTTTGCAAGGCAAGATTAAAACACGTGCAATTCAATTTAGTACTATAGACGATTCAGGGCTGTTTCCGTCATATACATTTTTTACGGAACACAGGCCTGGTGCAAAACTTAAGTTAAAACAGGCGGCACAGTCGCTGCAAGTGTACACCGTGAAACAGCTTACAGAAATGCTGCATAAAACTGGTTTTAAAGTGATTCATAAATGTGAAGTGGACGGCTCTGCCTTTTCAGAAACAAAAAGTGAAAGGATGGTGATAGTTGCTAGAAAGATATAGCATGTGACAATTTCTGTGCAATTTGGGAACTTAAAAATATGATCATTGTAATTTGTGGCACTTCATCCTCTGGTAAATCAAGGGTTTGCGAGGCATTACATAATAAGCTTGGCGATGGCTAATGCGCAGATTTTTTTGCCAGCATACTGCAAACTAACCCAACCATCTTATCCTTATCTTTTGGATCACTTTCAGCAATCAATAAGGTTAATGCAGTAAGCGCTGGTGGTGTTATACGAGAAACATCCAATGCCTTGGCTTGTTGCAAAAACCAAATAAAGGCATAAGCGCCAGAACGCTTGTTACCATCAGCAAATGGATGGTTTTTAATTATGAAATAAAGTAAATGAGCAGCTTTTTCTTCCACACTAGCATATACGTCTTGATCACCAAATCCTTGCATTACATTACCAACAATTCCTTCAACCGCATTTTTAGTTCGTTCTGTGCCGAATAATTCGGTTGCTTCACCCTTATCAATTAAAGCAATCTTTAAATTTAGCAAAGCCTTATTTAGCTTACCTGCTGTTAGTGAAACTTTTTTCTTGGTCGTACCTGTTGTTGTAAGTTGATCTTTATCATAGGCATCCAGTGACATCCAGGTATCAGCAAACAGGCTGATGAGTTCTAATATGCTAGATGTGTCTACTGTAGAACTAGAGGGCAGTAAACTTTTAACCTCATCAACTGCTTGCATAAAATTTTCGAAATTTGCTTTGACTTTGTGGCGGTTAATAGTGTAACCGTCAGTAATATGCTTCTTAAGCGTTTTAGTAGCCCATTGACGAAAGTGGGTGGCGTTTTTAGAGTTTACCCTATACCCAACGCTTAGAGCTGCATCAAGGTTATAGTGCTTAACCTTATAGGTTTTACCGTCTTCGGCAGTATGTTCCAAAATGGAACATACTGAATTTTCGCGCAGCTCCTCTGAAGCAAAGATATTGCTTAAATGCTTTGAGATTGCTTGCCGTTGAATATCAAATAGAGAGGCTAGTTGTTCCTGGGTTAGCCAAATAGTGTCATAATGTTGGTCCGTCTTTAACTCAAGGGCCCCATTTTTAGTTTGGTACACAACAATATTAGAAGTATGTTTATATGCTTTGGTCATGACATATTACTCGTTAAATATACAGTCTTTGTATAGTAACAGAAGATTATTTTTTTGATAAGTAGCAAAATCACTATATATAGCCTCTAGATGCAGTTGAGGTTGAGCCACGATACACTAGTCAAAAGTGCTCAAAATGTGGCAATATCAACAAAGCTAACCGCACCACTCAAGATAAATTTTGCTGTAAATCATGTTACTATACTGAACATGCAGATATAAATGCTGCATTAAATATTTTAGCAGCAGGGCATGCTGTTTTGGCTTGTGGAGCAAGTGCATAGTTTTTCTAGCGCAAGCAAAGAGAAACAAGCGCGGCGATGAAGCAAGAACTTACCAAGAGTTATACTCGCGGGAATCACCGCCATTCATGGCGGTGAGAATAAGACTATCTTGAATAATACTCGGAGTATGGTTTATCTGCAACCAGTTTTTTTAGGGCTTAGATTCATTTTGGACATGAGGATACAATTATGCATAGATCAGAACAGCAATTAATAATCACCGAGAACAAGTTGTAGGTACGTTGCGTGAAGTCTACAACACTCATGATTTACAATTATTAGCTCCAATGGCTCCAGTTGTTAAACCAAATTACGTGCTAGCTAGCTTTGAAGCTATAAATGGTTATGATGGTGGGTTTCCTAGAGTCAATAATATTACCGTTGAAGAAGTTCTGTTAAGCTGTTCAACGGCTATAAATGTACTCGATTTTTTATTTGCAACATGGCCAGACTATTATTTACACAAAGATGATATGAACAGGTTACTAATCTATGCAATGCGTTGGAGTCGACCAGAGTATCTTAAGCCTTTGACTGAAAGAATGGCAAACATTCATCTTCGCTATGATTCTTATGGGGAACAAGTTTGCCCAATGCTGCAAGAGGTTTTACGTTATAACGTAAGTATAGCAACAGCATTGAACAAAAGAATTAAACTTTTGACTAATTCTGGGGCGTCACTTTTCGATACAATTAACAATAGATATATTTTTGAATTTTTAAATAATCAAGAAGAGGATAAAAAAGACGTAGAATGGTATGCTCAACAACAAGCTGAGCTCCCATCGGCACTAAAAGCACGCTGTCGAACGTTATTATTCACATTTGCTACCGTCGCCTTCAAAATAAAGATGGAAGGGATTGCAGCAACTCCAACACACAAGCAAGTGTCAGCCATTATGGATATAGAACCTGTACGTAACATAATTTTAGACTATATAATATAAAAACATATGGTTGGTGCACTAGGTCTTGCTGTGTTGTATGGGATGAATCAATCTTTGTCCGTAAATTACCGGGGATTATCACCAAAATTGTAATTTATTGGTTAAACAAAGCGGCACTTATTTTAAAATAAGTGCCGCTTTGTATTAGTGCATTAGCCTACGCAATGGAGCTATGCAAATGAATCCGGAATTATTTTATTACTCAACTGCAAGCGAAGATGAGCGGTTAGCATTAGTTGAATTTGCTGTAATCTCAAGCTATCTAAAATTTTATGTTTTGTGTTAAGAGGAACAATAAATTTTATATATGCCCGCATTGACTCATGGGAAAAGGTAACCCAAAGTACTGGATCTATGTGCGAGAGACCGAAGCTGAAAAACAGCGCTGCTTAGATATTGTTGACGTTCCTGTAAAATAATTTACGATAAAACCAGGAACGTCATCTTTAATCCTTTTACATTGCGTAGACAAGTTTTACAAATGGTCCCTGCACGCTATAGTTACTAATCTTATTTACCATAGTTGACACAAAAATACCTCCAGTCTCAATTCCCTGGCCGCTTACTAAGGATTGTGGCAAGTATTGACTAATAGCATTTACGTATACCGCTGCTTGCCAACCAAGACTAATTGTTAGCTTATTATGATTTTTAAAAGTGCGAGCGTACTTAGCTGCTAATTTCATTTCGAAGCCAGGAATAACTTGGTATACCCTTTGATCAGTAATTGATTGATAATTTTGTGCTTGATTGTACACTGTAAGAAGTTCTTGTGATGTACCGGTAAAATTAGTAGTAGATTTAATGTTACTAATGAGCGCAGAAAGAGCTGTCTCGCCCCAGAAACCAAAGCCACCAGATACATTATAATCAACTTTTGCACCGACACGTGGTCCTAAACCGTTACACTTAGATTTTACTACCTGCTGCATACTAAACGGCCCAGGGTATGTAGTGGTTCGGTTGCCAGAATAAACAGCAGTGACTTTTTCTTGTAAAGAACCATAGCTTAGTCCGCCAAAAAATCTTACATCAAAGTTATGATCAAAATGCACATCTTTTGCAAGATCTAAATTAACGACGTTATACCAAAACTTTGCATTGCCAGTAGCATTACGGATCACAAGACCTCCTGGGCCAATTTCATAATCTGGTCCCAAGAAATACGTTAAGCCATCAGCAGCAATAGATGCATTCTTATTGTTAAATAAATTAGTCCAAGTTAAAGCAACAGATAGACCGTTATTTGGAAACAAATAACGTCCACCAAGTTCAAATCCTGGCTTATAGTTTGGTTTAATTTCTTGCTCAGCCCATGTTGGCGATTGCACTGGTAATTCTTTGTTGTTAATAACGTAGTTTAAATTGCTTGCTCCTGGTTTTAAAAACACCGCTGCTATGTCAAATTCATAGTGGGCATTTTCTGCTTGTTGTGTAGAAGCATAACTAATTGAAACGCTAAACAAAGGTAGTAATACTAATAAAATACGTTTAAACATGTCTTTTCCATTAAATAAATATCAGAGTATTGATATATTTATAGTTAAGAATTCATGGATTGCAATATTAATGTTACTCTTAAATCAGATCCACCACCTGGCAATACATATTGTTAGCAATATACTATGCAGGTTCGATTCCAGTCACAGATACCAATTACATCTCCCGCTTACTAATCCAGTCTAGTAGTTCCCGTGTTGGCTTAGGATTACTAAAAAAATAACCCTGGGCTATATCACATTTGTTCACACGTAAAAATTCTAGTTGCTCCGCAGTATCCACTCCTTCAGCCACAATTTGCAACCCAAGATCATGTCCCATTTCTATAATCTTTCTTATCATTATGCAGGTACTTTCTTTCTGCATATCTTGTACTATTGATTTGTCGACCTTTAGCTCAGTGGCTGGCACATGTTGTAACTGTTGTATCATTGCATAGCCAGTGCCGAAATCATCGATTGATATTTTGCATTTCTTCATACGTAATCGGGTAAGGATATCTAAAGCGCTTGATAATTCCTTGAATAATCCACTCTCTGTGACTTCAAGGATAACATTTTCGGGATTCATGTTGCTGCGGTTTACAAGAGCAATAAATTTATCCGGAAATTGCAAGTCTTGCAGCGAATATGGTGAAACATTGATGGATATTGTAGGCGTTGTTCCATCTTTGTTGACAAATTGCTTGATGTCATTTAGCGCCTTTTCTGCTACTAGCCACCCTAATTGATCGATTAACTCTAATTCTTCTGCTTTATTAATAAAATAATCCGGGAATATAAGGCCTAGTTCTGGATGTTGCCAACGGACTAAAGCTTCTAGACCAACCATTTTGTTGGTGGCAATTTCAATTTGTGGCTGATAATAAAGAATAAACTCCTTACGCTCTATCCCTAGCTGTAGCTCCTCTTGCGTAATCTCTTTTAAGGGAGCCTGTATTACTGAAGTGGGTGCGTTTATAGAAGTTTTAGTTGCAATATCCAGGCTTGTGTTAGTAATGAGCATTTGTTTAAGCTCTGCCAGCCGAAATGGTTTTTGTAGGATCCCAACAACAGACAGACCAAGTGAGTGAGCCATATCTTGAGCACCTTGCAACACACGTTTGTCAACGCCACTCATTAGAATGATTCTACTCTTACATTGTTGTTGCCCAAGCTTCCGCAATAATTCTACGCCATCAATCTCTGGCATCATCAAATCAAGCAGGATAAGCCTTATATTTGGATTAATAGCAGCCAAAAAACTATCTACATTTGTAGTAGCTGTGCAATTGATATCTATGGTTTGCGCAGCGGTTGTTACCAATTTGCCAATTTCGATTTCATCATCGATAACTAATATTTGGATAGCAGTATTATTAGCCATTATTTATCGGTTGCTCCATTACGCCGCGAATAGTTTCAACAAATATGTTTCTATTATACGGCTTGTTTATTAATTGTCCGTCGATTTTTGTCCCGCTTTTCTCGGCTAAAGCCTCTGAAGGAAATCCAGATGAATATACGACTTTGATATTTGGTTTGAATTGTCGTGCTTTAGCAGCTAGTTCCACACCACTCATCCCACCTGGCATTATTATATCTGTTAACAATAGATCGATATATTTTTCACGCTCTAAAATCACAAGTGCACTTGGACCATCTGTTGCACGCAGAGTTCTATATCCTATCTTCTCAAGAAATGCGACTGCAACTTTTAGTAAATCAATTTCATCGTCTACGACTAATACGGTACCATTGGCTTTCTCTGTCAATTTATTTTTATCAATTGCCATTATTTTTGTTGGGAGTGCATGTGCTGCCGACAGTGGCAGATACATAGAGATGGTAGTGCCATGATTTACTTCACTGTAAATTCTGGTTAACCCCCCAGATTGTTTGATGAAACCATACACCATAGACAAGCCAAGACCAGTGCCTTTACCGCGGGGTTTTGTAGTAAAAAATGGTTCAAATACCTTCGTCAGTATCTCGGCGGGTATACCATGCCCGGTATCTGATACCATGATATGTGCGTAGCGCCCAGGTTTTACCTCCTTATCACGTTCTAATAAAAAATCTGCCTCTAAATCTACGCTTTGTGTAGAGATGGTGATAGAACCGCCATTGGGCATTGCATCACGAGCGTTCACCGCTAGATTGAGCAGCGCACTCTCTAAGCCTGCTGGATCAACTAACACTGGTGGGACAGAATGATCTAGCTTTGTTATAATTTTAATCTCCGGACCTAATGTCCTGACTGCCATCTCCATAATGTTACTAATAGAATTTTCCAAGGATGTTGCCGTAGGATTTAGCTTCTGTAGTCTTGAGAAGGCGAGAAGACGTTTAGTTAGATCAGCTCCACGTGTCGCTGCCTTTTGCGCGGTTTGAACGTTCTCAAGCACTTCTCTGTTCTCTGCTACTTGTTCTTCAATCAAATCTAGATTGCCAACAATAATCCCAAGTAAATTGTTGAAGTCGTGCGCTATGCCACCAGTTAGCTGTCCTATAGCTTCCATTTTTTGGCTCTGACGTAACTGCTGTTCGAGTTGTTTTTGAACTGTAATGTCACGTACTATTTTGGAGACACCTATAATCTTATTTGCACCATTCCTAATTGGGGAAACTGTAACTGAAACATTAATGATCTTACCATCTTTCCTTATACGTTCTGTCTCAAAATACTCTAATGTTCCACCGTTTTTTATCTTGTCTATAGTGAGAGCTTCTTCGTTTTGTCGTTCTGCGGGAATTAATCGCAGAATGGATTGCCCCAGCATTTCATTCTCGGTATATCCGAACATTTTTTCGGCTGCGACGTTCCAACTTGTAACTATACTATTAAGATCTTTACCAATGATTGCATCAACCGAGGATTGCACTATGGCATCTAGTTGTATACGAACGGCTTCGTTTTTTCTGCGTACCATGATGCTGCTACTGATAAGTGCTATGCCCAATATGCTCAATTCTATGGTGGCTATTAAAGTAGCCAATAAAGGCTGATCAACTTCACTTGTATGTGTCATTGTTACAGCTGGAGTAAAAACTGCTGCCGCCATACCGGTATAATGCATCCCGGCAATCGCGACACCCATTATTAATGCACTGCCTATTTTTAAGGGTATACGTCTTACATAAGTGCCATGCTCACTGTGTACTGCTAACCATAGTGCTGCTGTTGCAGCTATAAATGCTACCAGATTTGATAGGAGAAAAGTTCCTGGGCGATAATAAATAATCATATTATTCATACCTGCCATGCCGGTATAATGCATGGTAGAGATTGCCGCACCCAATGTTAAGCCACTCAAAATATATTGAAATGGTCGCGGCTTTTTAATCATGAAAAACAAGAATGCCAGGGCTGCAGCAATAGTGGCAACAAGCATTGATAAAGCTGTCCACCAGATATTGTATGACATTGGCATATCCATGTAAAAAGCCAACATGCCAATAAAATGCATGGACCATATTCCAGTGCCCATGACGAATGCGCCGCCAATCCACCAGAAAATTCTAAATAATGTACTGTTATGTTTTCTAAGATGAGAACTTATGTCTAGTGCGACATAAGAGGTAATAGTGGCTATGACGTAGGACAATATGACTAAGTTTATGCTATATTCGCCATGCATAGCATTCGCAGGATCCGGCCCTGTAATGAAAAAATGTTGATACCAGTCCATATATTAATTCCAAGCTTTATGACATAAATATAGTTGGAATTTTGCATAGTTAACAAGAAAAAATGCTTTGCGCATCGCATTCATATTTATTAAAGTTAGATTTAATTAGTTCAATTGTAAGTACACTTTAAATCAAATGAACTTTTATACAGCTATTAATCATATTTAATATACTATAATTCATTATGGATTAAGCATTGATAAATGGAGGTTTAAAATGATTAAAATAAAAACTCTGAGTAAGCTGCTAGTAATGACAGTAGTGGTTTTTTTTGTGTGTGGTGGTAATGTTATGGCTCAAGAAGTAGTATACGTAAATCCTGCACCAGTTTATTACCATCATTATCACCATTACCACCACCATCATCATCACCATCATCCTGCGCAGCCAGTGGTTGTGGTTCCATTATAATTTTTAAGATTATTATGGGATGAGTAATCAAAAGTAGCTTCTCGAATTGGCAAGAGGTTATTAGCCACAATAAAGATTGTTATTGGAATGCACTTGGCATGCGTTAGAAGATGCTGGTGAGGTGACATTTGCTTTGAAGCATGCTGATGTTTTCAGCTACGGGAGATGAGTATGATGCTAATAAACTCACATCCCCTATTAACATTATTTACTTTTTCCTATGATGAGTTTTTAAATAAAAAATCTAAGTTTAATGCTTGGAAGGATCAGACAAGCAATAGTTTTTAATTAATAGAGCTTGACGGAGATCACTTCGGAATATTTACATCAGAAAATACAGAAAAGATAATTTCGCTTATTGAGAAAAAATTGGTTTAACTGCTCTAGGTTTTAGTAAAAAAGGTGTACTTTTAACGCTAATTGCTTGTATAACTTTGATTGCGACACTGACGCCCAGTCATCATTAACCATATGTCAAACCAGCTGAGCATTCTATGCAAATAAGCTGGAAAAATCATCAAGTTGGTGCTATAAATTATTATTTAATATTTACTAACCTGGGGTGTGTCGATGCCTGTAGACAAGAATGATGATCCACGCTCAATTTTCATGGGGCCAATCTTGGTAGCCTTAACTCTATTAAAGAATTCAGATATTTTGCAATTCGGCAATGCAATCACAAATAACATTTTGGAATTATTATATACCTCTGCAAATAAAACTGTAATGCAATCATGCATTCAGCATATTGCAATACACCAGGTTAGTGACGCAGAAAATTTACAAGCAGGGATTGAAATAAGCAGTAAATTATCTTCACATAACCGTATTCGATCTATCGAGTATATGAATAATGTTATACATCTCAATCTTGCATTTCTGCAGGATTTAGCTCCATTCCTACGTGATGCACAAGGAGTACAAAGTTTAAGTGCATGGTTTCTAAGTTCGGATACCCAAGCTAGATTAGAAGCTACTGTGCCAATTGAATACCCACAAACAAGAGTAATGTTGCAGCATTTAGGTATGTATACAACGGAAGAAGATTGGTTAGCGTATCAGCAGCAATATGTTGAACAACAAGACTCTAGTATAACTTATGAAATGTATCCGTACCTCGACGGATATGCATACGCATATGGTTTATATCAGGGCGGTTCGCCGTATCAAGCTCCATATCCATATACGTATCAAGGTTATGGTTATCAATATCAAGGTCCTTATCCGTATACGTATCAAGGTTATGGTTATCAATATCAAGGTCCATATCCGTATACGTATCAAGGTTATGGTTATCAACATCAAGGTCCATATCCGTATACGTATCAAGGTTATGGTTATCAACATCAAGGTCCATATCCGTATACGTATCAAGGTTATGGTTATCAATATCAAGGTTCATATCCGTATACGTATCAAGGTTATGGTTATCAATATCAAGGTTCATATCCGTATACGTATCAAGGTTCTAGTTATCAATATCAAGGTCCATATCCGTATAAAGCTGTGTACAGCTATACACCGAAGCCATTACCAATGTTAAAAGCTCTTGGAGCTAGCGAATATAATCCACCTTTTCAAGGAGCTTATAAACCAATATCGCAACTTCATAGACCACAAGTTCAGATCGAAGTTATTAATGAACAACTTGCTCAAGAACAACAAGCCGCTCAAGCAGTACAACCAGCTCAAGAAAAACAAACAAAGAAAATCGTTGTTAAGAAATCAAGTTCAGGCTTATGCCATTGCTTTGGATCAATTAGACTTTGTTGCGTGGTCTCTTAAAAATGCCTGGGATAGATGATATTTTAGAATCCTTACGTGCAAAAGGGCAACGCAAATTGAGCTTACCTCGATCTTTTGATCCGATCGAAGCGCATACCAGAAATCGAGAAAATAAAAGTACAGTTAAAATTCTCCATGCTGCTTTAGAATGCGGAATGCCAAATACTTTTGGCATGATAGGGGTCGGTGGTGTTGGTTCTTTCTTATCATCTTTGACATTGGTGCAACAGGCTCAGGAAAATATCGATGCGCGCACAATTTTGCCATATTATCCAAAATTGCATGGACATTTATCCAACCTACAAGAGTGTGAACAAGTCGAGCATTGGTATGATGGTGTAAGAGCTGTTTCTGTAATTTTAAAACACACTACTGCTCAGTCAAATATTGAATATCTGGTGAAACCGTTGCTTCCTGGACATCAATTATTTGATGAGATAGATCACTCAGCATGGATTTACAGCGATGTAAACAACTCTTTATTTATAAAGCGTATAGCATATTTTTGTGGGGCAGTAACAGCTTTTGCGATGGTGGGGGAAAATAGTTATTTACCGCATATTGTGCAGAGCCATAGCTGGGCTTTGAGTTTCGTTGGCAAATTGATGGCTGAATATAGAGTGTTATATGGGAATAAACTTGTATGTTGTTCACCCCAAACTATATTCACTGCACACTCTGCACATGCGACCGATGGTATTTATGATTTCGCGGAAATTCCTGATATTGGTTTTTCACGATCAGATAAAAAAGTAATGCTCTCTAAAGTGATCATAAACTGGTTTGATCATGTGGTGTATGTTTCTGAACAGTTGCTTAAAGAATCAATAATGACTCCCTCATTATATAGTCAAAGTCTTTTAGAGCGCTATCTGCAGGGACATACATCTGCTATTCTTAATAATATCTTTGCAGATCACTTTGATCCATCGCAATGCTTACCAAAAGAGTTAACATTCGACTTAGATCTCATCAGCGATGGCAAACAAAAATCACAGCATTTTCTAAATCAAAACTGTTTTAATGTAGTCGGAAAACATATAAAGCTCGGACGACCATTGACTATATTTTTAGGAAGGATTGCAGAGGAAAAGGGTATCGCAAGATTAGATGATGCTATATATGTGACGATTGAAAATGAAGGTTCTTTTATTTGCATGGGGCTTGGAGATCATCCGATTATACATGCCTTAAAAGAAAAATATAAAGATCATCCAAATGTAATATTTGTTCTTAGCCAAGAAGCGCAAGATCGCTGGGGTAAATTAATTCGGGTTGCTGCAGATATATATGTGGTGCCTTCCATTATGGAATCATGCGGTTTGGTACCGATGGAAGCTAATATTGCAGGGGCTATTGTTGTGGCTTCGAGAGTTGGTGGTTTAGTGAATGTAATTAAGCCTGATGCTAATGGAATGCTGTTCACTGATGATGCTTCTATGAGAGCTACGTTATCGCAATTGCAACAAAAATGGCTCGAGTTATACGAGAGCGGTGATTTGAATATAATGCTCAAGTTAATTCAAGAAAGTGCACGTAAGAGTTTTGATTGGCGTGCGCCCAAGGTTGGTTCGGCAACAGCTTATACTGATTTATATCAGGATTTAGAATGCGAAGATATGACGCGGGCACGTTTTGAGCGCGGAGAAACAGACTTAACCCTGGCTATAATTAAACGCAAGCAAGAATTGATAGATCGTTTAATCGAAGATCGCAAAAAAAATAGAAAACCTAATAATATAGGCTTAACACCATTAGATTTAGCAATTAGATTAAACATGCGCGATCTAGCATTTAAGATACGCGCAATACAAGAATATGAATATAATCGAGGCGACATTGTAATAATATTAAATGTTGCTTTTGAGTATAAGCAAGTTAGACTTGGTGGTGTAGGTGAAGTTGTAACTGCCTTTTGCGAATCTATTAATAATAATCTTTCTAGATTAAAGTGTGAATCTAGAATAATTACTCCGCATTATCCTTGGCATGATGAATTAATCAGGAATGGTAAATTGCCAATGCCAGTTTGGTTCTATAATGTTGAGCATAAGTTTGATGGCAAGATGGTGAGATCAGTAATTTCTTTAATAAATAATTTCGGTACTTTGCATTATTTAGTTAAGCCTCAGCCAGGACAAAACCTTGAATGGCTATTTGCTGAAGTTCAAATTGGTCAGAGCAACAAAATATACGATGCGATAACACCAAAGATGGCTTATTTTAATAGTGCGGTTGCAGGATTTTTGTCAATAAATAGTAAAGTAACTCCTAAGATTCATGTGCTGATGGGGCATAGCTGGGGATGTGGGTTAACAGCCAACTTATTGCGAAAGTATTATAAACAAGCATATCCTAAGGTAGTGTTCGTGGTTCACTCCGAGTTTAGTGAGCAAGGTCTAATTCCGTATGACCATGAACATATACATTATCTGCATAATATTGGTTTGGATTTGCCACGCGGCGTCAATATTTCACCGTTAATTGAAAGTGCTGCTGCAGCAGATCATGTGGTAACTGTATCATATGAATTGGCAGCTCAAGCTCATAAACACCGAGGTCCACTAAGCGTTAGTGGTTTCTTTAGATACAAAGAAAAAATGGGTGGAATCTCAGCAATTATTAATAATATTACGCGTAATTTTGATCCGGTAGCATTAAAACAGGATATGTCTGATCTTGTAAATGCCAAAATTAAAGCTAAGCACAAGTTTAATGATTTCATCAACAATTCACAGCCAATAAATTCTGATGAAATTACCTGTATGCATGGTAAATACATAGATCCAAATAAAACTTTAGTTATTTGTATTGGTAGAATTTTACATGAAAAAGGCATAAATAATATCGAAGCAGGCATAGAGGCATCACTAAGCAAAAATGGCTGTTTTATATTTATGGGGTTGTATGGTGGAGGAGCTGAAGATCAAGTTATAACCGAGCTAATGCATAAATATAAAGATAATAAAAATGTTATTATATTACACGAAAAATCTTATACTGTTCAAGCAAAATATGGGCCATTGGCACGCTTCGCAGCAGACTTAACCTTTATTCCATCGCATCGCGAATCTTGTGGTTTAGTGTCAATGGAAGCACAGTTAAATGCAAGTTTGGTTGTATGTTCTGATGTTGGAGGATTGAATGATACCGTTAGACATGGCAAGAACGGATTTATGTTCAAAAATGGTAAAGAAGGTTATATAAAAGGTCGACGTAATACCCCTGAGGTAACTAAAGCTGTCGAAATGGCCTTTGACTTTATTGCGCAATTGAAACAAGACCATGCAAAACATAATCTACTTTTACATGAATTGCATGATTATAGTGAGAATAATTATATCTGGGATGGAGCTAACGGCACTTTGGTTACATATTCAAACTTGTTTAATAAATTATTATGTGACAACGTGATGCAGCCAGGTTCTACAACTAATTTTGATGAAAAAGATATATATTCAGGATTACCAATGAATTTTCTGCATGTTGCATATTCAACATCAAGCATATTTGAATTACCTGGGTATGCACATTATCTAATGCGCACCACACAAGGTGATATACTTGGGATATTTTCTAGCAGAGGTTGTGGAGCAGAAAAGCAATTATCTGAATTAGGACGAGGTAGTTTAGCTACTGTTTATCATGGCATGGTGTTACATTCTACCCGCGATCCTGACAGTGTTGGAAAAATGGTCGCAATTAAAAAGCTGCGTGTAATCGAGCATTCTGCCGCCAATACTATAAATATGGAATTGAATATATCTATATCCTTAGGTCGCACAATGCTTCATTATATTGATACAGACAAGGTGAAAGATTGGTATAAGTACTTATTCTTAAAGGTGTATGCTGGTGATGATTTAGAAGTAGTAATAGCAAATAGAAGTTTAATAATTAAGGATAAATTGAAATTATCTATAAAAATTGTACAAAATTTAGTAGAGTTGCATGACGCAGCAGTCTTACATTTGGATTTAAACCCGCGTAATATTAAAGTCGAAATTAAACCTAAAGAAAACGAGTTGGATTTTATGACTAGTTTAATTGATTTTGGTACTAGCAATCCAATGCCGTCAGGTGTGTCATATATTAATATCGATGGTCAACCAGAAAATGCTCCAGCAGAGATATTTAATGGTCTGGCTAATATGCGGACGGATGTTTATGGTATGGGTATATGTATTGCGACAATGTTTTTAGAATGCTTTGGTGAAAACTTAGATAATTTCAATCAATATAACTGCCAAGGCGAACTTTTATTAGATCGCAAAGCGGTATTTCTGTCGAGTCTAAAACCAATCGAGGCTTGTACGCCTAAAGATAAGGAAATTCTACAGGACATAATTTTGCTTTTGTGCCAAATGTTAAATCATATAGATGTTGAACGACCTTTGGTTGTAGAGGTGGCTACAATATTAAACAAAATTTATGATAAATATCTTAGATTAGATCATGATTTATCGTTCATGCTGGATATGCATGATTTTTGTGAGCATTATGGCTTTGAAGTTGATGATTTGAACAAACCAAACATCTATGGTCAAACTAGGTTGCATATAGCATGTGGCAATAATTGTTTACAAATTGTACATCAGTTATTACATGCTGGGGCACTACAATACGAGGATGAGTTCGGTAAAACCCCGTTGTGGTATGCGGTGCGAGCTAACAATTTTAATATGTCTAGATTATTATTAGAAAATGGTGCAAATCCTCATGAAATATATGATTTGAGACTGCCCTATCAAATTGTACAATTGTTTAAGGGCTATGAGTTCTTAACAACATATGGTTTCAGTCTAGCTGATGTTAATAGACCTAACAATAATGGACACACGCCTTTAACACTTATTTATAAACATCGTGAATTATTCCCCTTGGAGCAACGGCAGGAAATAGCCAAAATTATGATCATGCTAGGAGCTAAAGTAAATGCCGCAAATGCCTATTCATTTTTACCAATCTATTTTGTGCTAAATTCAGGAGACAAACAAGATTTGCATGATTTACTAGCTTTAGGTGCTAAGTGTCCAGACATCGATAATGACATATATCGTATACATAACTTTTTAGTTAAAAATAATTTTTCTAAATTCAAAAATAGCAAGTTCAACTTACTCGGAAATACTCCTTTAACGCAAGCAATCGTTGATAAAGACCATAAAATGGCTGCCACGATTCTAGCATTTGAGCCTGAGTTACTAGATAGACAGTCGCATTTTGGAAATACTCCAATTTATCTTGCAGCTGAAAAAAAATTAGATGAAATACTTGAATGGTTGTTAAGTAAATATCCAAAATTATATATAAAAAATGTATTTGGTCAAACTGTACTTGATATATGTAAAGATAAAACATTATTAATTAACCATCTCAACAAAATTGCTTTTTCAGATACCGACGAGCCTAATGCTGCAATCAATAGTGCGTTGCAGCAGCAAGATTATAATAGGGTTTATGCAGTGTCTGTGTTACATCCAGAATGTTTATTACATGTTGATATTAGTATAATTAAGCAACAATATTTGATTGGGGAATTATCGGAGTATAAAATACGTATTTTGTACGACTTAGGTATTGCATCAATTTTAGGAATAGATATTGATAACGAGTTAATCCTTACGCTTAAATTCATGCAGCAAAATGGTTTTAACAATTCTTGCTTTTACTTAGAGCTTCCCAACAGCTCTGGTCATATCCCGCTAACTAGAGCAGCGGAACTAAAGGATGTGAAAATGTGTAGGTTATTAATTAAATATGGTGCGAATATTAATGGTCATAACTCTCTGGGAAATACAGCATTACATAATGCTGTTGATACCAAAGATATAGATCTAATAGAAGCGCTAATAGAGTTAGGAATAAACCAAAACTGGGTGAATAATGATGGCTATAGAGCCCATGAGTTATCAGGTATTGATTGGTGTGACTCTATAGACACATTGGTTGTAAAGCTTAAACAAGATATTACTGATGCAAAAGCTAATGAAATAAAAGCACGCATCTCATTAACCATTTAAGCATCCTGGTGTGCGACGTGTTTTTTTCAATGCGCTATGTTTTTGCTTGCTGTCTAATCTACGTTGTTGCGCAGCTTGACTGGGTTTTGTAGCTTTACGTTTTTTGGGTGTCACGGACACTCGTTTGATTAGTGTTTGTAGTCGAACAATTGCATCGGTACGATTTTTATCTTGGCTGCGAAAGCGTTGCGCCTTAATGATAATAATTCCTTCCTTGGAGATCCGATAATCGCCTAACTCGAGTAATTTGGTTTTGTAAATTTCAGGTAGGGAAGAATTGTTTATATCAAAACGTAAATGTACTGCGGTCGAGACCTTGTTAACGTTTTGACCGCCTGCACCTTGGGCGCGAATTGCACTTAGTGTGATTTCATAGTCGGCAATGCTGACATGACTTGTGATCTTGATCATTAGCTATCCCTACTTTGTTGAGTGTATATCCACCTGAACTTTTTATTATATATATGGTCATATAAAAAGGGTAGGAGGATTTTAAATATGCCCGGACCATTTACAACATTATACAATTTATTAACTAATAAGAGCAAGGCTATGAAAGGTGCTCTAGCAGTTGTTGCAGCCCCCACTGGTCTTGTTGCTACTGCAGATGGTATACAAAAACGAAGGCAATTTATTCAAAATATTAAGCGTATGCGTGAGTTAGTAGTTAAGGATCAGTTAGCATTTATGAAAGTCGAAGGTGGATCGACAACCCTAAGTAACGAAATGATATTGAGCGTTTATGATGATATTATAAAAATGGCGCAAAGAGGTGGATTGGATGGTGTAAAACCAGGTGATGGCAAGTATTTTAAGCGCGATATAAAAGAACAGAATGCCTTAAATTCTGCTGTACGTAGTTATGCTGTAGTGTGTAATGAAAATGGCGAGTTTGAACTGTATCTGGAACCAAAATCTAAATTTACTTTTAACCTTAAACGAATAATCAGTTGGCGTGGTGGTTCGTTTAAAAGTTGTAAATTGGCATTTCGTATAGATTGCTTTCCTTTTGTCCCATGTGCATCTTTAGTGTCGAAGATAGATCAACCTGATCTGAAATATGATGAGGATGAGCATAACAGAAATCAACAAATGTTCAAGGTAGCACCAGAGTGTTTTTGCGGTATCAGCAGATTTGTTCAGACTATGGGTAGTAAATTTATAGTTCGTCGTTATATGCAGCATGTGCAGTTTGATCTTTTTAGTTTAATGCAGAAGGGTATATTTGATTCCAAGTCTACATCAGCAATATTCCCTGGCTTAAAAAGAGAACCAGTTACAATCGGTAAAGAAGAATTTGAACATTGTAAACTTGATATCATTTGGCAGCTCCTGAATGCAATATCCAAATTAGAAGGAGCAGGGATCTGTCACCGAGATATAAAGCCAGAGAATATTCTTATCCAATTTGATCCAGTTAGCAAGCGGCCGCTGGTAAGAATAATAGATTTAGGTTTGTCGAGCGAAATACCTTATAAATTAGATGGCTCAGGTACACTATCATATATGCCTCCAGAAATATTTTGGAATGATTATCATGAATTGAGGAAGTTTGGAGATAAAACAACAGTGAGTGATATATTGGCGCGTTTTTATTCAAAAAGTCCTTCATATGCTTTGCAGTTAGTTATAAGTAATTTAACCTCAGGTAATGAAAGTACACCAGAACCTGCAGGATATAAGTCCCAACATGATTCATGGTCATTGGGCATTTTAATATATGAATTGCTTAATGGAAAAAGGCCTGATGCAAATGATCGGGCTGGTTTGTCTGCATTTGAGGCTAAATTCAAAGATACGCCATTTACGTCGTTATTAGATCCAGATCCTAGGACAAGAATTCCACCAAGTGAAGCCATGAAAATGCTGGAAGACAAAATGGATCCAACAACACGTTCTGAAATATGTAAAGTTCCTGTAATTAAAACTGATGCTGCACAATATAGTGCAATTGCTTTAACTGCAGAAGAATCTGCCTTTATAGATGCGATGAAGAATGTAACAAATTTTGATAAAACATTTGATTCGTCTTGTGAAGAAATCAAGAGTTATTTGACTCGGATACCATTTGCTGCTGCAAATAAAAAGATTATAGATAATTTTGAACTAAATCTAAAAGCCTTAGTGTCGGCCATTACAGATAAAAATATTGGCCATATAAGTGGGCTTCTTAATGAATTTCGTGAAATACGAATGATTATGGCAATACAAAATGTAATTTCTAGGGAAAATGATGCGAGATCGCATGCGCTGCAGTTAGCGTTTACAATATTATTTGATATGGCGAAGATCTATATAGAGAAAAGCAAGCCCAAGCCAAATAAAAAAAAGGTAGATGGCATGACTAATGCCTTAATCACCCAAGCTAGGAATTGTGTGGCTGCAATGCATATGCAAGATAGGGAAGATTTTAGCCCTAGATTCGGCAAGAACCCAAAGATCTAAAACCAAAACATGACCAAAAACTGCGATTATTTGCTTTACTTTCTGCAAATGCAAAAGTAATAACATTTGTTTGTTGCCTTGCTATAAGCTCTGTGCGTAGTTGAGCATCCTGTTTAATTTTATTCCAATCAATTTGATCTTCTAGTTTAGCTGTTGGATTGCTGGCAACATAGGCTGCGATTTCATTCTTAAGCTCTGGGAGATCAGTAAATTTTTTTGGTTCTAATGTTGTTTTGCATTGTGGACAACAATAAGGTTTAGAGTGCTTTTTTTCGTTCATATTGCATTCCATATATAGATCTATCAAAGAAGAACGATCAAATATATGCTTACAGTTAGTAAGCGCTGGATCAGTCATAATTTGTGTGGAGATGCTACAT
>Ga0206842_1080_pt1 | contig 19567 bp, 14 predicted proteins | sample Alteio_BWOrgCont_23_FD_152861 | JGI IMG/M metagenome (GOLD analysis project Ga0206842, IMG submission 152861) | Enriched cells from forest soil in Barre Woods Harvard Forest LTER site, Petersham, Massachusetts, United States -... | ecosystem: Environmental > Terrestrial > Soil > Temperate forest >...
AAATATTTTTAATGCTAAATATGTTTTAGCAAGCCCGGAGACAGCGACTGATATTGACTTTCAACATATAGACTCGGTTGTTGGGCACGAATATTTTCACAATTGGTCGGGAAATCGCGTTACCTGCCGAGACTGGTTTCAATTAAGTTTAAAGGAAGGGTTTACTGTATTTCGTGAACAACAGTTTACACAAGATATTACACAGTCTTTAGTTTGTAGAATTGAAGATATTAAAATGTTAATGGTTAAGCAGTTTGAAGAAGATTCCGGACCTTTAGCGCATCCAGTTCGCCCTGATTCATATTTAGAAATTAATAATTTTTACACCATGACCATTTATGAAAAGGGCGCGGAAGTAATTCGCATGTTATATACATTGTTGGGTGCAGAAAAATTTCGCGCAGCAACTGATTTGTATTTCTCGCGGTTTGACGGTCAAGCAGTAACAACTGATGATTTTGTGGCGGTGATGCAAGAGGTTTCTGGCATTGATTTGCGGCAATTTAAATTATGGTATACCCAAGCCGGCACGCCTGAACTACGAGTGCAGGAAGCATATGAACCGCAATCACAAGAGTATACTTTGACTTTAAGCCAAAATACCCCTGTAACCCCTGAGCAAAACATTAAACACCCATTACATATTCCGGTCAGCGTGGGTTTGCTGGATGCAAATGGTAAAGATTTATTAACTAAAAATCGAGTATTATCCTTAACGCAAGTTGAACAAGCTTTTGTGTTTAAAGAAATTAAGCAACAACCTACATTATCGATTCTACGCGGGTTTTCAGCACCAGTAAAACTGAAACTGGAGGTGGATGCAAATTATTGGGCATTTTTGTTGGCGCATGATAGCGATGATTTTAATCGTTGGTATGCTGCACAAGAGTTATATTTACATCACATTAAACAGGTATGCAGCTCATTGCAAAATAATGTCCAAGTGCAATTATCTAGCTTGGTGCTAGATAGTTTTAAAGCAGTATTAACAGATCAACAACTGGATGTAGCTTTAAAAGCAGAGTTACTAAGCATGCCAACCTTGTTAAAAATAATGGATAGTATGTCGCCTGCAGATCCAGAGTTAGCTTATAAGGCTCGACGTTTTATAACTACCAATCTTAGCCAAGAGCTGCGTTCAATATTGCTTGAAAAATATAATGCTTACACACTCAGTGGATCATATCGCTATAGTGCTGAGGATGTGGCAGCTCGCAGTTGTAAAAATACTCTGTTGGCATATTTATTGGTTGATAAAAGTAAAGATGGCATTCAATTGGCATATAAACAATATTATCAAGCAAATAATATGACCGATATGATTGCTGCTTTAGCGACGCTGGCGAACATTGATTGCGCAGAAAAAACCGAATTGTTGGATGATTTTTATAAGCGTTGGTCTGATAAGCCATTAGTAATTAACAAATGGTTAAGTATACAGGCTCAAGCTGATGTGGACTCAGTATTAGATGATGTCAAACGACTAATGCAACATGAATCTTTCGATATAAAAAATCCCAACAAAGTATATTCTTTAATTGGTGCTTTTTGTAATAATCCTTATCGTTTCCATAATCCAAGTGGTGCAGGCTACGAATTACTTGGTGATATAATTTTGCAACTCAACGCTCTTAATCCACAAATAGCAGCACGTATATTGCAACCATTAACATCCTGGCGTAAATTTAATGCCAATATTCAAACATTAATGAGCAAGCAGCTTGCAAGAATTAAGCAATCTGGGGGACTCTCAAGTGATGTGTTAGAAATTGTAACCAAATCACTTGTTTCTGGGTAGGTCTAGTTGATCATTAACGCTTCTACCTTACAAAAAGTCGTGTTATGATTCTCAATCATTGAGGCGTGATTAACAGGATGTGAGTGACCTTGATTAACAGGAGTAAATTTTATGTCGAAAAAATCGACACTTCGTTGCTTGAAAACAATATCTTATGTGACTGCAGGTGCCTTAATTTTAGCAAGCCAACAAGTAAGTGCTGCAGCATTTGCATTAAAGGAACAAAGCGCTAGTTACTTAGGCACAGCTTTTTCTGGAACAGCAGCAAATGCAGAGAAGGATGCAAGCACCGGTTGGTATAATCCAGCTGGTTTAGTAGAACTGCCGAATAGCCAACTGGGCCTTTCAGGGATTTATATTAAAAGCCATGTCAAGTTATATGATGCTACTGCTACTTCAGATCTCGGCGCGCCTGCAACCGGAAACAATCCAACCAAGCCTAAAGGGGCGGCGTTCATACCTGCATTACATGCTGCATGGAAAATAGATAAATGTTGGGCTGTAGGCTTTAATATCATTGCGCCATTTGGATTAAATTTAAAATACAGCGGCACTGATATTGCTCGTTATATGTCCACTGAATCTAAAATTGTGACAGTAGATTACAGCCCATCAGTTGCGTATCGTATAAATGATCAGTTTGATGTTGGTCTTGGTTTAGATTTTATGCATGTTAATGCACGATTATATGCTAACACCAATTACACTCCTCTCTTACCAGTAGAGGGATATGTACAAAATAAATTGCATGGTTGGGGTTATGGCTTCCACATTGGCGCAATGTACAAACCTTCAAGCAGAACCCAGATGGGTCTAGCTTATTTTTCGCGCATGAAACCTAAGGTTAAAGGTGATACTGCAGCTGCAAACTTGCCTGTTACACTACCAACCTCAGTCTCGGGACATGTAAACCTGCCTGATCGCATAGTGTATAGCGTAACGCATCAATACGATGATAATTGGACCGCGATGGGAGATTTGGAATGGACGCATTGGAGTACATTACAAACCTTGCGCTTGAATTATAATACTGGTCTAACTACGTATGAGTATTTTTTCAACAAAAATTCTTGGCGTATATCTTTAGGAACCGAATATAAATTCAAGCCATGCCTAATATTCAAAGGTGGCTTGTCTTGGGAACAATCTCCTGTAAATAATATTTATCGAGATTCAAGATTACCAGATTCGAACCGTTACTGGATAGCTTTGGGTGTTAAATACATGTTCAATAAGAATATGACTGTTGATGCAGGTTATGCGCATGTATTCTTTAAGAATTCTAGTATCCAACAACGAGGCGTGGGGGTAGCTACCTCCTTATATGGGAATTATAAAAGTTCTGCGGATTTAGTTGGTGTGCAACTGATGTGGAATTTTGTATAATGTTAGTGACTTAGAGTATAGAGTGGGGATTATGGCATTCAAAGCTGTAATTGGTGATCAGGGGTTAATCCCTCAAATTTGACAAAAGGAAGAAAGAAGTTATGCCACGGAGAACAGATAAACGAGTACGATTAATCGAAGCAGCGAAGGTTCTAATACATCAGCAAGGTTTTAACTTAACAACCTTAGCCGACATAGCTCAAGAAGCGGATGTTCCTTTGGGAAATGTTTATTATTACTTCAAGACTAAAGAAGCGATCGGTGAAGCAGTTATAGAAAAACGTGCTGCAGAATATGCGGACATGCTAGCAAGATTAGACGAGATTGCAGAACCAAGTTCTCGTTTACGAGCATTTGTCGACTCAAATGTGGAAGAAGTAGAGTTGATTGCACGTTATGGTTGTCCAATGGGTGGTTTATGCCAGGAATTGGGCAAACAAGGTGGGTCACTTGCTGATCAAGCAGCTAAATTGTTGCATGATATTCTGCAATGGTGTGAAGCGCAGTTTCGTGCTTTGGGTTTTGCTGATAAAGCAGAAGAGTATGCTTTAAATCTAGTATCCAGTATTCAGGGTATGCATTTATTAACTCATACATTTAAAGATCCTAAACTTGCTAAACGTCAAACAGATACATTATTAGCATGGTTAGAACAGACATTAGGTATGAAGTTGGATCCTGTTGCGATTAGAGCTAAAGAAGTTGAAACTGAAGGTGCGTATTAAAGAGAGAGAAGATTCTTTAAATGCCCCTCGTATCATTACGCAGGGGCTCTCTCTTACAGTTGATCCTGCTACGCAAACCCTAAAATTATATAAAGATCAAATTTTAACTCACGAATATATTATATCTACCGCTGCCAAAGGTTTAGGCGAACAAAAAAACTCGTACATGACCCCGCGTGGTTGGCATGTTATTCGGGCTAAAATTGGTGCTACTTGCCCTCTAAACGCAGTGTTTAAAGAACGTCGTTTTAATGGTGAGATCTACACTCCAGAATTACAAGCACAAGATCCAAGAAGAGACTGGATTTTAACGCGGATTTTATGGTTAAGTGGTTTGGAACGCGGCTTTAATAGGCTTGGTAATGTTGATACTATGCAGCGTTACATTTATATTCACGGCACGCCTGATGAGCGTGCGGTTGGTACGCCTACTTCACGAGGCTGTATTCGTATGCGCAATAAAGATATTATTGAGTTATTTGATCTAGTACCAGTAGGTACAAAGATATTCATTAACCTTAACATCTAAATAAGTCTAGGAGCTGCTGTCAAATTGTTAGAGATCCCGGGTCAGCTAGCAGCTGCCAGGGATGACAGGTGAATTGTCTACCTAGAGTTATTGAAGATGTTACTATTAACCATATACGAAATGTTAACAGACCATATTCTTAACTTTTTTCTACAAACAAAATCTTTATATTCTGCAACGGAATATAATTTTTAGCCTCAAAACTCAAGCTATTATCTCTCTCTCGTTTGAAGTTGCCGTTCCAGCACAACAAGGGATACATCTCATCAGTAGCATTAATCTTGACACTAAAGCGTTCGATCGGGGCTGACCACAAATCATCGCTTAAATAATTATAATTTAATTCTTTGGTGGCCAGACTATGTAATTCATTATCGGTTTGGGTATGTCCTAAAATCGTTTGGTAATCATCTAAGCTCGCGCAATACTGTTTGATTGTAGGAAAATATTTTTCTAATTGTTCCTGCAGACTTTTAGCCGAGATTGGATTTTGCGTAGTCCAATTTACCGTCAAATTATATAACTTTTTTAACATTTTAACTGGCATATGTAAAATGCTAGAATTATCAAGCTCTGCAATTTTGGTTTCAACTTGCGGCTTATAGTTGTGGCTGACATTTGTAGTTGTGCTAGCAGGAAATTTTTGTGGCCAATAATAAAAAATCTTTACTAACCATTGCGGTGTTTCATCTTTATCTAACAAATTAAGAGCAAATAATTTGGTGCGAATATTTTCACGATTAACCGAGGCATCAATGCTATGCATCGCGCCAATTGGGTCGATTGCTAGATTAAGACCTTTTAAAATATTAGTTACATCGCGACCATCTTTGGCAATCGCTCGATGATATGATTTTAATTTAATATCTTGATCATTAATTTTGAGTACTACTGGTGCAGCAAAGACTAGAGTCTCGTTTATATCTTCATTGGAATTATTATGCAGTTGGTAACTTACTTTTACCTCGTGCAGCGAGATTTGCACATCTTGTTTTTCAATTACTAAATCAGGAGATCGGGCAAAATTTAAGCTGCCATTATATATATTGCAATGTACAATGCGAGGAAATAGGCTACAACAAAGCAAGCAGACACTGGTTGCGAAGGTGCCTAGTTTGTTCATATGTTTGAAATCCTTTTGCTTTAAAGCCGTAATATCTTAATAACTCTAGGTGCTAGCACAGTTCCCGTGACAGGTGAATTGTCTACCTAGAGTTATTGAGATGTTACTTAAAGTCTCTATTTTTTAGGGCTCTTGACAGTTTACAACAAAAGCGGTACTTTGCGCCACTAACTGTGGAGGAAGATCGATGGGATTACTGGATAAAATCAATTTCAGTCTGCCTACCAAGCCAGATGATGTGCGCTATTTAGGAAATTTGCGAGGTGCAAGCCTAAGTATTTCGCTTGCAGAAGTGGCGCATCAATACCAAGGGCTAGTTGTTGTTGTAGTGCCGGATTTTGTTACAGCTTTCCAATTGGAAAGAGAGCTACCTTATTTTGGCTTACCTATTATTCATTTTCCAGACTGGGAAACTTTACCTTATGATAGCTTTTCTCCCCATCAAGATATAATTTCGCAACGTTTGGCAGCTTTGCATAAGTTATCAACTTTTAAACACGGTGTGTTAATAATACCAATTGCAACTTTAATGCATCGTTTGTGCCCAAAAGAATACATCGATCAAAGCACCTTTATGTTGGCTCCCGGTGATAAATTAGATCTAAGCGAAATTAGACAAAAGTTAGTAAATTGTGGTTATCAACTGACAGAACAAGTAATGGAACACGGCGAGTTTGCAATCCGCGGATCAATTTTAGATTTGTATCCGATGGGGGCTCATACTCCGTATAGAATTGATTTATTTGATAGCGAAGTAGAAACGATTCGCGAATTTGATCCAGAAACGCAACGTTCATCTGATATCGTAGATCAAATACGTTTACTTCCTGCGCGCGAATACCCATTCAATGAAGAAGCAATCAGCGATTTTAGAACCAATTGGCGTGATCATTTTAGTGGCGATCCACGACATTGCCCAATATATCAGGATGTAAGTCAAGGATTAAAGGCGCCTGGCTTGGAATATTATTTGCCTCTATTTTTTGCTGACACTGCCAGTTTGTTTGATTATTTGCCGGATGCAGCATTGATTATTCGTGTGGGAAATATAGAGCAAGCAGGCACAGAATTTTGGCAGCAGATTGAACAGCGATTTGATCAATATGGTCATGATACTACTCGACCTTTAATGCAACCACAGGAAGTATTTATTAAAGTTCAAGAAATATTTCGTTTGGCGAGGAATGCACCACAGATCCAATTTAGTTTTGATCTAGTAAATCCAGGTGCTGGTAAAGCTAATTTAGCTACTGATCCTTTGCCGAATTTAAGCGCGCAAGCCAAGGTAGCAAATCCATTACATAATTTAGAGCAATTTATGCTCGAAAGCAAAACTCGCATTTTATTTTGTGTTGAATCTAGTGGACGCAAGGTTATATTAGAAGAGTTGTTGGAAAGACATGGCATAGCTATTGAATTAGTAAATGATTGGTTTGAATTTGCCAATGGCGATTACCAAACAGGGTTGATTATCGCGCCATTCGAAAGCGGTTTAATTTTTAATGCGGAAAATATCAGTATAATAACTGAAGCCGAGCTGTTTGGTCGCCGTCTAATGCGACGTCGGAGACGTAAAACCAAAGCAATTGATCCAGAAGCGTCTATTAGCAATTTAGCCGAGTTGAATATAGGATCGCCTGTAGTACACATTGAATATGGAGTGGGGCGTTATCTAGGATTAAGAGCTATTGCAACTGGAGGTCAAGAAGGAGAATTTGTTACTTTAGAGTATGCAAATAATGATAAAATTTATGTACCAGTTTCAAATTTGCATCTAATTTCTCGTTATAGTGGCGTAGATTTAGAGCATGCTCCCTTGCATAGTTTAGGATCTGATAGATGGTTACGTGAACGTCGCAAGGTAGCAGAACAAATTCGCGATGTGGCAGCAGAGTTATTGCAAATTTATGCACGACGGGAGATGCGTAAAGGCTTTGCATTTCCTGCGCCAGATGAAATGTATTATGCTTTTGCTAATGGTTTTCAATTTGAAGAAACTGTCGATCAATTACAAGCAATTGAACAAGTAATAACCGATTTAACCGCACCTAAGCCAATGGATCGGGTTATTTGTGGTGATGTTGGCTTTGGCAAAACTGAGGTCGCAATGCGCGCGGCATTTTTGGCAGTACAAGGTGGCAAACAAGTTGCGGTCTTAGTGCCAACTACGCTGCTGGCGCAACAGCATTATGAAACTTTTGTAGACCGCTTTGCAGACTTCCCTTATGTGGTTGAGGTTACCTCCCGTTTCCGCACTAAAAAAGAGCAAGACGCAGTAGAAAAGAAATTGGAAGATGGAACTTGTGACATCGTAATTGGTACGCATAAATTGCTGCAAGCTGATGTGAAGTTTAATAATCTTGGTTTATTAATTATTGATGAAGAGCATAGATTTGGTGTGCGACAAAAAGATCGCTTTAAACAATTACGTGCCGAAGTCGATATTTTAACCTTAACCGCCACACCTATACCTAGAACCTTAAATATGTCGATGTCAGGGATTAGAGATTTATCGATCATTAGCACTCCGCCGGCTCGACGTTTAGCGGTTAAAACTTTTGTGCGGCAACGTAGCAAACCGTTAATTCAAGAAGCTGTAAATCGCGAACTAAGTCGAGGTGGTCAAGTTTATTATTTACATAATGAAGTTGAAACTATCGAAACGACTGCTGCAGAGTTAACAGATTGGTTACCAAATGCCAGAATTGGTATAGCTCATGGGCAAATGGCAGAGCGCGAACTAGAACACGTGATGAGTGATTTTTATCATCGACGGTTTAATGTTTTGGTATGCACCACCATTATTGAAACTGGCATTGATATCCCCACTGCAAACACAATTATTATGGATCGCGCAGATAAACTTGGTTTAGCACAATTGCATCAATTACGCGGCCGTGTTGGTCGTTCTCATCACCAAGCATATGCTTATTGTTTAACGCCACCTGAAGCAGTAATGACCAAAGATGCGGTTAAACGTTTAGAAGCATTAGAAGCTTTAGATACCTTGGGTGCGGGTTTTATGCTAGCAACGCACGATCTAGAAATTCGCGGAGCGGGAGAGTTGCTAGGAGAAGAACAAAGCGGCAATTTGCAAACCATTGGTTTTAGCTTATTTATGGAGTTGTTAGATCAAACCGTGAAAATGCTTAAAGCCGGTAAATTGCCAAGTTTAGATTTGCAATGGCAGAGTGGAGTACAAATTGATTTACAAATTCCAGCATTTATTCCAGATGCCTATTACGGTGATGTGCAGGGCAGGTTAGTGTTATATAAGCGTATTGCAGATGCCAAAAAAATCGAATCTTTAAATGACTTAAGAGTTGAGTTAATCGATCGTTTTGGATCTATTCCAACACAAACACAAAATTTATTCTCAGTCACTGAGCTTAAACTATTAGCTGAAGAACTAGGTATAAAAATGATTAAGGCTGGTCCAAAGGGCGGCAAAATCGAGTTCATAGATCAGCCAAATATAGATCCAGAGAAAATAGTAAGATTAGTAAAAGAATTTCCTAATCGTTATAGTTTTGCAGGATCAAGCAGCATAACTTTTAGAATAGAGTTAAATGAACCAAGAGAAAGGATCGAATTTATTGCTGATTTATTGCAAGCATTGAGTGAAGGCAAAATTGCTATGTGATAGAATTGCTTTAGTCGTTCCATGTTGAAAGGATTCATGTGCTTATATCTATTTTTATAACTATCTTGGCAGCATTACCCTTAGCAGCTTTTGCTGCTGAAACACCAGCATCCTCCCCCTTAACATGGAAAGGTTATGTTTTGGCTGAGGATGTGAGCAATTTGCACGGTGGTTTAAGAACCGGCTCTATCCAAACTGGCGCTGGTCACTTAGTGGCTAACTATGATACAGCGGCAGCCAATTGGTGGCAGGGCGGCACTTTTGTAGTTGGGGTTTTGGGTATTGCACAAACACATAATCAGTCTCTATATACTGCAGCAGTACAAACACCAAGCAATTATTCTGCTGTGCCGGAAATTCGTATTTCAGATTTAAATTATAAACATACATTTAATGAGTCATTTGCTTTTTGTTTAGGCGTAATGGATATTGACGATGAATTCAATGTAACTGAAGTAGCCAGTGATGTACTTAGCTCTGGTTTGGATAATACAATTGCTTTAGCCAGTAATGTGCAACTTGCCACCTATCCTTTTCCAGGTATTGGTGCGTACGCCAGCATTGGCAAACCAATATTAAATTTAAAATTAGGAATATATCAAGCAAATCCACAACATCAACATCTTATTTTTAAACGCGGTGCTTTTGAAATTGGCGAGTTAAGCAGCGTATTAGATGGTGATAAGGCGATTAACCAAAGTTTCACTTTAAAAGCTGGCGTGTGGCATAACTATCAAAAATTACCATGGTTACGAACTAAAAATAATGGTTGGTATTTAATTGGCGAAACCACATGGACTGGCTTTGAACGCACATTAGGTGCAGCACTTAATTATGGTAATTCTTCCAGCTATGTAAGCTCAATCCCGCATTCATTAGCAGCATGTTTTACTGTAACGGGATTAATCAAAAGCCGTGCTAAAGACGTGTTGAATATAGCAGCTGGGCGCGCATGGATCCGTGGTACTAATGCGGAGAATTTTTATGAAGTAGGATATGCTATTGTAATTACAGATAAATGGACTTTGACACCAGATTTGCAATATATAACTAAGCCAAGCGGAATTTATCCTAATGCATGGGTTGGATTATTGCGTTTAAATTACAGTATAGGTTGATCCGTGCATACTCGTCGCTCTCTGCTTTTATGCTTTGTCGCCATCTTGCCAGTCATATTAATATTTACATTGATGGGTTGTGATGAGCATGCATGGAATGATCCATATCCAAGCCAACCAGCAAATGGCAATATTTTTTATGCTGCATTTACCGAACAACCTAATCATCTAGATCCAGCGATTTCATATAGTTCTAATGAATGGGAATTTATTGGGCAAATTTACGAGCCACCATTACAGTATAATTATCTTAAACGCCCATATACTTTAGAGCCATTAACAGCGGAACAAATGCCAGTTGCACAATATGATCCAAAAACTAATACTACACGTTACGTTATTAAAATAAAACCTGGCATACAATATCAACCACATCCTGCATTTGCTAAAAAACAAAATGGTGATTATTATTATCATGCTTTAGGCGAGCAACCGACAAAAGTACGCTTCAAACTATCAGATTTTCATCATACTGACACCCGCGAATTAATCGCGGCAGATTATGTATATCAGATTAAACGTTTGGCGGATCCAAAATTAAATTCGCCAATTTTTGGGGTGCTAAGTCCTTACATTTTAGGTTTGGATGAGTTACACAATAGTATTGCAGAATATTACAATAAACATAATCTAGCAAGCCATGCTGATTTGCGTTATTTTGATTGCCCTGGAGTGAATGCAATTGATGATTATAGCTACGAAGTAATTATAAAAGGCAAATACCCACAATTTCAATATTGGCTAGCGATGCCATTTTTTGCACCTGTACCATGGGAGTCGACGCTTTTTTATAATCAACATGGTTTAGAAGAACATAATATTACATTGGATTGGTATCCAATTGGCACTGGCGCATACTATTTAAGTGAAAATAACCCTGATCGCCGTATGGTGTTGACCCGTAATCCAAATTTTCATACTGAATTTTATCCAGATATTGGTGAACCTGATGACAAAGCTGCAGGATTATTGCAATTTGCTGGGCAAAAATTACCATTTATTGATAAAATTATATTTAGCTTAGAAAAAGAAAATATTCCATATTGGGATAAATTTTTACAAGGTTATTATGATGCTTCTGGTATTAGCTCTGACAACTTCAGTAGTGCGATTACGAGCACACAAGGTGGTCTAGAATTAACCCCTTCTTTAATCCGGAAAAATATTCGCTTGGGGATCTCAAGTATGCCTAGCATATTTTATTGGGGTTTTAATATGCTAGATGATACATTGGGCGGTTATAGCGAGCAGGCACGTAATTTACGTAAAGCTATTAGTTTAGCTTTTGATGTGGATGAATATATTATAATTTTTGCTAATGGACGTGGCATTGTAGCCGATGGCCCCATCCCTCCAGAAATTTTTGGTTATCAGGCAGCTCAACAGAATGACAATACTAAACAATTGCAAGATGCGAAAAAATTGCTGGCCGATGCTGGATATGCTAATGGCATAAATCCAAAGACTGGCGCGCCATTGCAAATTAACTATGAAGCAATCAGTTCTGGTGATCCTGAGGAAAAGGCGCAACTTGCTTGGATCACAAAGCAATTGGCTAAAATAGGTATAGATTTGATTATCCGCGATACCGATTACAATCGCTTTATGGAAAAAATGCGCACTGGTAATGCGCAGATGTTTGCTTGGGGTTGGAATGCAGATTATCCAGATCCAGAAAATTTTTTAAATTTATTTTATAGCAGCAATGAAAAAGTAAAATTTGGTGGGGAAAATGCGGCAAATTATATTAATCCTGAATATGACAAGTTGTTTGAACAATTCAAAAACATGGATGATAGCCCAGGGCGTTTATCTTTAATCAACAAAATGGTGGCAATACTGCAAAATGATCAGCCATGGATTTGGGGATATTTTCCGCAAGATTTTGCTTTATATCAGCAGTGGGATATGCCGACCAAACCAAGTGGGGTTGCTGTTAATACTATCAAATATGCTAAAATTGATCCAGATTTACGCGCGCAACAACGATTGCAGTGGAATAAGCCGTTAGTCTGGCCAGCTTTGGTAGCTTTTTTGATTTTGCTAATTATAATTTTGCCAGCTGTCATTGGATATTTGCGCAGTGAACATGCAACAGGGAAGAGATTACATTAATGTGGTATTACATTATTCGCAGGATACTTTATGCTATTCCAGTATTACTTGGAGTGAATTTTTTGACTTTTATTTTGTTCTTTATGGTCAACACCCCAGATGATATTGCTTATTTGCATTTGGGTGGCAAACACGTAACGCAGCAAGAAGTTACAGATTGGAAAGCAGCGCATGGTTATGATTTACCTTTGCTGTACAATTCGGAACAACATAGTTTTACGCAAACAATATTTTGGCAAAAATCCATGCATTTGTTTGCTTTTGATTTTGGGGTATCGGATAGTGGTCGTGATATCAACCAGTCAATAGCTGAACGTTATGCGCCGAGTTTGTCCATAGCTATCCCAGCTTTGCTATTCAGTTTGATAGTGAATATTGTTATTGCTATGACAATGGCGTTTTTTCGTGGTGGTTATATTGATTCGTGGGGTGTGTTTATTTGCGTAATGCTCATGTCTATTTCCATGCTATTTTTTATAGTTGGTGGGCAATATTTAGTAGCAAGAATATTAAAATGGGTGCCGGTATCTGGTTATGCTGATGGTTGGAGTAGCATTAAGTTTATAATTTTGCCGGTGCTAGTGACTGTAGCTGCGGACATTGGTGCTGGTGCACGTTGGTATCGTAGTTTTTTTCTGGAAGAAATCAATAAAGATTATATTCGTACCGCACGTGCCAAAGGTTTGTCTGAGGATGTAATCATGTTGCGACATGTGTTGCCAAATGCATTGATTCCAATTTTAACCGGTGTAGTAGTGTTGTTACCTTTATTATTTATGGGTAGCTTATTAACCGAGTCGTTTTTTGGTATCCCAGGTTTAGGATCATATACCATTGATGCAATTCGCAATCAAGATTTTGCCGTAGTGCGAGCGATGGTATTTTTAGGATCGGTATTATACATTCTAGGGCTGCTGTTAACAGATATTTCTTATGTGATAGTTGATCCAAGAATTAGGTTAAATTAAATGATTACTCCTGTAATATTGTGGACTGATGCATTAATATTTATTTTAATTGCTACAGTGCTATGGCTAATTTTTGGAGCTGCGCAAAAGGATTACTTGCGGCAGCAATGGCGTAAAGCTTATGCGCATCCTGCGCGTATGGCATCGATGGTGATTTTGCTGTGTTTTGTAGTAATTGGTATTGTAGATTCATTGCATTATAGGCAACATACCAACCAGGTGAAAAGCGTCTTAGATTGGTTAATGCAACCTACCGCCGAGCAACAAGAAACAACTTATTCTGCACCATTCGCTACTGAATTATTTACGCGGCAAATGATAAAAGATGCGCAAGGCAACATTACATGGGTAACGCCAAAATTGCAATTTGTACATCCGGAAAATGTGTTAAATAAAGTATTAATTGCTGTAGGTGAGGGTTTAAGTTTTTGGCTTTTGCTTTCAGCAATATATTGGTTTGTGTTTGTGAAGCTATATAATTTTCATATTTATGTTGGAGTCCCGTGGCGCACGGCATGGCTTACTTTGGGGATGATTTCTGTATTGATATTTGTCGCTAAACATCTTATGTATTCTTATCATATCTTTGGTACCGATAAGATCGGCGGCGATGTCTTTTATGCTTCTGTTAAGAGTATTCGTACTGGTTTGGTTATTGGCACGCTGACAACTTTCATTACTTTACCATTTGCAATTTTATTTGGTGCGATGGCAGGTTATTTTCGTGGTTGGGTTGATGATACCATTCAATATGTTTATATAACCATTAGTTCGGTACCTGGGGTACTATTAATTGCTGCTTCGGTCTTAACTTTAGAAGTGGTAATGCAGCGACATCAAGATTTATTCAGTTTAATGGCGCAACGAACAGATATGCGCTTGTTGATCTTATGTTGCGTGCTTGGGTTAACCTCATGGACTGATTTATGTCGTATTATTCGTGGCGAGACCTTAAAACTACGCGACCAAGATTTTATTTTAGCCTCACGCGCCATGGGTTTAAGTAATTTGCAAATCATTAGAAAACACATTGTGCCAAATTTAGTGCACATTATTTTAATTTCTTTAGTGTTAGATTTTAGTGGCTTGGTATTAGCTGAGGCAGTTCTTTCTTATGTTGGTGTTGGTGTTGATCCCACAACTTATAGTTGGGGCAATATGATTAATAGTGCGCGTATGGAATTAGGTCGCGATCCTGTCATTTGGTGGTCATTATTTGGCGCGTTTATATTAATGTTTAGCTTAGTGTTGGCGGCAAATATTTTTGCTGATGGTGTGCGTGACGCTTTTGATCCGAAGGCGGTTTAAAAATGTTAGAAGTTTCTCAGTTGTCAACTTTCATACAAATGGGTCAAGATTGGATCCGCGCGGTAGATAATGTCAGTTTTAGAATTGAAGCTGGCGAAGTATTTGGTTTAATTGGCGAATCGGGGTGTGGTAAATCCATTACTGCTTTATCAATTATGCGTTTGTTACCCGCGAATGCACGCTATATAGGCAATAGCCAAATTTTATTGCATGGCAAAAGCCTGATTGATTTGCCAGAAAATGAAATGCGTACTGTGCGAGGTAGTGATATTGGGATTATTTTCCAAGACCCAATGACTTGTTTAAATCCAGTATTAAGCATTGGTAAACAAATTACCGAAATTTTAAAACTACATCAAGGTATGACTGGACGTGTCGCTTATGTTGAAGCACTACGTTTATTAGATGCAGTACGCATTCCAGCTGCAGTGCATCGTTTTAATGGTTACGCACATGAGTTATCTGGAGGCATGAAACAACGTGTAATGATTGCGATGGCACTTGCTGGGCGTCCAGCCTTGTTAATCGCTGATGAACCGACTACCGCACTAGATGTCACAACCCAGGCGCAGATCCTTGGTTTGCTGCGTGATCTGCAAAAAGAATATAATATGGCTTTATTGTTAATTACACATGATTTAGCAGTAGCTGCGCAAATGGTAGATACAATCGCAGTTATGCGTAATGGGCAAATTATTGAACAAAATAGTGGCGCACGATTTTTTGCTGGACCAAAACATCCATACTCGCAACAATTATTACAAAGTTCTCCGCATTTATATGCCTTTAAACAAGAAGCAAATATTGCTGGACAACCTTTATTACGAGTAAATAATTTAAGTGTATATTTCCCTGTGAAACAAGGTTTGTTGCGTCGCACCTCCGGTTATGTGCGTGCAGTTGATGGTGTGAGCTTTGAGATTGATCAAGGAGAAACTCTGGCGCTAGTGGGTGAGTCTGGTTGTGGCAAAACTACTGTAGGTAAATCTTTATTGGCCTTGATTAATGAGGCACGCGGTCTTGTAACATTTAAAGATGCATATATTTTGCAACTTACTGCCAAGCAATTGCGTAAAATTCGCTCAGAAATTCAAATTGTGTTTCAAGATCCATTTAATTCTTTAAATCCAAAGCTGAGGGTAATTGATAGTTTGGAAGAAGGTTTAATTGCTCAGGATAAATATGCATCGCGTGCTGTGCGTATTCAGATCATTGATGAATTATTATTACAAGTAGGACTTGATGTAAATTATAAATGGCGCTATCCGCATGAATTTTCTGGTGGTGAAAGACAACGTATTTGTATTGCACGTGCTCTAACAGTGCAGCCAAAAATTGTCGTGTGTGATGAGCCTACTAGTTCATTGGATGTTTCGGTACAAGCACAAGTTTTAGCTTTGTTACAAAAATTACAGCGTGAGCGCAATTTAAGTTATTTGTTTATTACGCATGATCTGGGTATAGTCTCTATGCTCGCGCATCGGGTAGCGGTGATGTATTTAGGTCGCATTGTCGAAAGCGGTTTAACCTCTGAGGTTTTAACTAGTCCCAAACATCCGTACACTCAGGCTTTACTCGAAGCAGTGCCAAAGATTGAGCAACCACGCTCATTCGATGAAAAGCAACCTATTGTTGGTGTAATTGCTGGCGAAATTCCTTCACCGATTAATCCACCGACTGGCTGCCATTTTCACCCACGTTGCAAATATGCACAACCAATCTGCCGCACGGTTTATCCAGATGCGATCCAGTTAAGTACTTCGCATATGGTAAAATGCGTGTTGTACAAAGATCAGCCCTAGTAACTAGTAATTAGAATATTTTAATGTTAAATTTTTATATCCATATAAAATAGAAGAGTTTTAAGATGACGATATTTTATAATTATGCATACGATCCAACTAAGCAAGGCAATACTACCCAAGCACCAACCCCAATAATTGTTAGCAACAATACTAATAATACCTATTCTCCAGTGACAGTGCCAACTTTAAGTCCCTCATGCATTTGCACATCAAGTATCTCACATAGTCCAACTCAAAGTTTAATATACTCATATTCTGATCAAGCTGATCCTGGCTATAGATTATTAGCTGGATTATTACTACCAATGATTGCTTTTTTACTAGCATGGCAAATTTCGCGCGTGCAGCAAAATGTTGCGCCAAGTCCGCATAAAACAAGATTTATGGCTGCTGCTGGAATTGGTTCGCTAATTTCTTATGTTTTAGGAGAAAACGCAATCATTACAGCCACTCCTGGAGCTAATTTATTGTTTATAATTGCTGCACTGTTTTTACATGTTGTTATGCAACATATAAGCGGCAATCTACAACGTAATTATCCTAGAATAAGAAATAACCTTAATTTGAGTGTACAGGGTTTTCAATTAGAGCAAGAACGTTCTGGGCAAGTGCCTGCAGTGGCGTCAGCTAGAGTTGATGCACCATATCCTAACACTCAGAATAGAAATGCCGCTATAAGCGGCATTTTTTTAGCGAACATTTAGGTGGCAGCTAACGTCGGAGCTGGAGCTGCGGCAGGTGCTGCATTTGCTGCAGGAGCAGCAGGTGCAGTTGTGCTTGAACTTGCTAAAGCTGTAAGTGCTGGTTGTGCTGCAGCAGCGGCAGTAGCTGCAGGTGTTGTTGTTGGTACAGCGGCAGCAACTGCAGCAACGCCTGCTACAGCTTGTTGGGCTGTAGAAATTTGAGTCAACACATTTGTTACTTTGCCTAAAGCTGTTGCAGTTATTCCAGTATTAACTCCTTGGGTATTTAAAGTTGTTATAACACTACTAAAATTTCCAGCTACTGCTTGCAACTCAGAAACATCATGTCCTGCAGCAGTAATCGTAGTTGGTAATTGGAAGCCTTTGAGAGCTACTACAGCTGCTTCAGCAGAAAGATCTATATTTTGCGCTACTGTTAAAATAGTAATTACCTCTTGTACTGTTGCTTTAACATTTGGATCTGTTGCGGTAGCAGCAACAGCAGTTAAATATGGAATTAAAAAGTTGGTAGTATTATTTACCCAATTTAATAAGTCGCTAACTAGCACTAAGCCTTTGGCTGCGGCTTGTTCAACATCTGTACCTGTAGTTGTCATGCATGATTTAGCATTTGCATCAGTGCAACTAGAAAATAAACCTGAAAAAGATAAACTTGGCATATTACACATCTCCCTGTGAAAGAAGTCTCTATATAAATCTTAAAATTTATACCCGTGTGATAAATTTAGTTCTTGCTCTCGTAGGATCGCAACTAAAATTGTGCGATTGTTTAGATAACTATCAGAGCAGTTGATTGTCGAATATTTGACTGTTTTAGTTTTATAGCTTAGAATATTATTATAATAAACAAATATATGTAATAGGTCGAATATATGGAAATTGTAGGGAATAGCAATGCTATTCAAGCTGTAAAAGATCTAATCCAACAAGTTGCAAAAACGCAAGCTAGCGTATTAATTTACGGTGAATCCGGTACTGGTAAAGAATTAATTGCGCGGCGAATCCATCAGTGTTCTTTAAGAGCTGCGGGGCCATTTGTAGCTATTAATTGCGCGGCAATCCCAGCAGATTTATTAGAAAGTGAATTATTTGGGCATGAAAAGGGCGCTTTCACTGGCGCAGCGTCTGTGCGCCAAGGCCGGTTTGAAATTGCTAATAATGGTACAATTTTTTTGGATGAAATTGGCGATATGCCTTTAACGATGCAAGTAAAATTATTACGCGTGTTACAAGAACAAACTTTTGAGCGTGTTGGTAGCAATAAAAACATGCAAACAAATGTGCGCGTAATTGCCGCAACTAATCAAAATTTAAGTCAACAAATTACCGCTGGCAAATTTCGTGAAGATTTATTTTATCGTTTAAATGTATTCCCAATTTTTGTCCCTGCCTTGCGCGAGCGTGTTGTTGATGTTCCTTTATTAATTGCGAAAACCATTGCTAATCTCAGTGCTACCATTGCAGTGTGTAATTTTAGCGAGGCTGCTATTGTTGCTATGCAAGAATATGCTTGGCCAGGTAATGTGCGTGAATTAATTAATATAGTGGAACGTTTATGTATTTTGTATCCAGGGCAAACCGTAGATGTGCAACAATTACCAGAACAAGTGCTGATCGCCAAGGCTCTTGCTAATTTCGATCAAGTGATATTAACCAACAATATGTTGCAACCAGGCTTTGATCTGAAACAATATCTGGAAAATATTGAGTGGCATATTATCAATGCTGCCTTAGCACGCACTAATCAGATAGTAACGCATGCGGCGAGAATTTTGGGCTTGCGTCGTACGACTTTAATTGAGAAAATAAATAAGTATCAAGATCGCAGCCTAACGAAAACTATTATAGACCAAGACATTATCTAGAAATATATTAATTCTTTTTTTAAGGAATTAATATATGCCTATTATCTCAAAGTTCTTTGGTATAATTGTAATAATGTATTGGAAAGATCATAATCCTCCTCATATTCAGGTGAAATATAATCAATATCATGCTATAATTAATATTGATGACTTTAAAGTAATGGGGAAATTTCCTGGACGTGCTTTGAACTTAGTTAGAGAGTGGTTAAAATTGCATCAATTAGAGTTGCTTGAGAACTGGCGCAGAGCCGCAAGTGGTGAACCAATACAATCAATCGCACCTTTGGAATAATCATGGTACAAGTAACCCAAGTTAAATATATTTCAAATTATACCTTATGGCTTAGTTTTGATGATGGTGCTCAGGGCGAAATAGATTTGTCTTCGCATCTTAATGGTTCCATGTTTGAACCTTTAAAAGATAAAAACTTTTTTTCTAAGGTAAGCCTGGCTCCAGAATTATCCACAATCATTTGGCCT
>Ga0206842_1081_pt1 | contig 19254 bp, 20 predicted proteins | sample Alteio_BWOrgCont_23_FD_152861 | JGI IMG/M metagenome (GOLD analysis project Ga0206842, IMG submission 152861) | Enriched cells from forest soil in Barre Woods Harvard Forest LTER site, Petersham, Massachusetts, United States -... | ecosystem: Environmental > Terrestrial > Soil > Temperate forest >...
ATCATGATGATCTTGATTCCGCGAAATTATTGTCAGATTCCGCAATCTTACAAGATCATGGATTGATAGCTGCATGGGGTCTACGGGGGAAAATCGAAATTTCTATGGGAAAGGATCCCGAAGCTTTAACGGATTACGATACAGCGGTAAAACTTATGGAGAAGGAATGGGAAAGCCCAGAGAGGTCAATTTTCTATAGATCGGAAGCAATAGTCTACGGAGAAAGGGGGGACCTTAGACTTTCTTTGGAAGATAGTGTTGGAGCCTGTAATGATTATAAAATGTCCTCATTGTACTTCAGGAAATTTTACAAAGACCAAGAATCGTGGATAAGTCGTCTATGGCACAAAGTCTGTGGTAAGGAAGTTCAAGATTCTTCGAACACTTGCAATCAATATTTTCATTTCCATAATTCCGCTGAATAATTGCCCTCTATTTCCTCCTCCCGACCACACTTAATAACCGATGCTACTCCAAGGGGAACAGGTCAAGCCCGTTTTTCCCTATATGCCCGGAGGAAGTTGCCTCGGTGTTCAAATGCTTTTTTTGAATCAAATCCAAAAGGGAACAGATCCAGAAAAACCTCCTGAAATTGACTTTTGTTCCCCTTTGCACCTTTTTCGAGAATGGGCCGGAAAATTCAAAAGGGGAACACGCGAATATCCGGCATTTGGTTACCGTTTGTGTTAAGGTTCAGCTAGGGCGGCTATGATCGAGAAGAAGTGTGGTCATCGGATACTTATAGGGGTTGCCGCCTTATTGTTTTTCTGGGGAAGCGGGTATTGCAAACCACCTGTCGTGCAGGAATTGGATTTTTCTTACAATGCCACAGTTGATCGTCTCTTGAATCGCGAAGCACATCCTTTTTATCAGAACAACTTGTTCAATGACTCAACCTTGGTATATGGTGCTGATCATCAATTACTATACCCAAGGTCTTTTATTTTGAACAACCTCAGATGTTGGTCAAAAATGGAAAGCGATCCAGTGTGCCAAACGACAATCTTTTACAAGGATTCCTCAACCATTGTCCTTTCACCTATACATCCAGATTGGTTACACGAAGATGCGCCGCGACTTTTTATAATCTCACGCTCAAAAGATATTTCCGGTCCAAAGGAAATGGCTCAGTATGGCGATGACGAACTACTGAACGTTTTGAATTCAAATGGCGATGATTATTCGCACATCCAAATTTACAAGAAAGAGGATTTGAGTCGAGGTAACTATATCGGTTTAGGAATGGCATATCTATTTCCGCCCACGGCTCTTGCATTCATGTTGGTTGAAGCGATTGCTGTAGCTCCATTCACGAAGAGATATAGCTGGGGTCAGGTTGCAGGAGGGACGGCACTGGTGTTGGCTGGTTTTGGTGGCTATGAATTGGCGACATGGACTGATTACACTCGCATTGAGGTGATAAATATCAAATTCTGACTTTGGATCCTTAATCAGCTGGAATTAGGTGAGGAAGGGCTAAAAGTCACCCGGTCCGGATGCCTAAGAAATTTCGTAGAATTTGAAAACGGTTTGGAGGATTAAAACCATCCAAGTGAGGCTGCCCATGAAAAAAAGTGCCGTAATATTCGCTCTTATAGTTTGGACACTCTTGTCTATCACGGGTTGCAATGAAAATCCAGAATCTGGATCAGGATTATCAGGTAACCTTGGGGGAAGCGCGGGATTAATTGATCTTAATGAAAATCAAATTTTAAATAGTTCTGGAATTACGGTAAGTGCTGAAGGAACAGGATTCACAACCACCTCGGATTCTTCGGGAACGTGGAATATTACGTCTCTTCCACAAGGCACATACAACATTGTTTTTTCAAAGTCGGGGTTTGGAACGTTAATACTTCCAGATTTTCAGTTTGTCGGTGGTGGTCAAGCCAGTGCAGGACAAGTTTATCTCTATCAAATTCCAACATATTCCGTTAAAAAATTATCAGATTCAATTTCATTCGATGAATTTGGCGATGCTGATTATGACATAACCTTTAATGTTTCATTTTCTGGAAGCATCCCGACAGATTCTGGTTACACCAATGCATATGTATTTTTTGGAACCAATTCTTCTGTATCTTCTGATTCAAACAATTATTTGTATTACACTGAAATAGGAGGAAATGCGGGTGACACTAGTATTTCTCAGAAAGAGGGGTATGACTTACCAGAAATCCTAATTCCCGGTAAGAAAATCTATACCATAGCCTATGGCGGAAGTTATTCGCCAATAGAATACACAAACCCAATAACAAGAAAATCGTCTTTTTCTGGATTAGATCCTACCCCCTCTAACATCGACAGTTTCGTGGTTCCATAATGAAGGGAACCGGACACATACCTTTTCCAAAAGACATGTCCGGAGAACCAAATTCATCTGTCCGCCGCCTTAAACTATCTCTTCACCGGATAAATCCTCTCCATTTTCACTACTCGGACAGATGAACCATCCGTCCAGACAGATCCCATTTCAAAAAGACCTGTCCGCTAAATTTGGCGAATTCAGTTTAATTTAGTCGTATTTAACCATACTGGACATATGGACAGATACATTTCCTAATAATTAGAAATTAAAAATAAATAGCCTATATGAAGGAGTACTAACCTATGAAGAGAGAAATAGCAAAATCCATATGTCTTATGTGTCCATGTATCCGAAAGAGATATGGTCAAGGCCCTGAGAAAGTATTTGAAACTAGTATGTGTTCTAAACATACCGAAATATATGAAAACTGACCCAGAAACCAAGAATGTCCATAATCTATTGAAATCAAAGGTGTTATGAATTTTTTTTGGCAATTATTTCATTTTGAATAAATACTTATATGGAACCAGAACAGATTCAAAATCAATATCAAAAGGGTGATCCTTCAAAGTGTTCTGGCTTCCTCTTTTTCATCAGAAGTCGATCACCCTTTTTTAACCATACAGCAAAAGCAGGAAGCATATGCAAACACAAAACCAAACCCCGTTAATACCCGTCACCATCGTAGACTCTGCTCAAAATCATTCCGGTAAAGGCAGGAGACTAAGCCAAATAATTTTGGCAGTCAAAGATGGACACCCAAAGTTCACAGAAACTCAGAAGCAAATCCGTGTTAGCAAGGACAACGATGCGAAGAAGCTTTTAAAGCAAACCCTTCCAGCATTTTCCCTTGGAAAGTACATGGATGATTACATCTCCTCGAAAAACTGCATCCAGTCGTTTGGCATGGTGATTGACATCGACAACTTGGACCCAGAAAAGTTCAAGGAGACCTTCACCCAAGTCAAATCTATCCCGGAAGTTTATGCTGCTTTCCGAAGCCCCTCTGGAAACGGAATCAAAGCAATCCTTCTTTTCGAAATCCAGCTAGATTCCGCACTTTCTGGAGCGATTTCCTTTCCGGACTACTATAGGCAGGTTTACCGCTACTACACCCAGAAACTGTTCAGGATGGAGAATCTTGACGAGAAAACCTGCGATATTTGCCGTTTGTGTTTCTTTGCCCATGACCCCGACCTTTACGTCAATCCGAACCCCAAGTTCCTTGAAGTAGAGAAGGATAAGTCGGCGATTCTGGCTTTCAATGAGATCCCCCCAAAATCAGTTTCCGTCCGTTCCCCAATCCCATGTGGCAATGGACAGGATTATACCGAAGAACCCCTAACAGATGGCCTGAAGGCAAGAATTACGGAGGCTTCCAAGTACCTATCTGACCTCTCGGAACCCGATTGGTTTAGAATCGCCCTCATTCTAAGAGCCTATGGCGAATTTGGCTGGCAGACGTTCCTTGCCTTATCTCAGGGAGGAGCCAAGTATAAAGACACAGAGTCAGAGATCCGCAAGAAATTCGACTCAGCTGGCTCCCAATCCCCGACCGATAGGAAAGTCACACTCGGAACTCTCTTTCATCTCGCAAAGCAAAATGGCTGGAAGGAGTTAGATACAGATTTTTGGACTATTACCGAATCGAAAGAAGAATTGCGTCCCCCAAAGGTCGCATTCCCTCCATGCCTTGTCATTCCGTTTCTCAGTTTACATGGATTCCATAGGCTACAATCAATAGATGCAGAAAGGACTTCCTTTATTCAGGTGGTTGAAAACATCATTTACGAAAAGAGCTATGAGGAAATCGTGGACTTCCTGCGCCATTACATCAAAACAAATGCCAAACCTTCTGAAAGGAAACTTGTCCTAGATGCCTTCCTCAATGCTCATGAAATGTTTGCGAAAAAAAGCCTTTTTAAAAATCTGGACATTCTCGAACCGAAGATTCTCAAAGATACCAAGGATGCTTCATATTTTTTCTTTCAAAACAGTTGGGTCCAAATCACCAGTGATGGTCGAGAAACAAAATCATATTCGTACCTACCGGGACATATTTTCGAAAGCCAAATCAACTCTAAAACAATTGAACTTACTGAAGATTTCGGAGACATGGAAATATTTATGCGCTATACAACTTCAGCCGGATCAGAAGAGGTTAGAAATAAAAGGTACGACTCACTAAGATCCGTCATCGGTTGTTTGCTTCATTCCTACAACAATTGCGATAAGGCATTTCTTCTCACAGATGAAAGGTTTTCGGAAGATATAGCAGAAGCCAATGGGGGAACTGGCAAAAGTATTTTTGGGGATTCAATTGGACACTTGCGGCCATTCGTGTCTATTGATGGTAAAAATTGGGATGGCAAAAATAAAAAATTTGTTTTTCAGGAAATCAACGGATACACCAAGGTTATCCATTTCAACGACGTAAAAATGGACTTTAATCTTGAAGACATTTTCAACGAAGTTTCAAGTAAGTTGACCGTAGAAAAGAAATTCAGAGACCCATTTGCATTGCAAGGGTTGGATAGACCCAAAATCGTTGTTTCTACAAATTTTAATCTAAAGGGCAATGGCGGATCATTCAAACGTAGGATTTACACGGTTGAATTAAACCAGCACTACAACGACAATTACAGGCCAATAAATGATTTTGAAAAGCGATTTTTTGACGAATGGGATGAGAAAGATTGGAACCAATTCTTCTCCTTCTATTTCTCTTGCCTCCAATTCTATTTGAAGAATGGTTTGACAGAGGAAGTGAAGATCAACTCGGATAAGAAAAAAGTACAAGTTCAGGTTGGATCAATGTTTTTCGAGTATTTCAACACGGATCGAATTGCAGACGTTATTTCTAGATCGAACAAGGCGGATGGAATCAACATTGAAACACTCTATCAGGAATACATCTCAGCCAATCAAAGAGGTACAGAAAAACTCACCTGCCAAACCTTCAGTCGCAATCTGAATTCCGTAATGAATTTATACAAAGTCGATGTAGACAAACAAAGACAAACGGTTAATGACAAGAAGGAGACCCGATATACCTACAGAACATCCTATCCAACTGATAAGGATGTCCAGATTGCTTTAAACGAAATGAGTCAGCCTACGAAATCCAAGAGAGAGGCAGCTTCAAGTCAGGGCGATGAGAATTATTTGGAGGGGGCGGCTTAGAACCATGACCTCATATTTTATCTTCCAAAATATCGCGACTCTGAAAAAGGGATTCTATGGCGAAACGATTTGGCAAATACCGAACCATCTTGGCAGTATCCCTTGTATCTGTCAGTGTCCTATTCCTTTTGGGATGCGATTCCAGAAGCCTTTTGGGTTTAGCTCCCGTTAAGATTTTTGAAATTCCGTTTTCTATTGCGGATACGGTTACCAAGGTATTATCAGTGGATTTTCGTAATGCGGTCGAAAATCATTCTAACACCTTATACAGACCTTACATGTTAGTGCTTGATTCGAAAAATATGGAACAGGATAGTGACAATTATTCGGCGTATGAATATCAGCGGCTTAAGAATCACGTCTCCCCGTTTAATGGATTGGTCCTTCTCTCTTGGACTTGGAGCGACGGGGAAAAGGAGACCTTTTATAGTTCAGTTTTTTCCTTGGATTATGGCAGAGCCATTGACATAACAGATTTTTGGCTTAAGGAAATTCATAGGGAACCTGTGATGATGACGATAAGAGTTGTGACCCCTGATAGTGAACTTGCCCAAAGAATCGGACCCACAACACTAAGACTGGAACTCGGTAGAAGAAAATGGATCAAAAACTATCCTTTTTTAGTCGAATAATACCAGAACCGAAAATATTTCCAAAATAATTTTAAAACTCGATTCCCCAAGTTTAATGGAAAATAGAGTACAAAAACCATTCGGAAAACTGCCATATTTTATGAGGAGATTAAATCGCTTTTCAAAAGCCTATTGAGTGCTTTCTGCTGCAAATGGGGAAATTGAGTTTGAACTTGCGTACCCAACACCAAGGCCAACTGCGTTTATGACGTTAACAACCACAATGAATGTATAGGATAATCCGTTTGTTAATCCAGATACAGTGCAGTTTGTTGCCGCATCCGTGGTTCCGACAGAGGTTGTTGTGCATCCTACAGTGCAGCTTCCTTGAGTATTCCATGTGTTGCAAATGCTTGCCGTTCCTCCACCGCCCTGATACTGAACTTCATATTCAGGGTAAAGCTGAGGATTTTGCGAAAAGAACGATGGGGTCTTCCAAGAAACGGATGCTTGTCCATTCCCTGCTACGGCTAACACATTTGTTGGGGGAGGGATATTCCCCGCATTACTATCCTCGGAGCATGAACTCAAAATCATCATCGAAAGTAGGAATCCAATCCCTGCCCAAAGATTCGATCTCTTCATTTCGACTCCTTACTCAATTTCATTAAAAGCGTATCGCAATCAAGATGTTTAAAATGTAGTGGTAAAGCCCGCCCCAACTGAAGGCACGTATTTAGAACTAGAAGGTATCGCACAATGCTGATTGTACAATAAAACAGCGGCATGATCATTTTTGACCCAAGTGAGCGTTACTGGAATTTGTATAAGGATCGATGATCCCAAACCAGCCCCAATCAATCCCCATTGAATGTCTTTTCGATAGAAGGATTCGCCAACTCCCCACGCCGCCAATCCTCCACATACAACCCCAAAAATGTCTTGGAAAATGAGCCATTTTTTGTTTCGATCTAAAATGACAGTAGCCTCCGAATCCTTTGCTACAATAGAACGAATAGTATCTTCTTCCGTAATTATTTCCCCCTTAAAAGAGTACGAGTAGTCGAGGCGAGATTTCTGATACCCAATGGTGTCAGTACATTCTGCTTTTGGCATTCCGACTGAAGCGAATAAGGCACCTACATAAATGATCACAGACATGGATATCCGCATACTCACTCTTTCTTTAAGTAGAGATCGCTTTGAAATAATACCTTAGATCGACAATACAGAAACCCAATTATTTTGGCCAAATTTTTTTCCAAATCCTGATTTTCCAATTTCTATGGGAAAAAGGCCACCCCCTATCAATACGGAATTTAAAAGAGGAGATGAGAAAGGGAGATTCGAAAACGCTCGACCATTTAGACCAATAGAAAGGAGGTAAATCCTGAAGACGTATGGGGATCAATGCCGACTTAATTTCCAGATATTGTGGTGAAACCGCTTATCGAATAACTGGGTGAGAAATTAATTAAAGTGTCACCAACGTCTTCTTCAATCATAGAAAGGGATTCTGGATAGCCAAATTGTCTGTTATAAATAACTGAAAACCCGAATGTGATATCACCGTCATTTACTATTGTGTCAACTCCCAGCCCATATCCAATAAATAAGGCGTTAAAGTTTGTTTTATAAATCATAGACGTATCGCTACTCTGATAAATTTCCGGTGAAGCCGAATCGAACGCAATTAACCCCACCGTATCAGGTGACCTTGGATGTAAGATTCTTGTCCTCACTGAATCCAGCCAACCTATTAAACTGTCAATTTTCGAAAAATAAACAGAAACACTTGGTGTCGTATTCGAAGAGTATGGAACTTGTATTGTGTCATATTTGGCGCTGCTACCCACAATCGAAAAGCTTATTGAGTCTGTATTTAAATGACAATAGGTTGAATCAATGGAAATTTTACAAATACCTTCGGGTAAATTTCCGATTGCTAGATAGATGTAAGGCAACTGATTTGGACGATAGACCATATTGTATTAATAATATTTGACACCACTGCTATTCCAGATTGCCCTTTCCGAATTGTTCAGGCTTTGGGCTTGTTGTAAAGGGGTCTCTGTATTTCCCCCATCAATCAAAAAACATCCGCTCAATAAAATTGACGAAAGACTCGCCAAAATTAAAAGAGGTTTTTTGGATGATTTGATTTGCAAACGGACTCCCTTAGATTTCTCTGGAAGGATGTGTATCAGGTGATATTTTAGAAAAGAAGCGATTCTGGCATTGATTCTGCCTAAATACAGCTTCCCGAAATGCCCTTTTAGCCGTATTTTTAGGAAATGAGATGGGTAGGGAAATTAAGCGCAATGGCTGTTCTGTTGGCCGGGATCGCAACAAGCGCATTTGGTCAATCGGTTTGGACCACCCGGAAGGATACTGCGGGGCTTGGTCTTCAGTCAATAGCCTGGACTGGAAAGCTTTATGTTGCCGTAGGTGTGGGGGTCATATTGACTTCTCCAGATGGGGTCACATGGACTGAAAAAAGGACAGATGATGCCCTTAATTCCGTAACATGGACGGGTAGTGAACTGTTGGCGGTTGGCGACAGTAACACTCCTCCCCCCAATGGTGGTATTGGCCCAGATACTACTCTAACTGTTGTCATGTCTTCGCCTGATGGCGTGACTTGGAAAGAGGAAACTTTGGGGCAGATAGGTATTCTTGAATCAGTAATTTGGGCTGAAAATCAATTTGTAGCGGTAGGAGGCAATGGAATTTTGACCTCTCCGGATGGCATTACATGGACGCAGAGAGTCTCGGGCTACTTATATTCCGTAACTCGGACAGGAACTCAACTTGTAGCCGTAGGTTCAAGTATTATTGCTGTTAATAACGAGTCTACTGATACCGGCCTGATCCTGACTTCTCCTGACGGAATTAGCTGGACACCCAGAGGTACGAGGACAATAACAAGCGGAGGCGTGCTTTCGGTGGTATGGACAGGAAATCAATTAGTAGCCCGTGGTGGCGCAACAGGTATCGTGACTTCCTCGGATGGAATCACATGGACGTCAATCAACAATAATTCGGGCGTTTTATTTTACTTGAATTGGACCGGTACTCAAATTATTGGCGTTGGCTTGGACAGCCTTGTCGAAACATCACCAGATGGCATTAATTGGACAGTACGCTATTCCGCAGCACGTGATACCGACAATTCGCTAGATCTTAATGCATTAGTTTTTACAGGCAGTGAATATGTGGCTGTAGGAGAAAGTGGGTTGATCATGACCTCACCCCAATCTATCACATCCATCCAATCCATTTCTCCACTTCAAAACTCCTTTTCTCTTCATCTTTCCCCATCCTTACTTTCCTTCACCCTTCCAAATACTTTTTCTAATTCCTCCATAGCCGCCATCTATACACTCTCTGGAAATAAACTTCTTGAATCACCCATTGGTTCAAAAAGCAATTCCTTCTCAATGCCCATCGGAAATTTGGGGATGGGAAAATATTTTCTAGAAGTAAAGGATTCGAAGGATAAGATTGTGGAACCGTTTGAGATTGGTCGATAAGGAAAATTTAAAAACTGAAATTTGAAAGGAAATCACCATGAAACATTTCGTTCTTGCCCTAACATTCGGTCTATCCTTGATTCTCTCTTCTTGTAATCAATCTGACCCTACGTCCTCGAATACTAGCACAGGCCTTCAACCGGGATCGCTACAATTGATACAAGGGCTGAGTGTCGCATCGAGTTCTGTAACTAGGGACAGTTCATATTCATACGTTTTTAATCTGGACACCGCAGAAGGATCTAAACAGGTCTTCTTTATATTGCAAAATAATGGAGATTATGACATTACGAATGTGCAGCTAAAAACAAACAATCCCCAATTTTATTTCAGCCCATCAACTATACCTGTCCTTCATTCATCAAAAGCATCTACAGTAGTTCAGGTAATTGGATTGAATATAATTCATGGGACTCGTTTAGACGGAATTGGGTATGATAGCGTTTTATCAATGGGCAACAATAATGTTACGGTTCAAATTTCCGCTACCACAACAGATATCCACCAAGATTCAATAAATATTTCTCAGACAGCTCAATTGAAGGTGTTTGCAAAATTATTTGATATGAATGTTTACTTGGGCGATTCTATCTCTTCACTTACTCTCGCAAATCTTTTTAGCCCGACCCAAGTGGATTGTGCTGGTTTTCAAGGCATGCCAGCATTTACAACTAATACAACACAAATAAAAATAGTTAACTCAGGAAACGTCGCTTTTAAAGTTGGTTGGATTCCTGAAAATTTGGGTACTTTTGGTAATCAAGTCATAACCGATACTCAAGAGGTAATGCCAGATAGTTCTTCATACAGAACAATTACCCCCAATATGACAATTGTAATTAATGCGGGGGGTGTTACCAGCAATCAATTTAAATTGCCCATTGCCCCAAATGGAAATACATATTTGTGTTTAGAGCAGCAGGGCGCCCCTTAGATTACTGCCATCTCTATTTTTGAAATGCCGCCTTTACACCATTAATCATTCGACTGTCCAAAATCACCTACTGTCCAAAATCCCCATTTTTCGGAATCCTTTTTCTTAATCCGTTGTTTTCTCAACCGTAAGATCTCAAAAACAGCTTCCCGAAATGCCCATTTGACCGTATTTTTAGAACATGAGACTGGGATTGAAATTTGGCGCAATGGCTTTATTTCTGGTCGGCGTTTCCCATGCCAGAGATTGGGGATTCTCTAAAGACACCGTCTATGGCTGGAATCCGGGGGGAGATACTGTCTTATTAACCAATCAGGGAACAGATTCTCTCAGAATCGATACGTTAAATTATGAAGTTGTTGAGCCTCCCGATCTTGTGGGTGTGCAATATTCATTTTATTACGAACCGCCTACTAATACATACTCATACTATGGAATACATCCGATTCCCTCTGGACACATAGACACTTTGTTTGATTTTTATTTCGATCAGTTAGCCATCGTTAAAGCAGCAGTCACTCAGGCAAAAGGCGATACCATTGTGGCTAGACTGTTTTTTGAAGCCGATTCTGGCCGTGGAAGGGATACTCTGATGTATAAGGGTATTCAAATGATTTCTGGCGGCATTCAGCCCCGTAAATATTTAGAAGATGGACGGAAGAGTCCGATTTTTTATGATCCTGAAGGCAGAATACAAAAACCATCTTCCGCACAAATATTTTCGAAGGTTCCATTGTTGTCTCCAAACAAATGATCTCGCATTATTTTAAGAACATGAGACTGGGAATGAAATTTGGCGCAATGGCTGTAATCTTAGCCGGAACGATCTACGCATACAAGCAGCCTCAAAAAATATCTTTACAGGGTGAAACTGTAATTGCGGATACCATTGGAAAATCCGATATCATTGTCAAAATTAAAACGCATATTGTCGAAACAAGTGAACTCAAAGATCCCCGTTTTGCCATAACAAAATCGATTTGCCCTGACCCAAATAATTTTAACCCATGCAGCTTAGTAGATGGTATCGAAATTTATGTAAACCATGATACAGTTATTGTTCCGGTTTCTGTCTATTCTTCCCTTTTCAATTTAGATGACGTAATCATTTCCAAGAATAAAATGGGGTATCAGCTTCTGTTTAATGGAGCCGATGCTTCGGAAGGCTATACCTTAAAAGTAAGGTTTAATTCGATTAAGGTTAAACAAACGGAATTGGGGGGTGGTGAATGTTCGGGTTCCCGTCCCGATGAAGTAAACAACTATGCCCCTCCAGACACTTGTAATTAGAAATTCCGTATTATGAGACTGGGAATGAAATTCGGCGCAATAACTGTTCTTTTAGCAGAAACGATGATCTATGCCGCGACTGTTCCTGATCCTCCTAGGAATGTGACCGCTAAACAAGCTACGTGTCAATGGGCTGATACAGTTAGGTGGACTGCTCCGGATACCGACGGAGGCTCCATTGTCACAAGTTATCAGGTGACAGACATTTTGGACACGACCCTTCATTGCACTACCTCTGGATTGAACTGTGTGTTAAATGTGGTTGTAGAACCTCCATCGTTACCAGATAATCCCGATCCAAGCGTTGGGGCTGCATATACGGTAACGGCTCACAATTCAATTGGTAATAGCAAACCATCTTCTGTTTCTGATACAGTTATTGTAGAGGTAAGTCCGTCAAGCCAACCAAACTCACCTACAAGTGTAACCGCTATTGCCGGAAATAATCAGGCCACAGTTTCTTGGGCCGCCGCAACTCCAACTTATTGCTCATTGGGCGAGGTAGAATATCAAGTTTATACTTCTACCAATTCTAATCAAGTATGTACTACCTCTTTGTTAACATGTACTGCGACTGGGTTAACCAATGGTGTTCCGTATTCCTTTTTTGTTAGTTCCGAAGCAAATAACGCTTACTATCCGTTTTATGGCCCTCTTTACTATTTCAGTGGAAACTCACAGCCTTCCGACACTGTTATACCATCTTCCGTAAATTCATTGAACAATATTTCTTCAGCCAAAACTCATCCTTTTGCAGTTCAGTCAATTGGCTCCTCCTTAACTCTTAGCCTTCCCTCCATTTCAACCAATACTAAAATCTCCCTCTTTGATCCCTTTGGCCGTGAAGTCTTCAGTCAAAACGTTGCATCTGAAGTTCGGAAAATCTCTTTGAATACAAAGGGAAATTCGATTTCTCCGGGTCTTTACATCATTCGTCTTACTCAATCAAATCAGGGTCATGGATCGAATCTGATAGCCGAAGAAAAAGTTCTGTTGAGGCAATAAGGTTGAGGCTGGAAATGAAATTTGGCCCAATGGTTGTTCTGGTGGCGGGGATTTACACAGGCGCATTTTGTCAATCGGTTTGGACAACACAGTATTATAGCTCGACTAAATACGTAACGTCAGTTTATTTTTCAAGCAAAAATGTTGGATGGTCAGTAGGTTCAGGCGGTTTAATTTTAAAATCTGAGAATGGCGGTAATACTTGGGTTGCAGAATCTAGTGGCACAATTCATAATTTGGCCTCGGTTCAATTCTTAGATACGAACACGGGCTGGGCTGTTGGCGATAGCGGGACAATCCTAAATACTCTAAACGGTGGCCTGACTTGGGCCTCTCAAAATAGTGGTGTCTCGGGTCCGCCAAACAATAAGAACTTTGATGTTTCGCTTCAGTCGGTACACTTCGTTGACAAAAATCATGGATGGGCTTCTGGAAATTATGATGTAGTGTTGAATACTGATAATGGTGGTATCACATGGAATGAGCAAATTTCGGTTGCCAACGGACCAGTAGGATGGCCATCGGTCTTTTTCGTAGACACCAATTTCGGTTGGGTTGTAGGATCTGACAACAGTTCAGGAATTGTTAAACGAACCAATAATGGCGGCATAACTTGGTCAGTAGATACCATACAACCAATTCCAATTTTGTATTCCACCTATTTTGTAAGTGATAGCATTGGTTGGGCAGTAGGAACTCCAGTAAATCGGACAAATCCGGGTATTCTAAAATCGATGGATGGAGGAGTCACATGGAATTACCAAACTGGAGTAAATCAATCTTCGCTTTGGCATTCGGTTTACTTCAGCGATATAAATCATGGATGGATTGTGGGTGATAGCGGGGCTTTTTTAACAACTTCAAATGGTGGGAATACTTGGTCTTACGTAAACATTGGGACAACACTTGATTTGCAAAGCGTCGATTTTGTGGATACCAGTATTGGATGGGTTACCGGTTGTAGTAATGTAGGCTGCTCGATATTGTCTTCCCAATCGTTTTCTTCTTCCCTTAAACCCATTTCCCCACTTCAAAACGTCCTCTTCCTCCACCTTTCCCCATCCTTCCTTTCCTTCACCCTGCCAAACAACTTTTCCAATCCCTCTTCCACAGCCACTATCTACACAGTCTCTGGCAATAAACTTCTCGAAAGCCCCATTTTTAAAAGCAATTTCTCAATGCCAATCGGAAATTTGGGGATGGGGAAATATTTTCTTGAAGTGAGAAGCACAAGGGATAAGATTGTGGAACCGTTTGAAATTGATCGGTAGGAAATTCAGTGACGAGAGGTGCCAATGACGAATCGTGAATTTCAAATGTTTCTTCAATGTTGGGCTTGGGGTATATTGGTCGCAATAATATTGATTTTGTTTTCCGCGTTAACCGGATGGGACAAATTTTCTAATGATAGAGACCCTCAGAGTTTGAACCAAATATTTAGTGCTATCGCGTTAAGCCCGTACAAGTCTCTTTTTTTAATCGGCACACTGGGAGGATTTATAGGAACTGGCATATATTTTTTTAAAAAAAGCATGTGAACTATTTGGTTTGCTTTTAAAATGGCCAAACAATTTTCTATAAATGATTTAAAATCCCTCCTTCACCCCATTTACCATCCGATTGTCCAAAATCACCTGTCCTCCAAAAACCCCATTTTTTAGAATCGACTTTTGAACAGGTCTATTGAAAATCCCTGCTGAAGTCAGGGTCGTAAAAATTCCAGTATTCGACCAAGCCGAAATTCCGCCCGGCCCAGTGGCATTCACCCGCCAATAGAGAGTGAATCCATTCGGTAAATTTCTGGCAGTCAAAGAAGTCGTGTTTAACCCGGTATCATTAACGAAAACCTCTGTGAAAATGGAATCGACAGCAATCTGAAGGTCGTAACTCTTTCCGTTTACGAACCCAAGCCAAGTAAAAGTTGTTGAGTCAAAAATGTTGGATGCGTTCTGGGCCGGAGTTAAGATAAGTGGAGCGGCAGGAGCATTTGGTGCGGTCGTATAACTCCATATAGGTGACCACGCGCTGCTGGTGCTATTAAAATATGTTCCCTTAACACGCCAGTAGAAAGTGCCGCTATTGGGCAAAGGTCCGACAACAAGAGATGTGGCCGTAAGGTTTGAGTCATAAACCAAATATGATTGAAAATTTGGGTCAGATGAAAGTTCGCACACATAGGACACGGTATTGGTTGAGGCGGTCCAGTTCAATGAAGTTGTTGTCGAAATGTTCACAGAGCCATTTGGAGGTGATGTTAGAACAGGAATACTTGGTGTCGCTTGAACCGTTTTAAAATTGAAAATAGTTGAATAAAAACTTGACCCGTTTAGGTTACTGGCAATTACTCTCCAATAATAGACCGAAGAATTGGTCAGGGGGCCGACTGCTTGAGAATTCGTGGTTAATCCGGAATCGTTTACGACGAAGTTCGAGAACAAAGAATCTGTTGCAAGTTGGACTCGATATGAACTTGCCCCACTGTCTGCATTCCAAGACAATAGTGTAGACGTTGCGACATTGGAATCAGATTGAGCTGGAGATAAAAGAGTTGGAGTTGAAGGAATGCCTAATGGTATGGTAGTGAATTTCCATGCGGGTGACCAAGGACTGAGCCAAACCGCAGATCCAGTTGAGTAAGCTCCATTTTCTCTCCAAAAATACTGTGTGTTATTAGAAAGGCCGGTAATGGTTTGCGTAGTGTCAGTCAAGTTAGAGTCGTTTAAAAGGATATTTGCAAATAGAGAATCTGATGCCAATTCTACGTGATATACCCATGGGGCAACAAATTCTTGCCTCCAAGTCAAACTAAGCGATGTTGCAGAATTTATTGAGCCATTTGCAGGTGAGAGTTGAGTCGGAGCAGGTGGCGTTCCGGCCGCTTGAGATGAAGCAGAAAAGCTTAAAAATACGACAACAACAAGATGGATCTTGGATAAAGAAGCCATGGGGGATTCCTTCTAATCGATTACGAATGAGGACCAATATAGATATCTCAGTTCGTATAACCTTTTCCTTTTGCTGTATGGCTATTCAGTTACCTTCCTTCAAAGAAGTAGATCCCACAGATTTCCCATTGACCATAACCCGTCCATCCAAAATTACCGTCCCATCAAATCCAATTTTTTTCACAGCGGCTTTCTGGACAGGTCTTTGAAAAATCCCTGCTGAAGTCAGGGTCGTAAAAATTCCAGTATTCGACCAAGCCGAAATTCCGCCCGGCCCAGTGGCATTCACCCGCCAATAGAGCGTGAATCCATTCAATAGGTTCTTGATTTTCACAGAAGTTGTTGTCTGAGTCGTATCTCGAAATACCTGTGTGAAAAGAGAGTCTGTTGCAATCTGAAGGTCATAGGAAGTGCTGTTGACGTATCCCACCCATGAAAAGGTTGTGGAATCGAAAATGGACGCGTTTTGAGCTGGTGTCAATTGGAGCGGAGCGGTCGGAGGATTGGGGACAGTCGAATATTTCCATGTCAAAGACCAATTGCTGCTGACGTTGTTCGAGTTTACACCCTTAACGCGCCAATAGAAAATCCCGTTGTTAGGAAGGGGGCCGACAACTTGAGATATTGAGGTCAGGTTCGAATCAAAGACTAAGTAGGACTGGAAGTTCGAGTCAGAGGATAATTCAAGCACATAGGACACGGCATTGGTCAAGGCGGCCCAATCCAATGCAGTCGTGGTGGAAATATTCGTGGATCCATTTGGAGGAGATGTAAGAACAGGGACACCGGGAGTCGCTGGAATGGAGGTGAATTTGAAAATGGTTGAATACGCGCTTGTCCCTCCGGCATTCGTCGCATTAACCCTCCAGTAATAGGTCGTATTATTCGTCAGAGGGCCAATTGCCTGAGAAGTGGTGATCAGACCAGAATCGTTGACTATGATGGCCGTGAAGAGGGAGTCTGTTGCAAGCTGGACCCTATAAGATGTTGCCCCACTGACCGCATTCCAAGATAAGGACGTAGACAGAGCGATATTGGATGCTAACTGGGCTGGGGAAACGAGGGTCGGAGCGGCTGGAATAGCGGGGATGGTGGTAAACTTCCAGACAGTCGAGAATGGGCTAGATCCCCCTGTATTCTTGGCACTCACTCTCCAGAAATAAGACGCGTTGTTTAAGAGAGTTCCTGTGGATTGAGTCGTGGTTGTTAGTCCAGAGTCGTTTAAGATGATGTTTGAAAAGAGAGAGTCCGTTGCAACCTCGACCATGTAAGACGTTGCCCCAGTCGAAATATTCCATGTCAGATTTTGGGATACAGGGACATTAACAGAACCGTTGGTTGGGGAAGTCTGTAATGGCGCAGAAGGTGGTGCAGGAATATTTGAAACGGTTGTGAATTTCCCTCCCGTAGACCATGGACTTGTCCCGGCTGAATTTTTGACGCTTACTCTCCAGAAATAGACGGTGCTATTTGTTAGACCTCCAAGGTACTGTGTAATTGCTGTCGGAGTCGAGTCATTAACAAGGAGGTTCGAGAACAGGGAGTCCGATGCGACCTCAACATGGTATGAATAACCGTAACTTGAAGAATCCCAATTCAAACTGGTAGATAATGGAACGTTTAATGAACCGGAAACTGGAGAAACTAAAACCGGAGCCGTTGGAGCAGAAGGGTTTGAAACGACAGAAAAATCATCGAAAATTGCAGAAGAGACTTGGAATGCAAAAACGGGTGGGCTTCCTGAATATGTGATTCCAGTTTTTCCGTCCACACCCGATGTAACGGTCCCATTTTTGATCGCAAAAAAGAATTGATGCCAGCCAGTGGATCTCTGAATTGTGTTTTGATATCCGACAGTTGGGTAATAAAAACTGTAGGTGGTGGGACTATTGGTTACAACGTTTAAATTGTTGTTTGTGAGATTTGACGGATCAGTAGTTGTGTCTGTCAATGCATAAAAGTAAGTCCATGGATCTCCTGAATTGTCATAATACCACCAGCTTATTTGTCCATTGCTGAATGATTTTGGAAAGATATACCGGACATCAGCTTGAAGGCTAATAAATGCCTTACTCCCACTGTGAACAAGAGTATCCTCCAATCCGAAAGTGCCTATAGAAGACACGTGTGTCCAATTGGAATTTAAAGTCGCGCTTTCAAATCCATCGGATAAGGAATAGGTCGAATCGGCAGCAAAAATTTGAGAAAAGGCATTTAAAATAAAGGCAGTAATCAGCAGATATCTCTTCAAGTTCCCCTCCAAATCGTCAAAGCAATCAAAAAGGTGCTATTGGTAGCACCTATGGTCAAGAGGCTGAATGCGACCTTTAGGGAATGGAACTCAATCCCAAGGAGAAAACTGCATTTTTACGCGGAATTGGGGATCGTGTCGAAAAACTCATTTACGAGAAATTCAAATCTAAAGACCAGTTCATCCGAGAAACCGGGTTCCACAAGAGACCTCTACATGATGTCCTGATGGGGAATCGAGATACCCATGTCAGTATGATATTGAAATTGGCCAAGGCTTTAGATGTGAAGCCCAAAGATTTGATTCCTTAAGTTTGCGTCAATACAGGTTAAGAATGGCCAATACATTGGTTTAGCATTGTGATATTCTCCCAGAGAAATACGCCTTAATTGGTCTAGCCAATGAATTGCGAATCGTATTACCATTTACGGATCAAAAATTTCCAAAGAATGGGACTCGACTGAAATTGGCTTCGAAGGGATAAAAAGTGAATAAGGGACAAAGAAAAGTAAGCAAAACAAATCCCCCCGAATTTTTGTTACCTGAAAACGCTGTTCACTCTGTATTCCTTAATTATTCGAGTCAAAGTAAAAGGGATGCTTGGGAGGAGAAGAAGGACGCGCAGGAATTTTATACGGATGTTGTTGATGAGGCGGAGTTGAGCGTAAAACAATGGGAATTTGGGTTTATTTCTTTTGTCCCAAACGAAATTAATGCACTTGGACTGATAAAAAAGAATTCGAGAGTAGCTACTAAGAAAGTAAGAATCATCATTGTTAATTCGATCAACTTAGTAAGGCCACTCCTCAGATCGGATTTAGCCGGGAAAATATCCTCAAAATATTTGGAAGAGTGGAATTCGGCGTGGTCGCAACCAAATTTTAGCCAATTCCGGAGAGAGATATAGGAGACCCCGAATTCCTTCATGGCCTTATTCATGACCCCATGGCCAGCGTTATTCTTCACGAAATCAATGACCTTCTGTTTCTCAGCCTCGGTATATCGAGTGCCTGTCTTGGCGGCTTTCTTTATTGCTTTTTTGACAGATGGCTTTTTCATGGATTTTTTCTTTCGTTTGGCTGGTTTGGTGGAAATAGATTTTGAAGGAGAGGAAGTAGTAGATGCTTCTTCCTCTTGGTACACTGCGGCGTTTTCATTGTCCATGGAAAAATCCTTTATTAAAACTTCGATATTTGGTAACGCGATCATGGTTTAATTTTAGCCCGTATTTTG
>Ga0206842_1089_pt1 | contig 17637 bp, 15 predicted proteins | sample Alteio_BWOrgCont_23_FD_152861 | JGI IMG/M metagenome (GOLD analysis project Ga0206842, IMG submission 152861) | Enriched cells from forest soil in Barre Woods Harvard Forest LTER site, Petersham, Massachusetts, United States -... | ecosystem: Environmental > Terrestrial > Soil > Temperate forest >...
ATTGCGGCAAGGGGAACATCCTCCGTTTCGTTTACGGGCATGTCCGCCCCGTTCCGAGGATGACAATATCTTTAAGAGGGCAAGCAGAAGTAGTCATTCGATGATCCAGATCGTCTCGCCATAGGCCATCCTTGAACAACGAATGGACTAATCTTTATCGATAGGGAGGGGTCCCTTCTGAGGGCGGATCGGTGGTCTCCGCGATGCATTACGACCTTTCATGCTCTCGGCACTCTTGAAGAGGCTACGGAATATCACGATCACCATCACCGCCGCAAGGAACATACAAGCGACGCCCACATCGGCAGTTTCGAGGTTTGCACCGAACATCCGAATGTGAGTTTCGCCCTTTGCCCCGAGGTAGACTAATAAAACCCCCAAGCCAGCAAATAACCCACCCAGCAATAATGTACCGATTGCGGCTGGCATGTAGAGCGATCTGACCATCACAACGTCACGGGATTGCGAATTCTCCCGCCAGCTACTTCCATCAGGCTCTTGCCGACTTGTGATTTTCATTGTTTATTTCCTCATGGGGATTAGATCATCTTAGGTGCTGCGAGTGAGTCGAAATCATGGAACGTGCGAATCGCCTACCTGACGAAACAGCCGCCACGCCCTTCAGGTACTCCCCGGCGGTCCACCACCACGGTCACTGTGGGCGATCTTGTTTCTAAGCTGTCTGGCGTAGGGCGTGTACAGTGTACGCACCACCCCGGCAGCACGGATCCCGCTGATCGCAATCGGTTGGCGTCATCGTTGCTGGCTGCAATTTTATGCCGCCACTAGCGACGAAGCACTGCACAATTATCCCGCCACCCATTTCGGACGAAAGCTACCACCCAGTACAATCCAATTCCCGCCACTGGAAGCGAATAGGTCTCCTTCCTATCGGATCACCGCTGAAGATTATTGCTTTGCACGTATGTCGATGTGCAACATATCCAGCGAAACGAAGAGTAGTATGTGGTTATGCCGAAGCCATATATTTTCGTCTCATGCGGCCAGCGGGGTGAGGAAGAAAAGCACTTGGGTGAAGCGATATGCCAAGCAATTCGCGATCATGGCGTATTCGATTGCTTCTTTGCTGAAGCGCAGCATAATCTGAACGGGCTACATGAAAATATCTTCGATGCACTGGCAATGAGTGACGGTTTCATAACCGTGATGCATCGAAGAGGGAACGTCAGTTATGGACAGGGCAAATATGAGCCTTTAGACAGAGCGTCGGTCTGGATCGAGCAAGAAATCGCGATAGCGGCCTATATTCAGCGAACTACGAAGAATGATCTCTTGACGGCCGCATTTATTGAGAAAGGTGTTGGCCGGGAAGGTCTTCGCGAGTTGCTGCATTTGAATCCGTTTGAGTTTACGTCGAACGAAGAAGTCATCGCAGAAGTGAAATTACGCTTGAACACTTGGCACAAGTCATCAGCGAACGACGACTCGGGGGAACTGGAGCTTGAAGTCTTCCCCGCATACGAATCTGGGATTCACGTCAAACAATTGACGACGATACTTATCAATAAAGGAAGCAGAGCAAACGAGTATTCATGTACGCTTGAGATTCCAGAACTGCTCCTGAGTCACACGACCGGATACATAGTAGGAGAGCAACCGCGTAGCAAGCCGGGCTATCGAATGTTTCAAATGACTGAAACGGCAAGGCAAAATACGCCATTGATTCGCGGATGCAGGATGAAGATGATGAATCTAAGCGTTGCAATAGCTCACCTGAAACCAGAACAGCGCGACCAAGCCCTGAAGCAAGACGTGCTGATGTCGGCAGAAATTGGGCAGCATTCTTATTCGCTGGCGAAGGGTTGCGCAGAGATTTTTGCAGAAACGCAGCTTCCGCAGAAGGAAGAGGTGATAGAAAAGAGCGCACAGCAGCACCAGCCGCCCATCCACAACGGCCCGGACGGATGGATGGCATGAACAAACTCAACAGCTTGTCAACAGAAATACCGATCACAATCCGTATTCTTACTAGATGGTTACGCCGTACTCCTACTTCACTGTCGGGCATGAGTACATATAGCGGAGAAACCGAATGCCGCACGTTCTGATCCGAACAAAAAATGACGAGCGTTCGGACAATAGCGGATGCGGGAGGTTGGGACTCCTAGACGTTTTGGCCGCACCAGCCAACGTGAGGCGCGTCTCACCCCGCTGGGGTCGGGTGACCGCCCCTTTGGCAGATGGTCTTTAAGACCCCCTTTTTGCCTTTTTTAGAACGGGGTCCCGTGGCAGTGAGCGGCAGAGCATCCGGCGACACGCTGCCCATTGCCTTCCGTCGCCCATGCCGTCGTCGGTAAGCACTGGTTGGTAGAGCGACACAAATGGATCAGTCTAGGGGTGGTCTTTGTTGGGAGCATCCCAGTTTGGAAGGGTGTCGCGCTGCTGGAGTTCCTCTAATAGAGGCCAGAGGTTTCCATCTAGAAGATCGCTAAGGAGGTTGTAGACGTAGTCAACCGCGCCCTTGTTGAGTCTCTTCATTTCTTCATCAGAAATCCTTGAGAGCTTATTCCAAGGGATTTCTCCGTAGGGACTAACCACCTTGATATCGGTTCCGTCACCAGTCTTCGAGGAGGGCGACGTGCCAGCGTGAATCCTCTCAAGGCGATTACGAAACCCATTCAGGACGATTATCTTCGCGAGCCGCTGCAAGACCACTTCGTCGGCCAACAGTTCGCGAGTGCGTTTCCTGCGTTCCCGTGAAGGAATGCTTGTGACTCTATCAAAGAAAGCGTCTTCCATATCGGTTAGGAACCGTCGTTCGTCGTCTGACAGTTCGCGTTTCTCTTCCTTGAAATTGTCCATGACCAAACCTATGTGCAGAAAGGAGTGCGGACGGTGCGGCAGACCGGACTGGAGACCGGCACCTAAACGTTTTCTCCACTCACGATCACCTCTTGAGTTTCTGATATTGCTCCTCATCCAGAGTAAGCCACACACCGCCCCTGCCGATGCTGAGGCCGTGGTCTAGGGCATTCTTGCCATCAAGCAGTTGAGAGCCGAGACGCAGATGCATGATCACCCTCCGCCCGTGGGGCGTCCACCTGATCGTTCGTTTTGCGCCGGGAGGTCGGGACTTCTAAAGCGTTTGGCCGCACCAGCCGGAGCGAGACTCGGCCACCCGGCTGGGTCACCCTCCCGCAATGCTCAGTTTTTTTTCCTGTTGCGATGCCGGGGAAGCTGTGTTACATTTGCTTCGACGTTCGTAGGGGCAAGAGTAACAAGGGGAGATGAGATGGCAACTGGCAAGTTTATTAGCTACCTGAGAGTGAGCACACAGCAACAGGGCAAGAGCGGTTTGGGACTGGAAGCACAGCGGGAGGCAGTGGCCGTTTACTTGAACGGTGGACGCTGGAAGCTGGTAGAAGAGGTCGTAGAGGTTGAGACTGGCAAGCGCAGCGATAGACCAGAGTTGGCCCGTGCCTTGTCCCTGTGCCGCGCCCACCGTGCAACCCTGTTGGTTGCCAAGCTCGACAGGTTGGCCCGTAACGTGGCTTTTATCTCTACCCTCACGGAAGCTGGCGTTGAATTTGTTGCTGTAGACCTCCCGCAAGCGAACAAGCTAACGGTACACATCATGGCAGCAATGGCCGAGTACGAAGCTGGTGCAATATCCACCCGCACAAAGGCCGCGCTTGCCGCTGCTAAGGCCAGAGGAACAAAGCTGGGGGGATACCGCTGGGATATTCAAACGGTGGCCAGCAAGGGCAATGCAGAGAGCGCAAAGGTACGTGCAGAACAAGCAAGCAAACGGGCGCAGGATTTGCTTCCGATGATCGAAGCAATCAAGGCAGAGGGTGCAACGTCACTGAGACAGATTGCGTCTGTGTTGAATGAGCGGGGCATCATCACTGCTCGGGGCGGGGAGTGGAGTGCTGTGCAAGTGCAGAGGGTCATAGACAGGGCGTAGAAGGCCACACAAGGCACACAGCCACGCAGTGACACAGTGAGGACGGCGGGGCCATTGGCGGCTACACCGTCCACGTTGTTTATGCAATCGGCCTATAATCGGCCCGTCCCTCTAAAGAGGAAATACCTTGGGTTCAATCCAGAAGAAACGGCGCGGCTTTAGGAAATTGAAACAATACCTGAGACTCGTAGGAAATTCCGGTGCAGACCTAAAATCCAATGAAGCTGTACTATCGGACTTGGAGTTCTTCCACGCATTCGATGAGCTTGCACTTGAATTTGGCTATGAGATTCTCAAGCCAAAAGACATAAGACCTCCAGAATGAGCGCGTACCAGTCAGGTTGTCACAGAGGACAGGGGCAGGGAATGCGTGCAGAGTGTGCATATCTGCCGTGGTAATGTAATTTGCCGTTAGTAATGCGAAACAGGCATAAGGGCTTTATTTAGGCATATCCGCCCTGACTGTGGGAACAATTCTGACTGAGCGTAAGATGTTGGATTGGCTTGTTTTACATTTGTTTTCAATAATTTAGCTTGTTTTTTGGTGCCGAAGAAGGGACTCGAACCCCCACACCCTTGCGAGTACGTGGACCTGAACCACGCGCGTCTGCCAATTCCGCCACTTCGGCACGGGACACGGGCCAGGCACGATTGGCCCGACCGGCAGCATCTCTGAGTCTCGCAAAAGCGGCTTGCGGTGTCAAATATTCGCGGGCTTGTTGCGCACCTGCGGTGATCGCCCCGCGCCGTCAGGCGTTTTCACCCCATTGCGCAGCATTTCCACAGCCTTCACGAGTCGGTTTGCGCGCGTCTGTTCCCGCTTGGCCTCGGTGATCCAGCGGCAATATTCCCGCTTGTGCGAGTAGCTCAATTTCTCAAACACGGCCAGCAGTTTTTCCTTCTTCAACACTTTATGGAACTCCCCCGGGACGTCGACAGTGCGCTCCGTCTCGTCCTTTTCAATCGTGACTTCGACGGTGTCCCCGGGTCCTTTGCCGATCTGCTCGCGGATACTCTTCGATATACCCATCATGTGCTGAGGAGCGCCATACTTGACTATCGAACCCAAGTAGGGCACCCCGTCGAACGTAGCTTTCACTGGCACGCGTCCCCTGGTTCCGAATTCCTCTTCCACGTTGTAGGGAAAATACACGCACGCTCCGCCGAGCGATGCGCCTTCAATCCTTGCTTTGAATTTGTAGGTCTTCATGGGATGTTGCGAAGCTCCTCAGACCCCTAGTGACAGCATCCTCACTTTCCCACAGGAGAAGAGCGAGCGCAAGCATTTCCCGCGCCGCACATGAAACCCGAAAACAAGTGATGCTTCCCGTCCGGATGGGGAGCGGGAAGCATCAGCAGAAAACGCTCTCTTACACCAGCTTGGCGTCGAGCGTTATGTCGGTGTTGTTGGCGAAGAGCTTCGAAATCGGGCATCCGGCCTTGGCGTCCGCGGCCGCCTTGTCGAATGCCTCCTTGCTGGCGCCCGGAACGCTGGCCGTGGTGGTCAGCGCGATCTTGGTGATCGCAAACCCGCCGTCCGTCTTGGCCAGGGTCACGGCCGCGTGGGTCTCGATCTTTTCCGGGGTCAGGCCGGCGCCGCCCAACTGTGCGCCCAGAGCCATGGAGAAGCAACTCGCGTGCGCCGCCGCAATCAGTTCCTCTGGTGTGGTGCCCGAGGTCGCGCCTTCAAACCGCGTGGCAAACGAATAATTGGCGTTGTTCAAAACGCCTGTTGCCGTAGAAATCGTGCCCTTGCCTTCCTTCAGTGAACCAGTCCAAACCGCACTTGCCTTGCTTGCCATTCAATTCCTCCTTCGGGGGTTCGTAAATCGTGGTTGGTCCAGCGGCGTGTCGCACCATCTCCTCGGGGAAGTGGATCGGGCGGCGCAAAGATTCAAGCCACCGGGTTAATGCTTCTGGAACCTGCCGGGCTGCCGTCAACCAGGCGAGCCCTCTCTTCCATGCTAATCTCTCACCCATGCTGCCCGAGCGTCCCCGCGCCCTTGACCCCGACTTCACCCCCGACTTTGAGCTCGACCCGCGAGCAGGCGTCCCGCAAGGTGGTCCGCAGCCCTCTCCGAAGAATGCCGCTCCGGTCGATCACCATTGCCAGATCTGCCCCACCTGCGGCCATCGTCTCACCGGCCACCACTGCAAGCTGGTTTGCACCCAATGCGGCTATTACCTGAGTTGCGCAGACTACTACTAGCGGGGTCCTGTGCGGCTAGATATTGCTCATCCCGCCATCGATCAGTAGTTCGCTGCCGACCGTAAACGCCGATTCATCGGAGGCGAAGAACACCACCGCGTTGGCAATCTCGTTCGGGGTGCCGAACCGCCTCACCGGTACCTGGCCCTGGATCGCCGTCGCCACCTGTTTCAATTCGGCGTCGGAAAAGCCCAGCTTGCCGTAGAGCGGCGTAGAGATGGGGCCCGGGCTGACTGCGTTCACGCGAATGCCGCGGCCAATCAATTCGCCGGAGAGCGTTCGAACCAGCGATACAAGCGCTGCTTTCGTAGCCGCATACACGCTGGTGTTGGGCATCCCGATATGCGCGTTCACTGAGCCGTTCAGCACGATCGAAGCCGGATTCGCGAACACCGGGAGCAGAGCGCGGATCAGGAAATACGGTCCCCTCAGGTTGACCGCTATCGAGCGGTCGAACCCCGCCTCGTCCATCTGCTCCATGGGCCGCATATCCACGATTCCGGCGTTGACAAAGAGCACATCCAGTGCGCCGAACGCCTGCCGTACTTTCTCCGCCAGTTCCTTCTGCGCGCCGGCATCGGCGGCATCTGAAGCCACAGCGAAGACATTGGGACCAAGCTCAGAGCGCGCAGCTTCCAGGTTCGCCGGATTATTGCCGGTAATCATCACCCGGGCCCCTTCGCCCATGAACTGGCGCGCGGTTTCGAAGCCAATGCCGGTAGTGCCGCCGGTGATGAGCGCACGCTTGCCTGCCAGTCGATTCATCGATTTCTCCATCTGCCTATCGGTTCTGAAGTGCCGGCATCACGACGATCGTTTTGCCGTAGCCGCGCCGCGATTCGACCTTGCGGGAGTAGGCCGCCGCTGCTTCGCATAGCGGCACTTCTGCGTCGACAAAAACGCGCAGCTTCCCCTGATCCAGCAGTTCTCCAATCTTCGCAAGTTGTTGGTGGTTGGGCTCGACGATGAAGAATGCATCCTTGATGCGCGGATCCTCGGCGGCCTCACTGTTGGAGGCGATTGTCACCATGCGGCCGCCGGGCTTAAGCACACGCCACGAGCGCCGCAGGGTATCGCCTCCCACGCAGTCGAACACTGCATCGAGGTCCTGGACCTGCTCCTCGAATCTTTCGGCGGAATAGTCGATGGCATGTTCCGCTCCAAGGCCGAGAACGAACTCCTTGTTCTGCGCCGAAGCGGTAGTGATGACATGCGCCCCGCGGAGCCGCGCCAACTGAATGACAAACACGCCCACCGCGCCGGCGCCGCCGTGCACCAGGATTCGCTGGCCCGCCTGAAGCCGTGCACGCTCGAGACCCTGCCATGCGGTGAGCGCGCCAATCGGAACCGCCGCCGCTTCGGCATCGGTGAGACTCGCCGGCTTGGGCGAGATGCCCGACGCATCAGCGACGCAGTACTCCGCCGTCGCTCCGTCCGCGAACCAGTCGTTCAGTCCGAAGACTTCGTCGCCAATCGAATATTCGTTGACCGCGGCCCCCAAAGCTGTGATCACGCCGGAAAATTCGTGTCCGGGAATCGCTCCCGTGCGTTCGCTGCCGTCCTTGTTGTGCGACGTGGGATACCACCGGAGTTCTGTGGGCGTGACTCCGGCGGCATAAACCTGAACCAGCACTTCAGTCGCGCCGGGAATCGGTTCGGGCGCATCTGTTTCCAAAAGTACCGGCGCGGGTTGCGATGCGGTCAGTTGAACTGCTCTCATGAGTTCGCCGAAACCAACAGATACACAGATGTGCCCGCATCGCGAAAAGTCGCAGGGAACGCACGATTGAAACTGCTCTACTTTGCTTCGTTCTTCTTTCGCGCCGCTTCGAATTCGTCGCCTGGGTTCCACTCCACCAGTTTCGGCTGCTCGCTGGCCAGCCATCCAAGCACAAACCCGAACTGTGCCAGCTTGGCGTTGCCGCGAAAATCCCAGTCGGCGCGGTACTCGTCGGAGGGCTGGTGATAGTGGTGCGCTACGTAGTCCTCGTACTGCGCGTGGCCCCAGGCTACGTCGTGACCCTCAAAGAGATTGCCCTGGTCCACCGAGAACGCCGGAATGCCCACCCGCGCCAGCGAAAAATGATCGCTGCGATAGTAGTGGCCCGCGCCCGGGGTGGGATCGGGTAGCAGTTTAAGGTCAAAGTCGTGGGCAACAGTCCGCACCGTGGGCCAGAAGTCGATCCGCTCTGCGCCGCCCAGGTTCGCCGATTGTGGTATCCCCACCGGCAGCACCATGTCGTAGTTCAGATCGAGCGAGATCTGCCCCGCGGGCACTGGCGGATGCATCCCCAGGTACTGCGAGCCCAGCAATCCCTGCTCCTCCGCGGTCACGGATGCGAAATAGACATCGTGAGGCGGCTTCTCGCTCGATTGCGCAAAGGCCCGCGCCATCTCCAGCAGAATGCCGCAGCCGGTCCCATTGTCGGCCGCGCCGTTATAAATGTTGTCTCCCTTGGCGTCGGGATCGATGCCCAGGTGATCGTAGTGCGCGGTGTACAGCACCGCATTGCTGCCGGTCGCGACTCCAGCCACTTTGCCCACCACGTTGGTTGAGTCGTAGCGCCGCACGTGGCTCTCGACACGGCCTTTCAATCGCACGGAAAGCTCGACCGCTTGGAATCCCGGCTTGCCCGCCTTCTCGATGGCCGCATCGACATCCCCAAGTCCCGCGACCGTCAACAGCTTCTGCGCCACGTCGTGCTGAATCCACGCGGCCGCACGCAGCGTCGCATCGGGATCGCCCTGCAGATAGCTCTTTTCGATGGCCTGCGAGTTCCGCACCACCTCCCAGCCATAACTGGCGAGGTCGGTGCGATGAATAATCAGCACGCCCACCGCGCCGCGCCGCGCCGCTTCTTCATACTTGTAGGTCCAGCGGCCATAGTAGGTCAGCGCCTTGCCCTTGAAAAAATTCACGTCCTCCGACGGCGGCTCGTTTACGATCACCAGCGCCACTTTGCCCTTCACGTCCACGCCCGCATAGTCATCCCAGTGGTACTCGGGCGCATGAATGCCATACCCCACAAAAACAATGGGCGCGTCGATATCGGCCGTCGCTTGGCCGGTCTGGTCCTTGGCGACAATTTCTGTCCCATATGTCAGCTCCACCGGCGACCCGCTTGCCGGCACAAATGCGAACTTTGTCTTGTCCTCGATAGTGTGCACAGCGTAGAGCGGCACCCGCTGAAAGTATGTATTGTCGTCCCCTGCAGGCTGCACGCCATCGAGCGCAAACTGGGTGGCAATATACTCGGCTGCCAGCTTGTCGCCGCGCGTCCCCGGTCCGCGCCCTTCCAGCAGATCCAGCGACAGAAATCGCACATGAGCGCGAATCTTTTCTGGATCAATCGACATAGCTGCCCGATGGGCCGCCGGCGGTACTCCCGGAATGTCAGGAATAGTCTTTTCGGGACCCGGCTGGGCGAAGGCGCTGCATGCGCTGAGAATCATGCCGGCTACGATCAACGATGTGTACTTACGGCTCATTCAATCTCCATCAAACGACACAAACACTTCACTAAGGGCCAATCGGGAGTTTGTCGCGAATACGATGATTCTATCCTCAGACTCAGCTCACGGGCTCGCGAGAACGCCCGCTTCGGAAGCCTCGGAATCGGGATTGCTCGCGGGCAGGAGATGTGCGCGACGCAGCACTTTCCTCGCCAGCCCCGTCAATGCCATCGTCCCGGCCTCCGGCAGCGAAACCCACCGCCGCTCTCCGCCCGCCACCGTTTGCGCCGTCAAGTCCTCTTCCCGCACATCGTGAATGCGCACAATGTAGTTCACCTGCATGATGGCGTGGCGAACCGTCATCCGGAAGTCGTCTGCTTCGCCGGCACCATCGCGCAGGGCCGGCAACTCCCAGAGACCGGGCATGACGCTCGCCACGTCCGGCCGCTGCTCGAGCAAGACCTCGGGATCGCCGCCGTTCATAGCTCGGGGCGTCCGCACGGACAGGGCATGCGCCACCTCGCGCGTCGCAATCCGCGGGCGCGGCGCCGTCTTGTGCTCCCCGCGCGTCTTGCAGCTCGCCGACACGGGGCACACCAGGCACTGCGGATTGCGCGGAAGGCACACCGTCGCGCCCAATTCCATCACCGCCTGGTTGAAATCTCCCGGCCGCTCGGGATCCAGCAGGCGCGCGGCCATCGCCTCGATCCGGTTTCGGAGGTCCGTGCCGCCTTTGCCGCCGCTTGCGTCCCATCCCGCCAACCGGCATAATACTCGCTCTACATTGCCGTCCACTACTGCTACCGGTTCGCCGTGGGCGATGCTCGCAATCGCCGCCGACGTGTAGCCGCCAATACCGGGAAGCCTACGCAACTCCGCCGCCGTCTCGGGCATGAGGCCTCCGCGGTCCGCGACGATTACCTGCGCTGCCTTGTGCAACATGCGGGCCCGCCGGTAATAGCCCAATCCGCTCCACAGCGCCAGAACGTCCTGCTCCGAAGCGTGGGCCAGGGCGGCAACGGTGGGAAAGCGCGCCATGAAAGCCTGATATCGCTCCACCACCACGGCTACCCGCGTCTGCTGCAGCATGATCTCCGAGACCCAGATCGCGTATGGATCGCGGCTCCGGCGCCAGGGCAAATCGCGCCGGCTGCTCTCGTACCACTCCAGTAACGCTTTCTGCATCCTGGTAACCGTGCCCGCATTGGCCCGAAACTCCGCCATGCGCCCAGATTACGGCATCGGCCGCAGTCTGGAAGCTGGGGAAGCCGGTCGCCGACGTGCGGGGCCATTCCAGGGCTGACAAGGCACGGGCTTGGGTACAACTTTTGAGGGAAAGAAAGGTAACTTCTGGTTCATTCCTAAAGTTTAGAACGATGGTAACCTTCAGGAAATATCCGATTTTGGACTGAATTCAAAGCTGCAACGCGTTCACCGGCTATTCGGTTATTCGCGTGAGGCGGGAGTCCTATTTCCACGAGTTAAAGGCCAGCTGAGGCCGGGTCGATTATTTAACTAAGGGGTCCTGATCGTGAACATTAAAGAGCCCTTGATTGCCATTGCTTTGCTTGTTTCCTCTTCAACCCCGTTCGCACAATCTTCAACCTCGCTGGTGAGCTTCCTTGATCCCGAAGCCATACCAGGCGCGGGTCACGCGGCTGTAACTCCCGAGCAAGCCCCCGCGCCGCCCATCACTTCCTGGTCTCCGCGGCCATTTTCGAGGGTGGAGTGGGATTCTCGCCCCTGGGGGTGCAGATGGCTTTAACTACCAACCTCAACCAGCATTTCAATTTACGCAGTACAGGCAATCTTTTCGGGTACTCCAGTGGTTTCACGACCAATGGAATCCCGGCCAGCGCCAAGCTCAACCTGAAATCCGCCGGAACGGCTGTGGACATCTATCCCTTCCACAAGGGGTTCCGCATCAGTCCCGGATTGCTGTTCTACAACGCTAACCAAGTCACCGCCGGCGCCAGCATTCCCGGCGGAACGAGTTTCACCCTCAACAACCAGACGTATTACTCCGCCAACGCGAACCCGGCCACCGGAGCCAGGCCTGTCGATGGCACCGGGCAGATGAGTCTCAACACCACCAACCCCGCTTTCACCATTACCACCGGCTGGGGCAACACCCTGCCGCGAAACAGCCACTGGTCCTTTCCGTTTGAAGTCGGTGTTGCCTTCACCGGCGCACCCTCCGTGAAGGCAAATCTAAACGGCTGGGCCTGCTACGACAACGCGCAAACCCTTTGCACCGACATCAACAGCAAAACCGATCCCATAGCACTTGAAATCCAGAGCAACCTCCAAATCCAGGTCGCCAAGTGGACGCATGATGTAGAACCGCTCAAAACCTATCCCATCGCCTCATTCGGTGTGGCTTACAGCTTTGGGCTGGGTCGCGCGGCTAGACGATAGACTTTGGAAACCATAGAAATCGGGTCCATATATACTAAAGCTGGCGCATTCGCATGAAGGCCGCTTCTCAATTCGAGAGGTGGCCTTTGTGCTTGCGTGTTTGGCATTCAGCAGGTGAACGCTCGCTCGCCGCAGGCGAATTTCCCTGGACCTAAATTTATTTCAACGTAAGTACAACAGACATTAGATCACGGCGCTGAGAGGGCCTCGTCGCAAGGTCCACTCATATTCTCGCTGCCGGCCCCCTACACGCATAGGAATCCGACACGACCCCTCAATCGGGCACGGGCGCCTTCCAGGAGACCTCTCTTATGAAACGTGTTTTCTCTCTGGTCCTGCTTTTGTCTCTCGTCCGAGGGGTTTCAACTCAGGGCCAGGCAATCGGTCCGGGCCCGTCCCTCCGAACCACAGCGCCATTTGAAGCGTCCGAACCCATGGGCGGTGCTGGGGGAGGCGGCGGGCAGTCTGAACCGTCGGCCTACAGCGGAGGGCCCTTCTCCCGCCTCACATTCGGGGGCACGGTTTCGTCACTCGGAGTCGGCATCCAGGCCGGCACGAGTTTGGGCCCGTTTTTCGATGTCCGGGGCTTTGGAAATTATCTGAACCTGAATCACAGCTGGATAGATAACGGATTCAACCTCAAGCTGAACATCGAATACCCCAATGCCGGGGTAAAGCTCGACCTCTACCCGCTGCGCCGGTTTCCGCTTCGCATCACTCCGGGCTACCTCTTCTTTAATCAGGACCGGATACGGGTCGATTACCGCGCCCAGCCGGGAACCACCTTCACTCTCAATCACATCGATTGGAGATCTGACGACGCCGACCCTGTCCACGGCACCGGTTTCGTGCCGTTGAGTGGAACCGGTTTCATGATCATGGCCGGTCCCGGTCGGATCGTCGCACGTTCCGGGAGGCACTTGACGTTTCCCTTGGAGGGGGGCGTCGTCTTCCTTCACACGCCGCTGATCACGTTCGACATGTTGGGCCAGATATGCGCCTCAAACCAGACCCGCTGCCAGCCGGCCACCACGTTCCCAACGTTCGCGTCCAACCTTGTTGCACAGGTCGCGTCCTGGAACCGGAGAGCGGCCGTGTATCACACCTATCCCATTTTCGAAGCGGGAGTCGCCTACACGTTTAGTTGGCGGCGGAGGGAAGTCAAATAGGCGCGAAGCCTACCCCAGCAAATCCGCCACAATTCCCGGAGCCGCCTGCAGCGCCGCATCGATCTGGGCCTGGTCTTTGCCGCCGGCTTCAGCGATCTCCGGCTTGCCGCCGCCCGATCCGCCCATCAGTTTCGCCACCGCACCCACCAGCTTCCCGGCCTGAATGCGCTTCGTCAGTCCGGACGTCACTCCGGCGATGATCGCAACCTTTCCTTCCGGTTGCGCCGACGCCAGCACTACCACGCCTTCGCCCACCTTCTGCTTCAGGTTGTCGACCAGCGTGCGCAACTGGCCGCGCTCCAGGTTGTCGGCGCGGTGCACCAGGACCTTGACTCCCTTGACCTCAGTGGCGCGCGCGACTGCCTCGTCCAGCCCGCCCGCGGCCGACTTCATGCGCATCTCTTCCAACTCGCGCCGCAGCCGTTTGAGTTCCTCTTCCTGCGCGGTCAGGCGGGTACGAAGTCCTTCCGAAAGGCTGGCCCCCGCCGGAGGAGGCGCAACCTGCGAAGCGAACTGCGCCAGTTCGAAGTCGCGTCTGAAAGTATCCAAAGACCCCAGCCCGCTGATGGCCTCCACTCTTCGCACGCCTGACGACACGGAACTCTCGCCGGTCAATTTCAGCAGACCGATCTCGCCGGTTGCTGCCGTATGCGTGCCCCCGCATAATTCGGTCGAGAAGCCGTCTGACAGCTTGACTACCCTCACCTTGTCGCCGTACTTTTCGCCGAACAGCGCCATGGCGTGATACTCATTCACCGCTACATCAATAGGCACCTCCTCGAGCGTCTCCACCCTGGCGTTGGCCAGCACTTCGCGGTTCACGATGCTCTCGATTTCCTGAAGTTCCTCATCGGCAACCTGCGCAAAATGCGAGAAGTCAAAGCGCAGCCGCGTCGGATCCACCAGCGAGCCCGCCTGCTTGACATGCGTCCCCAGGACCTGCCGCAGGGCCGCGTGCAGCAGGTGCGTACCCGTGTGGTTGCGCCGGGTGGCGTCACGCCGTTCGCCGTCGACCACCGTCCTGACCAGATCGCCAACGGTGAGGTCCTGCTTGAGCAGCGCCTTGTGCGCGCGCACCCCCTGCACCGGCAGCACGCAGCCGGTAATTTCGGCGATCGTTTCATTGCCATCAGTCGAGGTGAACCAGCCCGTGTCGCCGACCTGTCCACCGGAGTCGCCATAAAAGCTGGTGTGATCGAGAACAACATCGACCTGCCCGCCTGCCTTTGCCGCGGGTATGCCGACGCCGTCCTTCACCAGCGCCAGCACCTCAGAGTTATTGGCAGTCAGGCTCTTGTATCCTTCGAAGATCGTCTTAGGCAGATCGCGAAACGCAGGGCTGGCCGACTTCTGGCTCCCACCCTTCCACGAAGCGCGGGCGCGGACCTGCTCTTCCGCGCGGGCGTGCTCGAAGCCTTCGAGGTCGAACGCCACGTGCGCATCGCGCGCCGCATCCATCATGAAATCCAGCGGCAGCCCAAAAGTCTCGTAAAGATGAAAGGCCTTGGCCCCAGTGAAATCGCTCTTCAACTCCTCATCGAGCCGGGTGAGCCCGATCTTCAGCACGCGATCGAACTGGCGCTCCTCGGCTTCGATCACCTTGGCCACGCGGTCGGCCGAATCGTTCAACTCGGGATATGCGCCATGCATCAGATCACGGACCGCGTAGACCATCTCGAACAGGAACGGCTTTTCCTGCCCTAGCAGCCGCCCATGCCGAATCCCGCGCCGCAAGATTTTCCGCAGCACATACCCGCGTCCCTCATTCGAAGGCAGCACGCCATCGTTGATCAGAAACGTCGCTGCGCGCGCGTGATCGGCAATGATTCGCAAGCTTGCGTTTCCTGTGAGGTAGTCCAGAGAGTCAGACGCACCGAAGGTGCCCGCCAACTCCGCAGCCCTCTGAATCAACGGCGTAAACAAATCCGTCTCGAAATTCGAGAGCTTTCCCTGCATCACTGCCGCCACGCGCTCCAACCCCATCCCCGTATCGATCGACGGCTTGGGCAGCGGCGTCAGCTTGTAGCCGGTGGTCTTCCCCAGCGCATCCGCGATCGCCGAGCGGTCAAACTGCATGAACACCAGGTTCCAGATCTCCACGTAGCGGGCGTCGTCCTCACCAAACGGCTTATCGACCCCCGGAATCTCCGCCGCCTCCAGCCCCATGTCGTAGAAGATCTCCGAACACGGTCCGCACGGCCCCGTCTCGCCCATCTGCCAGAAGTTGTCCTTCACGCCATAGGCACGGATCCGATCCTTCGGAACTCCCACTTCAAGCCAGTAACCCTCAGCCTCGTCGTCGCGTGGCACCCCGTCTGCGCCCTCGAAAATCGTCACGTACAGCCGGTCCTTGGGAATCCCCATCCACTCTTCGCTCGTCACCAGCTCCCACGCAAACCGAACCGCGTCGCGCTTGAAGTAGTCGCCGAAGCTGAAGTTGCCCAGCATCTCGAAAAACGTATGGTGCCGCCGCGTAAACCCGACGTTTTCGAGGTCGTTGTGCTTGCCGCCCGCGCGCACGCATTTCTGCGATGTAGTAGCTCGTGAGTATTCACGCCGCTCCGCTCCCAGAAAAACATCCTTGAACTGGTTCATGCCCGCGTTGGTAAACAGCAGGGTCGGGTCGTTGGCAGGCACCAGCGATGACGAGTGCACGCGGCGGTGCCCCTTCGTCTCAAAAAAGTGCAGAAACAGCTCGCGTATTTCGTTCCCCGTGCGATATTGCATGTCAATTTCAGTGTAATTGGCCTCGTACGGTGCAGCGCCTCGCGGCCGCATCTCCGGATCTTGGGCAGCCGTCAATGTTGCGGAGACTTCATTTCGGGGTGCCCCGGGTCTCGCTTTTGAGACCTGGGAGGGGTCGCCCGCCGTCAAATGAATCCATGGCTCTGCGCTGCTGCTTCCCCCTTCTGCTCGTGCTCGTCCCCGTTTGCCCAGCGCTCGCGCAGGATGGTCCGCCCGGTCCCTCACACGTCGAAATCGCGTCTACCCACGAACTTCGGTTCGGTACCAACGTTCTCCAGGTTGATTTCGCCGCCGGCGATCTCGATCTTCACACCGACACAATCATGGCGCACGTCCAGGCCGCCGCCTCGGCGGTTGCCACCTACTATGGCCGGCTTCCTGTTGCCCGAGCCCGGCTGTTACTGGTTCCCGTCGCTGGCCGGAGCGGCATCATGCAGGGAACGACCTGGCCAGGCATGAACGGCTATCAGGGATTCACGCGCATCCGCATCGGCCAGCACACCACAACATCGGAGCTGGCCGAAGACTGGACGACAACCCACGAACTGGTGCACATGGCTTTTCCCACCCTGCCGGACGACCAGCACTGGATGGAAGAGGGCCTGGCCACCTACGTCGAACCCATAGCGCGCGTGCAGACCGGAGAACTGGAGGCGCGCCAGGTGTGGCGGGACATGGTGTACGGCATGCGCAAAGGCGAGCCGGCAGATGGCGATTCAGGCCTGGATCGGACGCATACCTGGGGTCGCACCTACTGGGGTGGCGCGCTGTTCTGCCTGGTGGCTGACGTCACCATCCGCCGCGAAACCCAGAATCACAAGGGCCTTCAGGACGCTCTCCGCGCCATCGTCGCTCAGGGCGGCACTATCGATCACGAATGGCCTCTCGATCAGGCGTTGGCCATCGGCGACCGCGCCACCGGCACCCATGTCCTCACCCGGCTGTATGCGGAATGGAAAGACAAAGCGGTGCCGGTGGATCTGCCCAAGCTGTGGGACGATCTGGGGATCCATTGGACAGCCGGCGGCCCAATCGAGTTCGTGGCGTCCGCGCCCCTCGCGAGCATCCGCGAAGCGATTGCAAGTCCCGTGCCCCGGCCTCTGAAACCCGACCCAATCCGCTAACTGCCTTTCGTTACCCTGTCCGAGCCAAAACCGCTGGGTGCCCCATTCTTGGCGCGTATTTATTTTTGCGCCAAGGGTGTGACAGCACGAGCCTCGACCTCTATCCGGTTCTGCAAATCTAGCCGAATCCTAATCTTCGTGGATATCCTCGCCCAGATTCTCCAGCGCGCTTAGCGCCTCATCCGGAACATGCCACTGTCGAAGAATCCTATAGATCACGCCCGTCGAGAACCCCGCCGCCACCAGCCGCCGCATCACTCGGGCAGTCTCCTTCTCATTCTCGGGCTTGCGAATCCGTTTCTGCTCCAGGTGCTTGCGCGCCAGTGCCTCTTCGTCGGTGCCGCTGTAGCGCGCTTCGACGGCTTCGTTGACGACCTGAGCTGCGACACCCTTCTGCGTCAACTTTTGCCGCACGCTGCGCTGGCCCAGCTTTTCGTTTTCCTGTCGCAGCCGGGCATAAGTCTCGGCAAAGGCCGCGTCGTCGAGGTAGCCGTACTCCTTGAGCCGTGACACAACCTCGTTGATAACAGCCTCCCCGCGTTCCCCGGGCTCGACGCGCGTCCGCATCAGCCGTCGCAACTCGGCCTCGGT